>UMLF01040292.1_pt1 | contig 10912 bp, 9 predicted proteins | sample 1966501 | NCBI WGS metagenome assembly UMLF01 (sample SAMEA4836194, study PRJEB28245) | human gut metagenome | biome: gut microbiome; material: fecal sample | place: Denmark | collected 2008 | reverse complement strand
CCCCCGGCTATGCCGGGGGAATCAGTGAGCTTTAGCTTCAAGCAAAAACCTCCGATTTACAGGAAACAAATAGATGTTTTATGCAGTGCAGGCTGACATACATTATACATGTAGCATAGGCTTATGTCTAACAGAGAAAGACAGCTTGATTGTCTGGTGGATCGTTTTTTCTTTTATTCTTGAATTTATAATCTAAAATATCAAAATGGTTCATAGTTTCTGTCAAATTGGTGTTTACAAAGTCATCCATTAAACATAGAAGGAATGATGAGGCAGGAGAAACATCTTACATTGCTTGAAAGAGAATTGTTGCTATACTTTTCGATAAAAGTTTTTTAACTTTTTAAAATTGCTTTGCAAATATATAAAAGTAACTTTATGTGCAGTTTATTTATTATTTTGTTTTATGGTATAATTAAAATATCCTAAATTGTATAATCACACTTCAATGACTTATTTTCTACTAAAACACTAGTTTTCATTTTACAATATAAACAGCAAAACATATGTGAAATATTGTGAATACACCTAAAATATGTATTTCATTACATAGATTGTCAATATCGATTTCATATACAGGATATTAAGTAATATCACCATTGACTATAAACTAAATAAGTAAAAATACCGTTTAAAGCTGTAAAAATGCATATTGTTCCCAAAAAAGAAAGAAATAGATATAATTTTTATTAAGAAATCTGTAAAGGGGGAAAACATATGAGAGGCATTAGTGACGATATCCGTTTCAAAATAAAGCCAAGGGACTTGTTAAAAGAGCTAAGTTTAAATGAACAAACAATAGATTTAAACTTTGACGATATTCCAAACAGTTTCTATCAGGAATTATTGGAACAGCTTCTGGAACAGGATTATTTAAATTATACATCAGATAAAGTGTTTATTTATGATGACACGAAGCCAAAAAAAACCATACACTGGCTACAAATGACTCGTCTTCCGATTCATCCGAATGAACACGAAAAATATGATCTTTTATCACGTTGGCAGGGTGTACTTTCAAGTCTTCATGCGTGGGGATACAGATTTCTGTTTCTTCTTTTGAGAAACGGAGGGCAGACAAAGCTTTTTATAGGTGCTGCGTCATCAAAACAAGGAATTTCAGCAGAGGAAGCAATAGAGCAGATGAGGGAAGCAGCATTTGGTTCTATGCCTGGCATGGGGCTTAACACACTCAGCAAGGTGGAAACTGTAGATGAAATACGAGTGCCTCTGAATAAATTAAACCATATTGGTGCTGTGACAGGCATTCCTTCCTTTCGAAGTGACGAACAAAAAGGTATGCTTCAAACTCTTGACCAATTAGCTTTTGGCATAAGAGATGCTTATGGAACGGAAAAAGATTATGCCATGTTGGTTATCGCAGATCCAATACAAGATAGTGATATTACAGATATGATTTCCCGTTACCGCCGTTTGGGCAGTGAAATACATACAGGAGTAAAATTGATGACAGGACAAAGCCTTAACCGCGGCGAAACATCGCAGGAAGATGCAAAGTTAGCCGCAGGAGTTGGAATTATAGGCAGCATTATAGGGGCAATTGGCGGTTCTTTTTTAGGTTCAACATTTTTAGGTGAGCAAGTTGGAAAAACAATAGGAACCTACTTGGGGGCATCTGTAGGTGGACAAGCAGGCGGAATGTTTGGACGAGAACATACTGTAAATGTTGGCGGAAGTGCCTCTACAAATACAGAGTACCTTGATAAATTTGCTGAATATGCTGAAACAGCTACCGATCATCATGTGAAGCGCTTAAATGAAGGGCGTAATCTTGGTTTTTGGAATACAGGTGTGTATGTATTGGGAACTGTTCCAAGAGATGTGGTTACAGTAACAGGCATGCTTCGGTCAGTGTATTCTGGGGATGAAACATATTTTGAACCAATCCGTCTTCATTTGTTTCGCCCAAATTCCAATGCAAAAGAAATTGTCAGAGATCGATTTGAACTTTTGCCCATGTATGAGGAAAGTCTTCCTACATCAGGAAAAATACAACAGCAAACCACAATAGATCATGATAATTGGCATATATTGGGAAAATCATATCAATATTTAAGTACACCGATCAACACAAAAGAGTTAAGCCTTGCAACGTCTTTGCCAAGAAGAGATGTTCCAGGACTTAGATTTGTAAAAACAGCCATACGTTTTGCCAATAACCCGTCACCGGTGAAAGGCGACAAAATAACCATAGGAAATATCGTCGATATGGGTATTATACAAAACAATACATACGATATTGATGTAGATTCTCTTGTGCGGCATACACTTGTAGCTGGAGCAACGGGAAGCGGAAAGTCAACAACATGTAAAAGAATACTGACGGAAGTGATGAAAAGAGATATTCCGGTTATGGTAATAGAGCCAGCAAAAGACGATTATGTGCGCTGGGCAATTAACATGAATAAAAATCTGCCTGAAGAAAAACAGTTTAAAATTTTTATGCCAGGAGCAGATGATTTTGATGGTACACCTATCGAAAAGTTGTGTATCAATCCATTTGAACCCGCTGCTTTTAAAGGCGCTAAGGTAGATTTACTTCAGCATAGTGAATATTTTTCAGTACTACTTAATGCCTGTCTGCCATCCGAAGATGTTGTGCCAATACTAATGGAGGAAGTCGTTTATGAAACAATCAGGGAAGTTGCCATCGAAAGAAATATACCATTTGAGGATGAACTTGTAAAACCGCTTCATGATTATCCTACGGTTGATTCCATGCTCATTAAGGCAAAAGAAATTATGAGAACAAAAACATATGCTGACCGCAATAAGGATAATTTAACAGAGGTGCTTATGACTCGTTTTAAAACTTTAAAGCGCGGCATGAGAGGAAGAATTTTGAATGTTTATAAATCAACAGATTATAATATGCTTTTTTCAAATAATGTCATTATTAATTTAAGTCGTCTAGCAGGCACAAAAGATAAATCCCTTATTATGTCACTACTGATGCAGGCGCTTTATGAATACAGACAGTCATGTTACGCTGTAGATGATAATTACAGAAAACTTGCGCAGCAAAACAAGCTTCTGCATTTAATGCTTGTGGAAGAAGCTCATAATGTTCTGTTGAAGCCTATTGGAAACCAGACAAGCGGAAATCCACAACGCGCTGCTGCTGATCTTTTTGACTCCATGCTTTCTGACGTGCGGGCATATGGTCAGGGACTTGTTGTGGTTGATCAAGTGCCTACAAGGCTTATAGAAGGAGCTACAAAAAATACAAACTATAAAATTGTTCATAGGCTTTCTGCCCCAGATGACCAAGAAATGATGGCTTCCTGTATGGCTTTCCGTGATGACCAGAAATATATGATACCTACTTTGGAACAGGGGCATGCCATTATTTGTGGTGACAGGGACGATGCTGCCGTTTGGGTGAAAATACCAGCACCAGGGCAAACTGTTTTATAAAAAGGAGGTGCATATCTATGGAGGAAATGCTTGAATTTATGAAAGGTTCACTTGAAAATTCTGAAAATATGGAACTTCAAGAAATGTATCAGGAAGCGTACGAAACGGCGCTAAAAAACGGTGCCAATGATATGGCTCAGTTTTATAGAGAAAAGCTGGAAAATGTTGAACATGGTTTAGATCAAACAGAAGATAACAGTATTCAAGCCATGTATAAAGAAGCATATGAAACGGCTTTGAAAGATGGCGCCAATGATATGGCTCAGTTTTACAGACAAAAAATGGATGTAAACAGTGAAATCAGTTTTGGTAGTAGAAGTGTGGATATGTCCTTTGATGATGCAAAAAGATATCATAAGTTGGAGCAGGAGTATGAGAAAGCTGCTGAGATATATAAAAGTTCTGTAAAAAACGATAATATGGAGCTAACATATTCAAAAAACAATGAAAAAATCATGGAAAAATCCCGCCGTGAAATGGAAAAAATAGAAAATAAATACCGCTAAATATTTATCTGAAGGGGGGAGGAGAATATGTTTGACTGGGAAGAATATGACATGGAACGACCAGAAAATATATCTGATAATACTCTATTGACCAAAATAGAAGAAGGAGTTTTGCTTGAACGTATAGGGGAGCGAAATGAATTTATTGAAGAACTGGAAACAGGCGACCATATTGCCGGAAATCCGAAAGAAGATATGAACGAGTGGCATTTGCAGACAGAACAAAATTCGTGTGCCATTGCATGTCAATCCTTTGTCGCGGAACAGCTTTTGGACTGTGAATTTTCAGAAGAGGAAATGATTCACCGTGCAAAATCTATGGGAATATATGACTCTGATACAGGTACAGCCGCAAACGACACTGGAAAACTGCTGTCATGTTTAGGTTTGGAAGTGGAGTATACCTATGAAATGAGTCTTGCTGATCTTGCAGAAATATTGGAATGTGGCGATAAAGTAATCTGCGGTGTCAGTAGCCAAATTCTTTCTTGCCCAGAACTTGCCCAGATACCAGGAATAAAAGCTGACCACGCTGTACAGGTGATTGGTATTGACGCAACTGACCCAGAAAATGTGCAGGTGATACTCAATGATCCAGGTTTGATTGATGGGCAGGGAATACGTCATGATGTTGATACATTTATGAAAGCTTGGGAAACTGGCGGCAATTATGCAGTAACAGTAAGTAAGGAGGTGGCATAATGGATGCTGTAGATGTTATAAAACGCATTTCTAATCATGTTATCGTTAAAAGCAGTATGTCAATGCAGATGCAGCTTGGTCTTCCTTATTTATGTAAAAAAAATAATAAATTATGTATGTGCTTGAAACCCCATAAAGAGGTTTACAAAGAAGGATATATTGAATTTTATCCACAACAATATATTTTGGAACTAGTCTATCCTTTTGAACAGGTCATTCATTTTCAAAATATTATGTTTGAAACAAAAATAAATGTATCCGAACCAATAATTCGCCTTTCTGCCAATAAAATGATCGGTGCAGGTTCCTATTTGATTGGTGAGCTTTATCAGGAGTGTAGCAGAGTTTTGAACGAAATGAAAAAAAATGGTTGTGTATCGGATTTAAGTTTGGAATATTATAGAAAAGCTTATTACAACACAATAAACCATCTTGGATTAACTTCATTATATGGAAGTGATTTGATATGATTTGCGGAGCTGTATTTGACGTAAATGAAGAAAGTCGAACATATATACGCAAATGGTTGATTGATTATTTGATCAAAGAAAATATGGAAATGGATATGCTTTGGTTTACGGAAGAAACTTCTGATGAAACAATTGCAAAGTATGTGAACAAAATACATTTTGCTTTGATTTGCATTGACTGTGAAGCTGGAGAAAAAATGGGAAAAATACTGTATAAATTAAATCCATCCTGCAGGATTTGCTACTATTGCGCTGAAAAGTGCGATGTGTTGCATCTTCTTTCATCAAGACCCATAGGCTTTTATGTTTGGAATCATGGGGAAGAAGTATTTTATAAAACGATTGGGATGATAATAAACGAAATTTTAGCTGCGGAAGATGTACTGAAATATGAAACAAAAAGGGGGTTATATCTAATTTATATGCGAAATATTTTATATTTGCAAAGTGATTTGAAATATGTTCAGATACATACGATAAACGGCAGCGAAGAGAGGATATTTGCTAAGCTGACACAGATAGAAGAAAAACTGAACAACTGCTTTGTACGGGTACATAAAAGTTTTATTGTAAATGGCGATTATGTAGATTTTATAGATAAAAAAGAACATTTGGCTGTGCTTTGTAACGGAGAACGGATTCCAATTTCGGAAGCTCAGCAGAAAAGGGTCATTGAAAAATTTCGCCTCTTGTAAGTGGTTTAATAAAATAAGGGGGTGCGCAAATGTCAATAGAAAGAATAATAGGCATTGATTTTGGGACAAGTACATCGGTAATACGTGTGAAAAGATATGAAAATGGAAAGCCGGTGGGAATTGGCACAAGGCTTGATACACAAAAGGTGTTTGACTTAGTGCCTACTGTCATACAGGAAGTAAATGGGCATAGATACTATGGAGAAGAAGCTGTTGCACCAAAAGGGAAAAATGCCATCATATATCGTAATTTTAAATTGGATTTGGAAAGTGATGATGAATGTAAAAGAAATATTGCAAAAGGGCTTACAGAAGCATTTTTATCTTTTCTCGCAGATGCATATCAGACTGATAGTGAAGGTGGGCACTTGGGAGAAAGCACGGATTTGGAGAGGACAATCATAAGTTATCCAGTTAAATGGTGTGACGATACAAAAAACTTCATGGTTGAAGCTACCCGAAAAGCTGGTTTTCCTAATGTGGAAGGTATGGACGAGGCACAGGCAGCCATTCATGCAGTGGTTGTACAAAATGAGAAAATTTTGCTGGCAAAAAAATATTTACAGGAAAACATACCAACTACAATACTTCTAATTGATATGGGAGCCGGTACAACGGATTTGGTTCTTTGCCGATACACGCCTGGCAAACAGCCGAAAAACGAAATATTGGCTACATGGCCCAAAGAAGGAGATGTGCTCTTTGGCGGCAGCGAAGTAGATCGTTTGCTACGGTATTATGTATCGGAGTTATTTGTAGACAAATCTCAATCGGAAACTCTTTTAAAGCGAATTCCAATGGAGCAGTTTAAGGCATGGAAAGAAACGGTTGTAGCAAAAGTTTTGGAAAACAATGAAACGGTTGACCAGTTTTATACTTTAGACGATCTTGCTGATATGCTTGAAATTGAAATGAAGCCATATAGTTTGGATCGGCTTGCTTTTGAGACATGTGCATCAAATTATTTAAAACAGTTCCCTAAACTTATCAATGGTTGTTTAAATGCGGCAGATATGCAAGGTGAACAAGTTGATTTGGTGGTGCTTACAGGTGGACACAGTCAGTGGTATTTTGCAAATGAAATTATAGCAGGAAAAATGCCAAATATTTCTTCTGTGATATTTCCGCACATTGCTCAAAATACATCACGTATTATACGTGTTGCGCATCCTCAGGAAACAGCGGCGTTGGGAATGGTATTTAGTCCTTTGGCAGTAAATTTTAAGAATAATGAACAAAATAATTATGAAAAAAAGGAAAATGACATTGACTATTTGAAACATAAAAATGAAGGACAATTAAGCAACAATACAAACTCTTCGACAGAAAGAAACAGACTATGTGTTCCAAAACAGGTATTCTGTTATTTTAATGACATTATTGTATTAAAAAATAATGGAAAAATATGGTGCGAGGGTGAATTTAAAAATTTTTCGTGTGATAATGAAGCATTTAAGCTAAACGATATACTGCAAAAATGGACAAATATTGATTCTCTATGCAGTATAAGATACAACATATTTGTTGGAGTTAAACCAAACGGCGATGTTGTTGTGGCAGGTCCTGATGAGAATTTAAATAATCAGATACAAAAACTGAAAAATATAAAGCAGATAGATAAAAATAGTCTAATCTCATATCAAAAAAAGCGTGATTATGTTATTGCAATGACAAATGATGGTCGCATAGTAAGCAGCAACGAAAATTTAAATGGAGAATTATCAAATTGGAAAAATATTACATCATTAAATTCTTTGATAGGTGTTTGTAAAGACGGTACTGTAAGGTCATGCATTAAATCATTTGAAAAAAAATATGATGATCAGTATGAAAATACACTTAAAAATTGGAACAATATTGTTCAAACAGTAAGCGGAGTTTATAATGTTGCAGGTCTGCGCAGCGATGGAACAGTTGTAACGATGAGACCTACGGGATCTTTCTATGTGGATAATAAACCATGGAATACCGAAAACTGGAGAAATGTAACAAAATTAGCCTGTGGTATATACCATGTGGTTGGGCTTTGCAAAGACGGAACTGTTGTTGCATCAGGAATAGAACACAGCAATGAATGTCATGTTTCTACATGGAAGGATATTGTTTCAATATATGCCAGTGATTACTGGACGGCAGGTCTACGAAAAGATGGAACTGTTGTGACAACGCTTGATTCTCTTTGTGGCAGAAGTATGACATCTGAATGGGAAAACATAATAGAAATATGCGGTGGAGAAAGGAGTATTATCGGAATAAAAGCAACAGGTGAAATTGAACAGCTTTCATTTGAGCTAAAAGGTCTTATATACACAAAAATAGTACCTGAAAGCGTTAAAAAATATACACATATCTGGCAGGCACAGGATAAAGCTGACCCAGAAGTGTTTGAAGATTATAAGATGGCAACAGAAAAACATAAAAAAGTATTTAAAGGTCCATTAAGTGATGAAGAGATGGGTGGGGAAAATGGTATAGACCTTGATTGGTAAATGTTTGTTTTAACTAAGGGTGATGCATATGAATGGGACTCTTTTAATTAGAATAAAAAAAGCATTCAATAGACTCCTGTTTAATTTATTTAATAATAAAAAAGATACAGTTGATGAAGATATGTTTTTAGACCAATGGACACAAGCTTTCAAACATGAGGCAGGCGTATTTAATGGACTTTATGGCGGTTTGCAGAAAATAGTTGACGGAAAAGCCAAGAACCCAAAAGCTGTTATTGCCGAATGGTGGACAAGAGCAAGATATCAGTGGGAAAATGAACCTATAATAGAAATAAGCAGAAAATATATGGAAAATGTAGATGATAACAAATGTGTTTATATTGGAAAGCTTTTGCTTAAAGCTGCATATGATGCTGATATTTCTAAAGAAGATAATAAAGAAATTATTTTAGATGAGGTATCGGCGAGAGCTTATTTGGAGTGGAATGGAAATGAAATATTTCTTGGCGATAAGGTGAAAGTTATAACTCCAGCATGGTATCAATGTAACCGTGTCATTGAACAGGGGCACTGTGAAATTTTGGAAGAAAGTAATTCTAGATTAACGAACTAAATAATGGGAAGTGGTTAGCTATGGGAAAAAATATTGACTGCAATAATAATGATTTTGAAATTAAGGGCATTAAACTTGTAAAATATCATGGAAAAAATAAAAATGTGCTGGTGCCGAAAGAAGTAAGATTTGTTTTGAAGGGTGCTTTTGAAAACTGTGATTTTATAGAATATATTACTTTTCAAAGTAACTTATATCAAATAGAGAAAAAAGCTTTTGCTGGATGCACCAATTTAAAAAGTATTATACTTCCTGATGAAGTTGATTTTATGGAGGAGGGAGCGTTTTCAGGTTGTTCAAGCCTTGAGAAGATTATAATACCAAAGGGTGTGTATACTATTTTTCCTGATACATTTCAAAACTGTCAAAGTTTAAAAAAAATAACACTTCCAGATACCATAGCATATTTTGGCACGTTTTCAGATAACATGGAAAAAATGACAATCATTGCCCATAAAGGCACTTTTGCAGAGGAATATGCCAAAAAATCAGGCTGTATGTATATGCCTCTTGAAGAAAGAGGGGAAAATGGATTTTATCCGTTTTTTACTGAAGGCAGACCCGTTGTTTTCTATAACTTTGATAAAGGAATAAAAAAGTTAATTATTGACAAGAGCGCGTTTGTGGATTTCCCTGGATTTCAATATCCCGAAGTGATTATGAAGTACTACAGGGCAGAAAATCTTCCTAATAAAATTAGATTTCGTGTTGAGTTTGTCAAAAAAGAATCTGGGTACATCGTTATATGGAATATCCAGCCTGACGGATGGTATTATTTTGGTGATAGCAGTGAAGGTGAACATGTAGAACTTTATGCAAGTTTAAATGACTTGGGAGAATTTACTTCAAAATTTCATTTATATAAAGTTGGAGTAAGAAAATACGAAAATACGGATCTGGAAGAACAGGAAAATGATGAGATTTTAAAAAGAAAAAATTAGGCACTATCATATTTAGTAACAATACAGCGAAACTGTTTGAGCTTATCAAAAAGTATTTAATCCATGTAGAATTCGTGATACTGATGACACGTTGCGGTGAACAGGTGTAATAAAATGAGGAAATAGCGGTTTACAATGAAAGGGTTATGATGGAGTTCAAATCTGGCGTAGGTGGACTATAGTCAATAAGAAAGACAAGATTTTTAAATGTATTTTCTGGAAACGGCTAGATTCCTTGCCGATCCCAGAAGGTTGCTTCCATTTCGTCTGGTGTCAGATAGCCTAAAGAACCATATGGTCTGCGAGAGTTATAGAAGCCTTCGATATATTGGAAGACAGAGTGGTATAGGTCACGATAGGTACGGAAATTACGCCTGTTGATTTCTTCTTTTTTGAGATATTTGAAGAAACTTTCGCAGCAGGCGTTATCAAAAGGATATCCCTTTTTCGAGAAGGACTGGACAACATTCAGTTCATCAAGCAGTTTTCGGAATGCACAGGCTGTGTACTGTGATCCTTTATCAGAGTGAAACATCAGTCCAGCTGGAAAATTTCTGGAACGATATGCTTTCTGAAAGGTTTGGATGACCAGATCTGCATTGGGTTTGGATGATATATTCCAGGAGATAATTTTTCTGGAAAAAAAGATCCATAATGATACGAAGGTAATACCACTTACCTCCGGCTTTGAGATATGTAAAGTCACTTGTCCAGACCAAGTTGGGAGCCTTTTGATGAAAGTCTTGATGCAGGTGATCAGCATAACAGCCGGGTGACTCTTTTGGGTTAGAAATGGATTTTGGTTTTATTGTGGACATAGGTGGAAGCTGCCTGGAGCGCATCAGGCGGTACACTCGACCGACACTGATGTAAATGCCATAGTCACAACCTAAGCATAGTGAAAAGAAAAAGATCTGGAATGACAAAATAGAACACACATTCCAGATTTTTTTGTTTCCACTATTTCAGAGAAACAAGAACCAACACTTTTTTGAAAAATACCCCTACGCCAAGGGGCAACCAGCTTCATCAGGCATACTTTTAGTTCAATCAAGATGGGATGAGTGATCAAAATAGATGACATAGCCGCAAAGCCA
>UMLF01057712.1_pt1 | contig 10917 bp, 8 predicted proteins | sample 1966501 | NCBI WGS metagenome assembly UMLF01 (sample SAMEA4836194, study PRJEB28245) | human gut metagenome | biome: gut microbiome; material: fecal sample | place: Denmark | collected 2008 | reverse complement strand
GCGTTTCTTATATTAGGGACTTATTTTACAGCCCCTTTTTTGGACAGAAATGGAAGTCGTTACACCTGTTTAATGCCAATTGTATCTAGTATTTTGTTACATCTTCTTCAAGATGTGCAATCTGTTCCAAAAGCCCGGTAGTTTCTTTCTCGGAAAGACTTTCCAGAATCATGTTCATATCATCCGCAATTTTTGCGGGATTATAAGGAACTTCCAATGCAAAATCACTGAAAGCGCGAATCTTCTGGAAATAAGTGCGGGTTTCAGGTTCTTCACCGCCGGTCCGGCACATCTGATACATGGTGACACAGTCTGTGGCATCCTGATCTGTACATTTTTTACAGATCCATTTTCCAAGATAATAATAATTACTTCCAATCTGATAAAGGAATCCCGGAAGCTTTAATAATCGCTCTGATAACATGACAGAACCTCCTTGCATTGATGAAGTCCGTTTAAGAGGACTTACTTTTTCTGTTTTTAGTATCCGGTGAAGTGACAGAAATGTCAAGTCAGATTTGTCTGAAAAAAATATATAATTTGAAAATGCTCGAAATATGTCGTATTATAGGTTATAGTATGATAAGATGTTGGCAAAAGAAAATTATATACGTAATGTGTAGTATAGGTGGAAAGTAGAATGAAACTGAAAAATGGGAGCATGCTGTTACTGACAGCATTTATATGGGGAACAGCATTTGTTGCCCAGAGTGTAGGAATGGATTATCTGGGACCTTTTTCTTTTAATGGAATCCGCTGTCTGATAGGAGCGGTGGCACTTTTACCGTGTATCTGGTTTTTGAACAGAATGAATAAAGATACTGAAACGGACTGTTCGGAAAAAGAAAAATCAGGGAAAGATCTGATAACAGGAGGTATTGCATGCGGAGTATTATTATTCACAGCGGGCAGTCTCCAACAGGCTGGGATTCAGTATACCACAGCGGGAAAAGCAGGATTTATTACTGCTTTTTATATCGTGATCGTTCCGGTTCTTGGAATTTTTCTTCATAAAAAAATCAAATGGAAGGTATGGATGGCAGTGTTACTGGCACTTGTCGGATTGTACTTTTTGTGTATTACGGAGTCTTTTTCTATTGGAAAGGGAGATATTCTGGTATTTTTGTGTGCACTTGTTTTTTCTGTGCATATTCTGGTGATTGATCATTTTTCTCCGAAAGTGGATGGTGTGAAGATGTCCTGCATCCAGTTTTTCGTGAGTGGAATTCTGTCATTACCATTTATGTTTGTGCTGGAGACACCAAGACTTGTAGCTGTGGCGGCTGCATGGATGCCGCTTCTGTATGCAGGTGTATTATCCTGTGGTGTTGCATATACATTACAGATACTTGGACAGAAGAATGTGAATCCGGCGGTAGCATCGCTGATTTTAAGCCTGGAATCCTGTTTTTCGGTACTTGCGGGCTGGATCATACTTGGAGAACGTTTGTCATTCAGAGAATCGTTAGGGTGTATACTGATGTTTCTGGCAATTATACTGGCACAGCTTCCGGATAAAAAATAATGGGTAACAGGAGGAGAGAAAATGCGGTTTGTGATTCAGAGAGTTACAGAAAGCAACGTAAAAGTGGATGGAAAAGTAATCGGACAGATAGGAAAAGGATTTATGGTCCTGATAGGTGTGGCTGATTCGGATACAAAAGAGATTGCTGATAAGATGGTTAAGAAAATGACTGGATTACGTATTTTTGAGGATGAAGAAGGAAAGACGAATCTTTCACTGGATGCGGTGGGAGGGGAACTCCTTCTGATCTCGCAGTTTACTTTATATGCGAACTGCAAAAAGGGAAACCGGCCAAGTTTTGTCGAAGCAGGGAAACCGGACATGGCAGAAGAACTTTACGAATATATTATCAGTAAGTGCAAAGAACAGATACCGGTAGTAGAACGGGGAATGTTTGGAGCGGATATGAAGGTGAGCCTGGTAAATGACGGACCATTTACAATTGTACTGGATTCAGACAGATTATAGTGATAAAATATAGATTATGATAAGGGAAGTAAAAGACGAACAAATGTTTGGGGGGGTAAAACGTATGGAAGAACAGAGGAAGAAGATATTAATCGTCGATGATTCAGAAATGAACCGTGAGATTCTGGTGAGTATGCTCGAGGACGAATATGATTTGATACAGGCAGAGGACGGACAGCAGGCGGTTTATATTATGTCAGAACACCATATGGAATTATCCCTGCTGTTATTGGATATGAATATGCCTGTAATGAATGGATATGAAGTGCTGCAGGTTATGAAAGAAAGACTATGGCTGGATCGTATACCGGTTATCAGTATCTCGGCAGATTCCTCTGATGATAATATCGGACGCGCATATAAGCTTGGTGTAAACGATTATTTCTCGCGTCCATTTGATGCGGCTGTTGTTTTGAGAAGAGTGCATAACACGATTGCACTGCATGATAAATCCATGGGAAATTTTCAGGATACATTGGGAATGCTGTCAGATTTCTATTATGTAATATTGAAAGTCAATCTGACAACAGACAGTTATCTGATATTGAAAGACGGATTTGATGATCAGAAAAAATATTTCGACAGTTTGACCTCCTTTTCAGCGAGACTACGCGGCTTTGCGGACATGGATTGCATTTATGAAGATGATAAAAAAGAATATCTTGAGTTTTGTAATATAAAACGTCTGAGAAAAGCGTTCGCAGGAGGAAACAGAAAAGAGATGATCCGTTACCGTCGGAAAGTGAAGGATGAATTCAAGTGGGTATCACTTACAATGATATGCAGTGAGGAATACGAAGATGATAATCAGATCGTGATGCTATATGTAAGGGATATTAATGATGACTATCTGAAACAGCTGGATGAAGTCATGAGAAAGACGACGGATTCACTGGGAACGGTGACCGTAAATGTAAGTAAGGGAATGTGTATCTCCTGTGCAGTAAAGAATAAGAATATCGGAATCAGGGGAGAAAAGGAAAACCTGGACGATTACGTAAGAAGAATATCGATGTATGCGATCGGCTGTGAAGACAGAGTAAAAGCAAACCAGTTGTTTGTACAGGAAAATCTACTGAAAGAATTTGCAGCTGGGAGAACAATTATTTCGCTCGAAACAGTTGCTCAGGGAAATCAGGATGAGAAGATCCGTATGTTCCGCATTACGATAGAGATGATCCGGAACTCTGTGACAGATGACATTGAAGGGTTGCTTTATTTTCAGGACATAACCGAAAGTTATCTGGCAGAAAAAATCCCACAGCTTCTTTACCAGAAGAATTTTGAAAAGGTTGCATTGATCGATGCTCGCAGAAATTTGATCAATATAGAATCGACAGAAGATTTTAATGCATACAGATATCTTCATACGAAGATAGATTATAATACGTATTGCCGGGAGATCCTGGGTACGATGGTTCCGGAGCAGGAAAAAGAGCATCTGAAGAAAAATACAGACATAGAAACGATATGCAGGGAATTGAATCAAAATGGCCGTTATTCCTTTACAGTCCATCAGATCAGTGAGGATGGAGAGATACGCCTGAAAGAATTTATTTTCATGTATCTGTTCAAAGAACTGGGAATCATTCTGGCTGTGACAGAAGATATCACAGAGCTTTCCGGTACAGATATGCTGACCGGCGGGTACAACAGACGGGGATTCATCCATAATTCGGAAAACATATTCCGGCACTGTGCCGACAGGACCGATTATGCAGTGTTGTACTTTAACGTCCGCAATTTCAAAGCAGTAAATGAGCTTTTTGGAATTGATACTGGTGATAATGTACTGCGCACAATTTATAAGAATATGCGATCATCCAGCTTGAAGCCATGCGTAGTGGCGAGAGTGGAGGCTGATCAGTTCACCTGTCTGGTAGAGAAAAAGAATCTGGATTTTGATGCGCTTTCCGGACTTTGCGAGTGGAATTTCACAAAGAAGGGAAAGACGATGCACATCTTCTGCGGTTGCGGAATTTTCTTTGTTGAAAATAAAGAAATGAGCATCAATGGTATGATCGACCGCGCGAAGCTTGCAAAAAAATATATTACAGATGAATATGTAAAACCATATAATATCTATGATGCATCGATGAAATCATATTACATTGATCGTGCGGAACTTGCAGGAGAACTCAGAAACGGACTGGCACAGGAACAGTTCAAAGTATATTATCAGCCGGTTGTAGATGCGAAGACCGGAGAAATCCGGTCTGCAGAAGCCCTGATCCGCTGGGTGCATCCAAAGAGAGGGTTCGTATCACCTGCCATATTTATTCCGGCATTAGAAGAGAGTGGTCATATCTCAGAACTGGATTTTTATGTGACAAAAAAAGTATTTGAATTCATGCGGAAGCGATGCGAAGACGGTAAGAAAAATATTCCGATATCAATCAATTTGTCATGGATGGATTTTTATGATGAAAAGATGATGAAATGGATCGAGGAAAATGTAGAGTCGTCTCAGAAGCTTGGAATCAAATCAAGATTTGAGATTACAGAGACATCGTTTGAGGCGATGAAGCAGAACCGCAATAATATCCTGGAATCATTGCAGAAAAAAGGTGCGGTGACACTGCTGGATGATTTTGGAAGCGGATATTCTTCTTATGGTGTACTTCAGGACTATAATTTCGACATTTTAAAGATCGATATGAGTCTGGTACGTCAGATTGAGACAAATCCGAAGTCGAGAAGCATCTTAAAATCTATCATTGCGATGGCTCATGAACTGGGGATGCAGCTGGTGGCAGAAGGAGCAGAGACGGAAGAACACGTTGTATTCCTGAGGGAAAACGATTGTGATTGTATACAGGGATATTATTATTCCAAGCCGCTTCCGGAAGACGAATTTTTGGAATACCTTGGGGAAAATTAAACGACAGATCAGAATCAGATTTTGAAGATATAAGCTGTGCGAGTGTGAAAACTCTCCGGAAATCTGCGCAAAAGTGTGGACTTCCGGGGATTTTTTTGACTGTATATTAGTTAGTATTCTAAATAAATAAAATATAAAACAAACAATAAAAATATAAAAAAAATATAAAAACATTGACAATATTGGTGGAAATGACTAATATAATCGTTAGAATTCTAATTAATAAAAGGAGGTGGAGGATTTGGAAAAAGATATGGAAACGTCAACATTTTTTTCCGTATTTCAATTAATGAAATTTATGCAATATCAGTCAATGAAGCGTATGGAAAAAATGGACTTGAAACCAAGTCAGGCGGGAGTCTTGTTTTCGTTGAAACATTGGGGTGAACAGTCGCAGAAACAACTGGCAGAACGTGTCGGCATTACACCGCCATCCATGACTGTTGCGTTACGGAAGATGGAAGAAAAAGGATATGTGACACGAAGACAGGATGAAAAGGATCAAAGAGTGGTGAAAATTCATCTCGCGCCAAAAGGAGAAGAATGTATAGAAGGAATTCAAAGAGTAATTTGTGAAATGGAAGAAATAGTTTATCAGGGAATATCAAGAGAAGAGATACTTCTGATGAAGCGCCTTCTGACAGAAATGAAAAACAATCTATTGAACTCAAAGGATTTCAAAGGTGTGGATATGGATACGATCATAGAAAAGACATGTCCATCGGCACGTGGGAGTTTTTAGTAATAGAATATACAGACGGAACTGGATAGGACAGATCCGTTGTATATAGATATGAATTCAGAAAGGAAAGACATAAGAAAATGGGAAAATTATTTAAGTTTCTGAAACCATATGCAGCTGCTGTGGCAGCGATTATCTGCATACTGGTTGTCCAGGCTTATTGTGATCTGTCTTTGCCGACTTACACATCGGATATTGTGAATGTAGGTATCCAGCAGGGCGGCATCGATGAAGCTCTACCTGATACAATTTCCAAAAAAGATCTGAACCATCTGTTACTGCTGGTTCCGTCGGACAGACAGAAAATTGTAAAAAACGCGTATACAGAGTCGGTGGAAAAATACGACTATAATGGTACTGTAATGGAATTAAAAGCTTCTGTGAAAGAAGATAAAAAGAAAGTGGACAGGCTTTCAGAGATTCTTGGAAAGCCAATGCTCATGGCAGCAGGATTTGATTCCGGCAGTGAGATGACACAGAAAATCGAAGAGCAGATGCGGACACAGATGTCTGGAATTCCGAATGTTGATAAGATGGATATCTATGATATGTTGGAGTTTATGGGAGCTGAAGGCAGGAATGCGCTGATCGGACAGATGGATCAGCAGATGGATTCCATGCAGGATTCAATTATTGCCCAGGCAGCAGCAGGGTACATTAAAGACGCTTACACCCATATAGGAATTGATACAGATCAGATCGAAACTACCTATATTTTACATACAGGAGCCAAGATGCTGGCGCTTGCATTCCTCGGAATGGCAGCAAGTATACTGGTCGGACTGCTGGCATCACGTGTCGGTGCCGGTGTCGGACGCAGACTTCGTGAAAATGTATTCCGTAAAGTGGTTGGTTTCTCCAATGCGGAATTTGATAAATTCTCTACGGCATCACTGATTACAAGAAGTACGAATGACATTCAGCAGATCCAATTATTACTTGTTATGATCCTTCGGATGGTTCTGTATGCACCGATTATGGCAATCGGAGGAATCTGGAAAGTCTTTCATACGAATGTCGGCATGTCGTGGATCATCGGACTTGCGGTTGCTGTTATTATAGTTATCGTAGGATTCTTATTCCTGGTGGTAATGCCGAAGTTTAAGCTAATCCAGAATCAGGTTGACAAACTGAATCTTGTCAGCCGTGAAATTCTGACAGGACTTTCGGTTATCCGTGCATTTGGTACACAGAAGTACGAGGAAGAACGTTTTGATGATGCAAATAAAGCACTGACAAAGACGAACTTATTTGTAAACCGCGCAATGACATTTATGATGCCGCTTATGATGTTCGTTATGAACAGTATTGCGGTCCTGATCGTATGGGTGGGTGGTCACAGCATCAATGACGGAGCAATGCAGGTTGGTGATATGATGGCATTTATCCAGTATACGATGCAGATTATCATGGCGTTCTTAATGATCTGTATGATCTCGGTTATGCTGCCAAGAGCAGCTGTATCTGCAGGCCGTGTAGACGAAGTACTGACAAGTGAGACTATGATCCATGATCCCAAGAACCCGTCACACATTCCGGAAGAAGGAAAAGGAAAGATTGTATTCGACCATGTATCGTTCCGTTATCCGGGGGCAGAAGAAGATGTCCTGCATGACATTTCCTTTACCGCAGAGCCTGGAAAGACGACGGCATTTATCGGAAGTACCGGGTGTGGTAAGTCTACGCTGGTGAATCTGATTCCGAGATTTTATGATGTTACAGACGGTAAGATTACGATTGACGGAAAAGATATCCGAAATGTATCACAACACGAACTCCGGGAGAAACTGGGATATGTACCGCAGAAAGCTGTATTATTCTCAGGCGATATTGCTTCAAATATCTTATATGGTAATCCGGATGGAAGTGAAGCCGAGATGACAGAGGCAGCAACGATCGCACAGGCAACTGAATTTATTGAGCAAAAGAAGAAAAAGTATAAGAGTACCATTTCCCAGGGAGGATCGAATGTATCCGGAGGTCAGAAACAGAGACTTTCGATTGCAAGAGCGATAGCAAAACATCCAGATGTATATATATTTGATGACAGTTTTTCAGCACTGGATTATAAGACAGATGCAACACTTCGTGCAAAGCTGAAAGAGAAAACATCAGAAAGTACGGTTATGATCGTCGCACAGAGAATCAGTACGATTCTCCATGCAGATCAGATCATTGTGTTAGATGATGGTCAGATCGTCGGAAAAGGTACACATAAAGAACTGCTTAAGAACTGTGAAGCATATTATCAGATCGCATCTTCACAATTATCAGAGAAAGAATTAGAAGAAGATCTTAAGGAGGTGGAATCATATGCCAAGAGGTAGAGGACATGGACCGAGAATGTCCAATGAAAAGGCAAAAGATTTTAAAGGCACGATGAAAAAGCTGATGGCATATTTGAGCGCATATAAGATTGGAATATTTTTTGTGATTGTATTTGCCATCGGAAGTACGATATTTAATATCGTAGGACCGAAGATACTTGGAAAAGCAACGACCGAGATATTTAAAGGTCTGGTCAGAAAAGTATCCGGCGGAGCTGGGATCGATTTTGACAAGATCGCACATATTGTACTGACTCTGTTATGCCTGTATCTGACAAGTGCAGTGTTTTCATTCGTACAGGGGTATATCATGACAGGAGTATCACAGAAGCTGACTTATCGTCTGAGAAAAGAAATCTCAGAAAAAATCAATCGCCTGCCGATGAATTATTTTGATAAACAGACACATGGAGAGGTGTTATCCCGTATCACAAATGATATAGATACCTTAAGCCAGAGCCTGAACCAGAGTGCAACGCAGGTGATCACATCGGTGACAACGATCATAGGTGTGCTGATCATGATGCTCAGTATCAGTCCGTTGATGACATTGGTAGCACTTCTGATTCTTCCGGTTTCAATGGGACTGATTTCTATGATCGTAAAACGTTCGCAGAAGTATTTCATGAGCCAGCAGGAGTATCTGGGCCATGTAAACGGACAGGTAGAAGAAATCTATGGCGGTCATAATATCATCAAAGCATTCAATAAAGAGGAGGATGTAATCGCTACATTCAAGCGGGACAATGATATTTTATATACTTCTGCATGGAAATCGCAGTTTCTTTCCGGAATGATGATGCCAATCATGCAGTTTGTCGGAAATCTTGGTTATGTCGGAGAAGTTATCCTGGGCGGTTATCTTGCTATGAAAGGAAGAATCCAGGTTGGTGATATCCAGTCTTTTATCCAGTATGTAAGAAGCTTTACGCAGCCGATCCAGCAGGTTGCGCAGGTGGCAAACATGTTACAGTCCACAGCTGCAGCATCTGAGCGTGTCTTCGAATTCCTTGAGGAGGCGGAAGAAGACCAGACAGTGGAACATCCGGCATGTATTGATGAAATGGAAGGAAGCGTAAGCTTCGAACATGTTCATTTCGGATATAATCCGGATCACACGATCATCAATGATTTCAGTGTGGATGTAAAGCCGGGACAGAAGGTTGCGATTGTAGGACCTACCGGTGCAGGGAAGACGACAATCATCAAATTACTGATGCGTTTTTATGATGTTGGAAGTGGTTCGATCAAGGTGGACGGGCATGATGTTCGTGACTTTAACCGCGATGATCTGAGAAAAATGTTCGGAATGGTATTACAGGATACCTGGCTGTTCAAAGGAAGTATCGAAGATAATATCCGTTATGGACGGCTGGATGCAACGCATGAAGAGGTAGTGGAGGCTGCAAAGGCAGCACGTGCACACCGTTTTATACAGACCCTTCCGGGTGGTTATCAGATGGAGTTAAATGAAGAAGCAAGTAATGTGTCACAGGGACAGAAGCAGCTTCTGACAATTGCAAGAGCAATGCTTGCAGATCCTAAGATACTGATCCTTGATGAGGCGACAAGTTCGGTAGATACAAGAACCGAAATTCAGATCCAGAAGGCAATGGATCAGTTGATGAAAGGAAGAACTAGCTTTGTGATCGCACATAGACTGTCAACAATACGTGATGCAGATATGATTCTGGTTATGAAAGACGGAGATATCGTAGAACAGGGAAATCATGAAGAACTTCTTGCACAGAATGGATTCTATGCTGAACTGTATAATTCGCAGTTTCAAAGAAGTGCATAAAAACAGGATCATTGCGTTAAAGATTACGGAATCCTTAAAGAGAAATAAGGCGCTGTCAGAAGAAAATCTGACAACGCCTTTTGAATATGCACGGAAACATGCCGGAAATAATCCGGATCGTTCTGCATTCATAACGTTTAGAGGGCAAAAAAGCGTATGTTACTATGCAAGGAAATATATGGTCAATATCCATTGCATGAAATAAACGAATAAAAATCAGAACGGGAAGATCCGGATTCTTTTAAAGAAAAATGAAAGTGTGTAAAAAAACTGCTACCTGACAGCCTTTTTACCTGTTTAAGATGAATGTTTTAAAGTAATTAAATTATATCATAAATATACAAAAAATATATAAAAATATACAAATAAAAAATAAAGCAACGAAATGTGGCATGAAAAAAGAAGCACATATCTGCTCATGCATACCAGGTTTCGTTGCTTTTTTGTAAAAATTATTTCTGATTCTTATTTACGTTCTGCAGCTTCATTGCACGAACTTTCAGCGGAAGTCCGAACAGGTTGATGAATCCACTAGCATCATGATGATCATACAGATCACCGGTTGTAAAGCTTGCAAGAGACTCGCTGTACAGAGAGTACGGAGAAGTGGTTCCGGCTTTTGTGATCGTTCCTTTATACAGTTTGAACTTCACTTCACCTGTTACATATTCCTGTGTGCTTTCAACGAAAGCCTGGATTGCCTCACGCAGCGGTGTGAACCATTTTCCTTCGTATACAATCTGGGCAAGCTTGTCAGCCATTTCTTTCTTCACTTCTGCTGTAGCACGGTCAAGAATAAGTTCCTCTAACTGCTGGTGAGCGGCATACAGGATTGTTCCGCCAGGTGTCTCGTATACGCCGCGGGACTTCATACCTACAACACGGTTCTCAACAATGTCGATGATTCCGATACCGTGTTTTCCGCCAAGTTCATTCAGCTTGCGGATGATATCAGATACTTTCATTTCTTCGCCATTGATACTCTTAGGCACACCTTTTTCAAAAGTCATAGTAACATATTCTGCTTTGTCAGGAGCTTTTTCCGGTGTGGTAGACATTACCAGAAGGTCATCGTAGTTAGGTTCATTGGAAGGATCTTCCAGTTCCAGACCTTCATGGCTGATATGCCATAAGTTACGGTCACGGCTGTAGCTGTGCTTTGCGTCGAATGGG
>UMLF01000763.1_pt1 | contig 10927 bp, 6 predicted proteins | sample 1966501 | NCBI WGS metagenome assembly UMLF01 (sample SAMEA4836194, study PRJEB28245) | human gut metagenome | biome: gut microbiome; material: fecal sample | place: Denmark | collected 2008 | reverse complement strand
CGTAATCTTCCCCGTCATAATCAGAGTAGCCACTGTCATAACTGCTGTCATAGCCAGAATAATCCGTAGAATAATCAGAGGTATAATCCGTAACAGGCTCGGACGAATAGCTATCTTCCGACGTCGCTGTCACCGAATCAGATGTCTCAGTAACTGTGCCGCCCGCAATTCCACTGATTGTTTCACTGCGCTTCTTCACATCTTCGGATACCTGATAGTTCTTCTCTCCAAACAAAAATTCATGCAGTTTCGTAACATTCTTCTCCAGAGTATTCGGTACTACGATATCTCCCTTGGAAGTATGGTTCATCTCCGTATGCTCGAATGGAAAACCTGAAGTATCATCAAACTTATACGACAGCATTCCTGCTCCCATATTAAAGATCTCCTGTTGAGTCAAAGAAGTCTGAACCATTGGAAATACCTTATCCATAATAGAAGAAAGGGTAGTCAGACTGGATTTCTTCGCCTTATCGGCGATCATCTGCAACACTAACCTTTGACGTTCCGTTCTCTTAAAGTCAAGCCCTGCTGTATAGCGGATACGGCAGTAGGAAGTTGCCTGTACACCGTTTAGGTGATACGTACCTACAATTTCTGTGTCCGCCTTGGTTCCCTCCGGCTTCACCTCCGGTTTCTCAATCGGTGTGTAGGATTTTCCAGTGGCCTCAGAGGTCTCCACACAGTAATTGTTCATATGCTCGATCTCATTATAGCTCAAAGGAATATCCAGCCCTCCAAGCTCATCAATCACTGTAACCAAAGCACTGAAATCCACCGTCGCATAGTCCGTAATGTTCAAGTCCAGGTTTGTGTTTAGCATGGAAATCGCCGCCTCAGGGCCTCCTGTGGCATAGGCTGCGTTACACTTCTGATAGGTGTCATCGCCGATATCCAGCAAGGTATCTCGATATAGAGACACCAATTTCACCTCTTTGGTGTCATTATTGATGCTAGCTATCATAATTGTATCACTGTTTTGATTGTCTGCGAACTGTGACCCCTCCGGCCTGCTGTCTAGGCCAAACAGTGCTAGATTTGTGTATCCGGTCAGCGTCGTATTGCTTTCCACTGCATTGTTGATCTGAACTTTGTTCATGTCTAAGGTATCGTTCTCGATTTTATTCAGTTTGGAATTTACAAAGCTGTATGCAGCCAGCGCACCAATCAAAAGTACTAAAACTACAATCTCAATCACAAAAATGATCTTACCTGCTTTGCTTCGTCTCTTTCTCGATTTCGCCATGATCTTTCCCCTTAGTTTTTTAATACGCGTTTTTGTTTACAAAACCTTTGAATATCGTCAAAAACATGATTTTGATATCAAATCCAATGGTCCAATTCTCAATGTAATACAAATCGTAATCTATTCTCTTTCGTATGGATGTATCTCCCCGATAGCCATTCACCTGAGCCCATCCTGTCAGGCCCGGCCGAACCTGATGCTTCACCATATAACGCGGAATCTCTTCTCTAAACTTCTCCACGAAGAACGGCCGTTCTGGGCGCGGTCCCACCAGACTCATATCGCCCTTGAGAATATTAAACAACTGCGGAAGCTCATCTATACTGGTACGCCGCATAAACTTTCCCACCCCGGTGACCCGTGGGTCATTTTTCACAGTCCAAGCCTTCTTCTCCTCCTGTTCCGGCTGAACCTCCATGGAGCGGAATTTATACATCCAAAAATTCTTGTTGTGCAGACCTACTCGTTCCTGCTTATAGATCAGAGGTCCCGGTGAACTCAATTTTATCGCCACACAGGCCAAAAGCATAACCGGTGATGCAACGATAATCCCAAAAATCGAACCTGCAATATCCATCAGCCGTTTGACCATCGCATTGAACGTATTGGTCAGAGGCACATATCGGATATTGATCACCGGAAGCCCTAGAATGTCTTCGGTATACGGCTTTGTCGGTATAATGTTATTATAATCAGGAATAAACTTGGTATGCACACCGGATTTTTCACACAGAGCAACGATTTCTTCCAGACGGTAATATTCGTTCAATCCCAAAGTGATTGCAATCTCATCCAGAGAGCTGTTGGGAAGAATCACCATCAGATTCGCAATCCGTCCAAGGACTTTGACTCCTTTGTAGGTTGTGCCTGCCGGCACACTGTCATCTAAGATACCACGGATAATATAGCCCCACTGAGGATTCGCTATGACACGATCTATATACTCCTCCGCCGCGCGGCTGTACCCCACCAGAATCATATGTTTCTGGTTCAGTCCCCGTTTGCGGATATCCCGTAAGATGTACCGAATCGCCATACGGGCAGCCGCCTCGGCCGCCACATTGATACACACAAAAATGTAAATCATCAGACGGGAGAAATCATTTTCTTTTAGCATATACAAGGCAAACATTATCAGAAGAACGCCAAGGGCGTTGGCCTTTACAATGTTAGCCAGCTCCAGACGCCTTCCCTGCACCCTCTTTGGAGAATACAGATTAAATGCCTGATATAAAATCAAAAATCCAGGAACAATAAACACCAGCGCGAACATATAACGTTCGAAGGGTAGAATCCCGATTAACGACGGCCCCGTCAGCTGATCGTAAAAACGAATCAACCATGCAAGCAAATAGGAAGCCGCGATAACAAAAGCATCAATCACCACATGCATACGATTGAAGTGCTTTTGATTGTCTTTAATCAATGTTTATCACCCCTATTACTTCTTTTTAACATTTCTACTATATACTAGTTGCCCCCAAAAGGCAACAAAATATTCACCTTTTCCCGATAAAATTAGTAACTATTCAGTCATATAGTCCCATTATCTTCGATAAAAACCGCGGGGGATGTTTTTCCACAATTCCATTTGGATTCTTCCGCATCTTCGGATTTTTTTCAAAGTAAATGGAACTTTTTTTTCTTTCTTGCACAGCTGAAAACCATTTTTGATGCCAGCCGCATACTCCCTGCCATAACCTTTCAGGGTAAAAAACAGAAGCTTTGCCCCGAAGCCGGCTGCCAGCAATGGGAAATTCAAAATAATCTGAGGCGCAGGCATATTTTTATAGAGCATATAGATGTTGTTGCGGGAAGAATAACGGATTTTAAACTCGTTGTAACGGGAACCGGTAGTGCCGCTTCCCACGTGATAGACGACTGCCTTCGGCGCGAACCAGTTTTCATATCCGTATAATCTGGCCCGATACCCAATATCAGTATCTTCCAGATAAGCAAAATGTTCCTCGTCAAACATTCCTATCTTCTGAAAGATTTTTTTTCTGTAGATAGCTGCCCCCGCACAGGCCGCAAAAATTTTCTCCTCCTCCTCATACTCCTGAGATTCTCGGTCCTTTCCTCGAGCGAAAGCCCAGCCTAGAGCATTGTAATAGTTGCCTGCATCGTCCACCAGATTCCGGTTCCGATACTGCAGAAGCTTTGCCCCGCAGGAGAAAGCCCTGGGATGGCGCTCCATCGCGGCAACCATCTCTCTGACAAAATTCTCGTCCGACTGGGTGTCGTTATTCAACAACAGCACATAAGGTGAATTAGCCTGGCAAATTCCTCTGTTCACCGCGCCGCAGAAGCCGAAATTCTCCTCCAACTGAACAATCTGAACCTGTGGAAAGTGTTCTCGCACCCACTCAGAACTTCCATCCTCAGAACCGTTATCCACGAGTATTATGTCAAATTCTATCCCCTTTTGCCGCTCTAAGCTGCCCAGGCATTCTCCCAGGTACCCTTTCCCGTTATAATTTGGTATAATCACCGTCACTTTTTTCATACTGTTTCCTCGTCTGTTTGTCTGCCTCCAGCGGTCTCAAAGAATAGTTCCACTTCGTCAGGGACAGATTCTTATTGTAATAGGGGTCTCCCTGTTTTAGAATTTTTAACCAGTGGCTGCGCATATATTCGATTTCTGTTTGAAAGCGACGTACCTTTTTTTTGTCGTCCTCAGCACCCCTGGTCTTAGACTCCATATGATACAACTCCGCATAGGGGTCATAGACCACCAACCAACCATGTTCCCGAACCTTCAGGCACAAATCCACATCGTTAAACGCTACGGACAGCTCCTGCGTAAACCCTCCGACTTCCTGAAAAACACTGCGTTTTATCATCATGCAGGCCGCTGTCACCGCTGACATATCCTGCAACAGAGAAGCCTTGTGCAGATAACCCGTCCGACTCCTAGGCATATCGGTAAACAGATGACCCGCCACACCTCCAAGTCCCACCACACAGCCCGCGTGCTGAATGGTATCGTCCGGGTAATAGAGCTTCACACCTACCGCTCCTACCTCCGCTCTCTGACACACTCCAAGCATCTCTTCCATCCAGTCCGGAGTGATGACAGTGACGTCGTTGTTCAGAAACAGCAAATACTCCCCAGCAGCATACCTAGCCCCATAGTTGTTGATGGCTGAATAGTTAAACTCCCGATCCCAATGGACTACCTTTAAATTCTCATGTTCTTGTTCCAATACCTTGTAATAGTCAAAAATCTCACTGGATGTGCTGTTATTCTCAATGATAATAATCTCGTAATTCGAATAGGTAGATTTCTCCCAGATGGACTCTAGACACTCCTGAAGAGATTGCTTTTCATCCTTATTGGGAATAAGAATTGAGATCTTTTCCTCCTTTTTCAATGGATATTTCACCCGGTAAAATCCATAGTCTTTCGTGTGGCTCACAGTTCCGCTCACCTGCATACGCTTCAAATGCGCCTCAATCGCCCTCTTCCCTGCCTCAAAAGCGTACATCTTGCTGGCCGGATTGTCCGCCGTGGATGCCCTGTGAGTCCGCCAGTGATAGAGGATCTCCGGCACATGGGCCACTTTTTTGGCAACCTCCACACATCGGAAAATGAAATCATAGTCCTGTGCGCCGTCAAACTCTCTGCGAAAGCCTCCCACCTGTTCCACCAGACTTTTACGCACCACAAAAAAATGACAGATATAGTTATTCGATCTGAGCAAATCCAGATTAAAATCCGGCTTCAAGTGAGGCTGAAAATGCTCACCCAGGTCCATCGTCACCTTATCCTCATCCGTATAGACCACATCCGTGTCCTTCTCCTGCAAAGCCTGAACCACCTCGTAGAGCGCATTAGGCGCCAGCAAGTCATCGTGGTCCAAAAGTCCTAAAAACTCTCCTTTCACCATGGCAAAAGCCCGGTTGGTGTTCTCTGCAATCCCCAGGTTCTCCTTCAAATTTTCGAACCGGATTCTTGGGTCCTCCTGGGCAAAACGGTTCAGTACTCTGCTCATTGCTTCATCCTGAGGACTTCCGTTGGCAATGCACAGCTCCCAGTTTTCATAGGTCTGCTCCTGCACAGAATGTATCATCTGGCACAGAAACTTCTCAGGTGTCCGGTAAGCCGGCACCACGATACTGATCAGCGGTGCATAGGAAAACCGTCTCTTTCTCTGCTTTCTCAGGTTCTCCTGCGTGGGAACATACGCCTCATACCAGGGGCCATATGGAATCTCTTCCGGCTCAAAACGTTCATGCAGTCTCACCCAAAATTCTTTCGGCCCATAGTGCTTCAGATAGCGAAGACCTTTTTGAACGGTATACGGAGAGAGTTTTCCAAGCATTCGGCCCCACTGAATCTTTCCGCCCGCTTTCTTATCTATTCCCATGTCTACTCCTTGTTTTCTTTTTATTGTAATCGCCGGGCGGCTATATCATACATTGCTGTTTGTATAACATCCGCCGCCGGCACTCTCGTTTTTCATAATACCATTCCCTATTAGTTTTTGCAAGAAAGGGAATACTAGTACAGCGCCAAAATAGTAACTATTCGTTACCGTTCAGATCTTCAATATTCCGCGAGGTGTTTTTGCACATTTTGTACAAAAATCTCGAGATATACTCGCGCCAAACTGTCGTTTCCAGCAGTCTGTGTGCATCGTGAAGCGCGTTACTGCTTACGGCATACAAGTGAGTGAACAGTAATACCTATTCAGCCAGCAAGCTCAGATTCGCACCTGCCGTTGCTTTTCACCGCATACGCGTTGGAATCTTCGCTTATGACTAAGCGCCATATGTCTGATAAACCCAAACTTCCTCTCAAATGAGCCTGCTCTTCATTTTTGACCTTATCAGGTGCATGGCTGAATAGTTACTCAAAATATCTTTTGCCCCTGGCATCATAATATGATACAATAAAACGAAGCATTTTGTAACTATTCAGGCATATGGCTGAATAATTACAATACTTTCTATAGTAATACGATAATATCGGAGGTCAACTATGAAAAGATCAAAACTGTTGACAGGTCTGCTGTCTCTCGGACTCACCGCTGCCTTGCTGAATCCATTTTCTGTCCTGGCCACTGCCGAAGGCGCTGCAGCGGACACCGGGATTGCCACTAACAGCATCGAGGGCTGGCCACAGGGACCTGACATCACTTCCAACGCGGCAGTCATTATGGAAGATTCCACAAACACAATTCTCTATGCAAAAAATAAAGACGCGGCTCTTTATCCTTCCAGCATCACCAAGATTATGACTACCTTAATCGCGCTGGAAAACAGCAGCCTGGCGGATACCGTCACTATGACACAGACCGGCACGGCTGCTTCCGGCAACGGCAGTGTCAGCCTAAATGCCCAGGTGGGAGAGACCTTCACCATGGAACAGTGTCTGTACGCCATCATGCTAGGGTCCGCCAACGACATCAGCACTCAAATAGCAGAGCAGGTAGGCGGCTCGATGGAAAATTTTGTCACGATGATGAACCAGAAGGCCAAAGATTTAGGATGTACCAACACCAATTTTACGAATCCCACCGGTCTTCCTGATGAAAAACAGACTTCCACTGCCTATGATCTGGCCCTGATTATGCAAGCCGCTCTGAAAAACGAAAGTTTTCAGACGATCGCCTCAGCGATGACCTACACCATACCGGCTACCAACCTCACCTCGGCTGAGCGGAACCTGACCAATAACTTTCCTCTGAGTACAGCCACCAGCGCCTCTTACTATGAGGGAACTCTTGGCGGAAAATCCGGCTATACAGAGGCCTCCGGCAGTACACTGGCCGCTGGAGCTTCCAGAAATGGCACCACCTTGATTTGCGTCGTACTCTCCGGTACCGAACAGCAGGTGCCGCCGGAAGCCATCACCTTGCTGGACTACGGTTTTTCTAACTTCCAGACAATCTCCGTAACGGACGAGCTGAACACGATTTCCGGTGGAACTGCCGTGATACCGTCCACCGCCTCCGCTGACGATGTGACTGTGGAGAATACGGGCACTACCGACGATGGCATCAGCCAGCAGTTCACCTACCATGGAACTCCTGTGGGAACTGCCGTCGTGGACGAGGAGGAAGACTCCCCTGGTCCCAGCGCCGATACCCAAGCCTCCAAAGCGAAAGAGGATCCGCTATCCCCGCTTCCATTCGTGCTGATCTTTGGCGCCGGAATCGTTTTGTTAGGACTTCTGGGATACCTGATGCGAAAAGTCATAAAATCATAGTATATGAGGATTTTGCTTCCTCAATCATACAAGACAGAAATAAGAGGAAATAAAGATGAGAAAAAGAAGAAAAAAGATTGCGGCCGCTCTGGTACTTTGTGTCTCACTCCTTAGCAGTCCGTCGGTCCTCGCCGCCGCAATCACCACAAATTCCATCACCGGCTGGCCCCAGGGCCCGGAAATTGTCGATGAGACTGGGGTCTTGATGGAGGCTGAGACGGGAACCATTTTGTACGATAAGGGAATGGACCAGAGAATGTATCCAGCCAGCACGACAAAAATCATGACGGCACTGGTGGTTCTGGAAAACACAGAGGACTTGCAGACCAAAGTCACCTTCACGGAGACGGGCACCAAAGAAGTGGCTCCCGACAGCGCCAATATCCAGGCGCAACTGGGAGAAGAACTAACCGTGGAACAATGCTTATACGCCAGTCTGCTGGCATCGGCCAACGAAGTGTCCAGCCAGCTCGCAGAGTTCGTGGGCGGTACCAAGGAGCATTTCGTGGAGATGATGAACCTGAAAGCCCAGGAACTGGGCTGTTCCGATACGCATTTTACCAATCCCAACGGGCTTCCTGATGAAAACCATTACACCACAGCCCATGATCTGGCTCTGATTATGCAGGCCGCAATTCAAAACGAAACCTTCCGCGAAATTGAGTCCACCCAGACTTACACCATACCGGCCACCAACAAGACGGCCACTCCCCGGAATCTGACCAATCACCACGCAATGTTAGTCAGCGGCAATCCTTCGTATTATGAAGGTGCTTTCGCCGGCAAGACCGGCCATACAGACGCGGCCAAGGATACCCTGGTTACAGCCGCCGAGAAAAACGGCATGACATTGATCTGCGTGGTCCTCAAATCTGACAACGGACAGGTGGTAGCAGATACCATCAATCTTTTCAACTATGGCTTTGAGCAGTTTCAGAGGCTTCCCATGACTGAGAAGGACGAGACGAAATCCGGCGGCTACGCCATCGTACCCAAGAACGTAACCAAAGACCAGGTTCAGGTTCAGGAGAGCGCTGACGGAGAGCTGATCCAGCAGACTTACACCTGGCAGAATGTCCAAGTGGGCAGCGCAGCTGTGGAAAAGGTCACACCGACCCCCACACCCCAGACAGAGAAAAAAGCTCCTGCTGACACCCAAGAGAAACCCAAACCCTATTTGGCGGATTCCACCTTGTCTCTGGTCATCATCGGAGCTTTGTGTCTCTTAATTTTGATTGGCCTTTCGGCGATCGTAATAAAACTGAAGAAGAAAAAGTAGGTACAACACCCAGAAGACGGCGCTGAGCTTCAAACCTTGCTTCAGCAGAGGCGGGGAAAATTCTAACTGCAGACGATGGCTTCCTGCTGGAACTTTGATTCCCAGGAATCCTAAGTCTGCTTTTTCTATCTCCTGTTCTTCTCCATCCAGATAAATTTTCCAACCGTTCTCATAAGGAATCTTAAACACTGCGTATCCATTTTTTTCACTGGTCACCCAGCCGGAAATCTCCGACTCCTTCTTCGGTGAATTCAGAAAAATCCTGCTCTCGTTCTCATCCTCTGGAATCTTCTCGGCACGATCGTAGTTCTGACCGTTCTCCAACACAATTGCCCGGTTCAGAATATCCACGCTGTTCTCCCCATCGCAGAGCTTGCGAAAACTTTCCTCGGAGATGGATACTGTCTGGACTGTTCCGATATAGGCAGGCTTCGTGTTCTTATAGAGACGGATATCCCCGAACCTTTTCACCAATTTGTAACCGTACTGACTCATACCTGCATCCTTGGATAGCACATAGCGTACCCCGCAAAAAGCTGCGAATTCAGAGTCCTCAGCCACTTTGGCAAACTGGTAATGATTCGTGTCAGAATACATCAATCCGGGGTAACAGGTCTGTACAAAATCCTTCAGATTCCCGTTCATGGTAGAATTATAAGTGCTGATTCCCCGGTATTCCTGGGCGAGGGAATCCATACAGGCTGTCGCTCCCACGTAGGCTTTCTCCACACGGCAGAACTCTGGGTCCGTAGCCCGGACATAGTTCAGGGCCTGCTGAATGTCCCGGCTGTACAGCTCCCCGAAATATTCCGGGTCGCCTTTTTTCAGAGAAACCCGATCCACAAAACAGGCATTCCCCTCCGATACCATGTTCACCATCACAGCCAGAGCCAAAAGGCCGTAAAGCCCCTTTCGAAAACTTACCCGTCTCACCAAAGCCATACACAAGACTACCGCCACCATAATTTCTCCAGTCATGGCCAGAATACTGGCATTGGTTTTGTGCCCTACGAAGAAAGAACGGTCATAGCCCAAGTGATAGACTTTTATCATCAGTAACGTCGTAAGCGCCAAGCCCACATAGCTGATCTTTCCGGTCTCCATCAGCCAGTCCAACATCCAGGCAATCAAAATCGTGAAGACGGGTATGAACAGAAACGTATATCTGCTAAAAGGCTGGGTAAATCCATTAAAGACAATCCCTCCCAGCGGCAGCAACAAAGCTAGTCCGATCACAACCGCAGTCACATAGCCGAGTACTTTTCTCCTGGTGGACAGCTTCGTCCTCCACAGGATAAAAAGATACTGAACTCCCAGAATCACAAACAGAGTCGAGGTAAAGACCACAGGGTCCTCATAGTAATTCAGATACCCTGCATAGCCGGACACATTTTCCACAGCCATCCCCCGCAGGTTGCTGGAAAAAAAGCGGTCTAAAAGCGTCCCATAGTAGACACTGGGATAAGGCGCCAACCCTCCCAGGATTCTGGACACCAAAGAAGTCTCACTCTCCAGCCTGGAAGACACGCCAAAGATCACGGCAGCCGTAGGCATGAGAATCGCAAGGCTCATTCCCACCCCCAATAGAATGCTGCCGCAGGAGGAAAGAAACAGACGTATTTTCGTCTTTACTCTCTCCTGCTCCATCATCAGAAGCCGCACGATCAGGTAACAGCCCACCAATATCATGCTCATATAGGCCAGATAAGTGCTGTAGACAGCCGTTGCACAGACCATCAGCGGAAACAACGGCGTGATCTTCTTTTTCTGAAGGGAGCGCTCCAAGAGGAAAAGAAGCACTGGTACATAGACGGTAATCATCCCGAATTGGTAGTGCTGTCCCCAGACAATTAGAAAGCCGTTCAGCCCATAAATATATGCCGCCAGAAATTTCGCTCTCTCGGAAATTCCATAGTATCCCAGTAGATGGTACATGGCCGCTCCTGCCAGCAAAATCCGCCCCAGCTGAATCCACACCAGGTAATAGACCATATGCTCAGGCCCCGTGATGACTCCCAGCAGATACAGCAGAATCAAGGAGGGGTCAAACAGGTTCAGATTGAACATATTTGTCCCAAAGCCGTTGGTGAAATCCCACCAGGAAAAGCTGCCCCTGCGGATATGGTTCACAATCGTCTGGTAGTGCATCGTGTACTGCTGCCAGGTATCATTGCCGGAGTCATTGAAC
>UMLF01020903.1_pt1 | contig 10970 bp, 15 predicted proteins | sample 1966501 | NCBI WGS metagenome assembly UMLF01 (sample SAMEA4836194, study PRJEB28245) | human gut metagenome | biome: gut microbiome; material: fecal sample | place: Denmark | collected 2008 | reverse complement strand
GCATGCGTGACGCGGCATCGGCAAGCTGCGGATGCTCCCGCGCGCGGCGCAGGCTATCGGCCAGGAGCGCGGCGATAACCGGGTCACGCTCGAAAAGCATCACCTCGAAGCCGGCAGCAGCGAGTAACAGCGCATCTTCGCCCAAGCCCGCCGTCGCGTCGACAGCACGCAGAGGGCTTTCGCCCACCTGAGCGCCCTTGATGCGCGCGGCACGAACCAGCAGTTCGCGATTGAGCCGCCCGGCCTTGAGGCGCGGGAGCATCGCGGCCAGATCCGCGCGCATGCTCAGCCCACCACGCTGCAGGGACACGCCATCCGCATCAAAGCGAACGACGAGATCAGACGGGTCGAGAACACACTCATCGCGGAGCGGCGCCACGCCGATTTTGGCGCCCAGACGCTCGGCAGCATCCTCATCGGCACCGGGGAGCACCAAGATGCGAGCGAGCGACAGGGCAGCATCCGCGGGATCCGCCGGCGCAGACGCATGAGCATTCCGCTCTGCTAACGCCCGCGCGCCATCGCAACCATGCAGCGATGTTCGCCGAAAGCTATCTCGCTCGTCCATTTCTCCCCCTTTCGCCTTGGCAATTCAGCATACCGCACCGTCTGCGGCGCGGCTTGCTCTTATTCCTCGATCCCCGCTATGCCCTCGAGCCGCACGGCAACCAACCGCGCGCCCTGCCCGGAGCCCATCGTTCTCACCAGCACCCATTCGTCATCGACATCTTCTACCACGCCCTCGATCTGAGAGCTATTCGCAACGAAGTGCACTTCACCAAGCAAAAGCCGGCAGCGGGCGCCTTTGCGCGCACGCAGCTCCGCCGCGAGCCCCACGGACCTGCGCGCCTCGGCATCGGGGCGCATCGCCTTGCGGAGGTCGCGCTTCGTGGGCATCGAGAGCACGAGGTAGACGACAAAGCCAAAGATGAGAATCGCCATCGTATAGCCAAAGGGAATGAAGCTATCCATGCGCTACGCCTCCCTTGCGGGTCCATGCGGCGCGCGCGAGCCGCCGGCGAGGCGCTCCTCGATCGCTATCGAGCACACGTCGTTGAGGTCGATGAGGCGAATCACGCGCTCGCTTTCCACGCGCGGCGAACCGAACCGCGCGCGCTTGACCGTGCAGGACACGCGCAGCCACGCCGAGCTCACATCGAGCAGCTCTACATCTTGCTGCACCCCGTCAACAAGTTCCAGCGTCGCAGCCCGCCCCATGAGGCCCCTAAGCACGTGCAGGTCGCGCGGGGCATCATGCGCCCCCGTACTCACGACATCGACCTCGTCGGACACGAGGTCATGGAGCGTCACGCCGTAGAGCCGCGCAAGCTCAGCAGCCTTGTCGAGCGCTGGAGACCCCTGGCCGAGCTCCCAATTGCTTACCGTCTGCCGCGTTACCCCGATGGTTGCGGCGACCTCCTGCTGGCTCATTCCCGAACGCCGCCGCAACCGCGCCAGTTTGTCGTGAATCATCGCTCTCCCCTGCCCAAGCTTGCTTGCTCCCCTATTGTCGCTAATGGCGCGGGCCTTGCCTAGCAAATCGCCTTGGCGCATGCGCAAATCGAGTTGGCGCGGCGCCTGACGGCCCGCCTGACCGCATAGCGCCTAGAAGGCCTCCGTATGAGACGGCTCGGCCTTCTTCCAGTCCCGGTGCTTGCTGCCCCAGGTGCACATGGCATCGAGTACCTCCATGAGCGACGCCCCGCGCTCGGTAAGGCCGTACTCAACCTTGGGCGGAATCTGCGGGTACGCCTCGCGCCACACCAGGCCGTCGGCTTCGAGCTCCTTGAGGGCGCGGCTGAGCGTTTTGTCCGAAACCGTCTTGAGGTAACGGCGCAGCTCGTTGAAGCGCACCGGCTGGAATTCCATCAGGCAATACAGGATCACCATCTTGTACTTGCCCTGGATGAGGGAGAGCGTATACGAGAAGCCCGTCTGCTCGAAGTCCGCGTCCTCAATACACGCCCATGCATCGCGGCACGCTCTCTCTTCTACGCACTTCTCCATATCCCGCCCTTTGCTATCCGCATGGTAAGTACCTGTCATAAGTTTCGGTACTTGCTTTGATTTGTGTTCAAGCGTATCACAGAAGCAGCGGCAGTTACGCCGCCGCCAATCCCTAGTGAACGGAGGAACCATGAAGAAGGACCTGGGCGTACAGCCTGCGATTTACCCTATGCCGGTGCTTATGATCGCCACCTACAATGACGACGACAGCGTCGACGTCATGAACATGGCGTGGGGCGGTATCTGCGCGCGCGACATGGTGGCGCTCAACATCAGCCGCGGGCACAAGACCACCAAGAACATCGAGCAGCGCGGCGCATTCACGCTGAGCATCGCGGACGTGGCCCATCTGGACGAAAGCGACTACTTTGGCATCGCGAGCGGAAACAAAGTGGCCGATAAGTTCGAGCGGACGGGCATGACCGCCACCAAGAGCACCCGCGTGGACGCGCCGGTGGTGGACCAGTATCCCATCACGCTCGAATGCAGCGTGGTCGAGATGCAGGAGCAACCCTACGGCCTGCGCGTGCTGGGCAAAATCGAAAATGTGCTGGCCGACGAGGCAGTGCTCGACGAAGAGGGTAAAGTCGACCCCGCAAAACTCGGCGCGTTCGCCTTTGACCAGTTCCAGAGCGGATATTACGCCCTGGGCGAGAAGGTTGGCCAGGCCTGGGACAGCGGCAAGCGGCTCGTGTAGGAAGCTATGCCGGCGAGGCGCTGCCATTGCTAGGACGTACATCACGAGGACGTATTGCGTCGCCCTGATGCGCTTTTTCGCAGCAGGCCCCATTTTTCTGGCAGTTATTTCAGATATGCGCGATTGACTTGCGTAGCTGTCGCTGTAAAACACCGAGACACCCACAGAACGATGATAAAACCGCAGGAAAGCGGCACTCGAAACTGACAGCTTGGTCCATTCTTGCGCCTTAGCGCCACTTCGCACGCCCGTCAATCGCGCATATCTGAAATAACTGCCAGAAAGAGCCCGAGCATCGAGAAAAAACATTGGCTTTGTCGCAACGCATCGTTGATTTCCAGCGTCTTCCCATGCGAAGGGGCGAGAATCACAGCGCGTTCTTTTGACCTATCGTGCGCATTGTGACAGCAAAACTTCGCACAACCATGCCCTATGCGTTCTTTGGCGCTTTGCCGCCGGCCGAAGCTCCTGCATCCCGTTCGCGACGCTTGCGCGCGACCGCATCTCCGACCGCCTTGCCGCCGGCAGCCGCAAGCTTGCCTCCTGCCGTAGCTGCCGCCGCAATTCCTTTGCCCGCAGCTCGGGCCGCCTTTTCTGCCACTACGGGCGCTTCCCGCGCCGCTGTCTTCGCGATCTTTCCCGCCTCTATTTTGGCGGCGCTGCCAAGCTTTTCTGCAGCAGCATCAAGCCTGCGCTCCACCTTGGTCGGCTTGCGGCCTGAATAGGTGCGCTGCCCCCTGCTCGCCAGCGCCACCCCGCAAGCAATGACCGCCACGCCGGGACCAGGCAGTACGCACAGCGGGACACCAATGACTGCCACTGCAGCGCCTGCAATCATTTGAGAGATTCCCTTTGCTTTCCCTCGCTTCGGCTGCGAGTGATGCCCTTTTCTTGTTTGCGGATTCGTTGCCTCGTTGCCCTCGGGCATGCCTTTGGTCTGCACGGAAACTCCCTTTGCGTTCGTATCTTAGCAGCGCTTTTCCCCGAAGGTGTGCAGACTATACACCACTTGCACTCAACCACGAACAAAGCGCCCCGTTGGCCGAGCGCCTCGCGTGCGCCGCCATGGCCCACGCGCCCGGCCGACTCACGCGTCTCGTGTGTGCCATCCCAGCCTCACGGCGATACGACGCCCCAGCCTCTCACGCCTCGCGAGCCTCACGCATCCGCCCGCTTCATATAAAGCAGCGGAAACGGATCGCCTTGCGTGTCGGTATCCGTTCTTCGATAAGTCACGAAGCCCATATGCTCGTAAAACCCTATGGCCTGCGGATTTTGCTCGTTGACCGTGAGCTCAGTAACGCCGAGAAGCTCTGTTGCGCGCTCAAGCAGCAGCCGGCCGACGCCCGAACCCCGCGCATCGTCCGCAACGAAGAGCATCTCGAGAAACGCGCCGTCGGTTCCGGCAAATCCCACCGGCGCACCGCCCCGGCGCGCCACAAGCAGATGAGGAACCTCCGCTATGGCCTGCGGAACCATGCCACGCAAGCGCTGAATGTCCGCCTCGGCCAGAAAGGCGTGCGTCGCACGGACAGACCCTTCCCATATGTCGAGCAACCGGGCGACAAGCTCGCTCGACGGGCGCTGTTCCTCCCCAACGGTTATGCCCTGGCGCTCGAGCGCAAGCAGCGCCCGCTTGCGCCAGATGCCGCCGGCATATCCTGTGAGCGAGCCATCCGCCCCCGTCACGCGATGACACGGCACGATGAGCGAGACAGGATTCCTGCCCACCGCCGCGCCAACCGCGCGGGCAGAAGTTGGCGTACCGCGGCGCTCTTTGATGCTCTGGGCAAGCTTACCGTACGTTGTCGTCTCGCCATACGGGATGAGCTGCAACGCCTCCCAAACCATTCGTTGGAACGGCGTACCAAGAAGTTCAAGCCGAAGCAACTCGCTAGCCGGCGGCCTCGGCCCCGGGCCAGCGGGCGCACCCGCGCACACCTTCGGCATTTCACCTGCAAAATATGACTCGAGCCATGCTTGCACGAGCTCGAAAACCGGCAACTCTGGAGCATCCGCCGCATCGGCTGGCAAACCCGCACCGCAATACGCCTGCCCCACGAACCACAAACCCGTGAGCGCCGCGCCGTCGCTTGCCAAGAGCATGTCGCCCAGCGGCGACGGGCACACCGTCTTGAACTGCATATACGCCTCCCTTGTCGCCATCAGTCTACCTCGATAGACAGATCGGCACTCCGAATGAGCGCCGCCTATGCAACGCATCCGGAAGAATGCAAGCCGGTCGAGAACTATCATCCAGCCGATAAAGCTTACCCAGCGCATCCGTAAGCGCCGCGGCCGTTAGCCCTCAGATGAGCCGCGAAGCGCGCTGGGCAGCGTCTCGAGGTTAAACGGCTTTGGCGCGGGAAGGTCCGCCTCGGTTTGAAAGCCCACCACGATGCGCTTTTCCGCAAAAAGCCTGCGCCCACGCGCAGCGATTGCATCGCGCGCCGTTTGAGAAAGCGGGCGGAATTCCGTGATGGACAGGCGCTTGCCCACAAGCTTCCAGCGCGCGCAGGCGCGGCCGCGATAGAGCACGATGGGAAAGACGATGCCCGCCCTGTTGGTGATGTGGGGCAGGTCCTCGGTGCGAGCAAACCGGGATCGGTTGCGGTATCCCAGCACGAGCTGGTCAAAGCCCGCCAAGTACACGCATCCGGGCACACGCGCCTCGGGGTCGAGGTCTCCAAGATAGAAGAGCTCGACGCCGTCGCATGTCACCCTGCGCAGCGGCAACCCGGCGCAGCGCACGAGCCCCGCCACCTCGCTCGATGGATACCCAAGAAACGCCGCGCAGTCCGCTATGGTCGCCGGGCCAAAATGCTCGAAGTATCGACGGACGAACATCGCTCGCGCCTCGTCTCGAGGCATCCATACGGGCTCCTCGGGAGGGAGCGTGAAGCGCTTGGACGTGCCCGCCTCGTACACGAGCATGCCGCGGTCGCACATCTCCTTAAGCAAGCCGCCCCATCCGTTGAAGATGCGCGGCACGAGCTCCGGGGCCATACCGGCAGCCACGCAGGCCCGCTTGAGCTCCTCGCGTTCGCCCATGCCTGCAGCAGCTCGCTCGCGGATAACATCGGCCCAGCGTTCGACCTCGCTCAGCGGGATACCCCAGCCATGCCATGCCTCGGTAAGCGAGCCCGTATTGCCGCGCGCCGAGAGGTGCAAGCCAAGCTCGCTCGCAGGCACCACATGGATGGTACCGCGATGCGACCAGATCTTGACAAGCCCCCGGTCCCAGCCGTCCTCGGTGTAGTCTCGCGCCCGAATGCGCAGCGCCTCGCGCGGACCGGTGGCAAACTGGGCCTGCAGGCCGCAGAGGTCCGACACAACCTGGAGCCGGCTGGCACGCTGCAGCACATGATGCCGAGTTAAGGACTGCGCGAGCAGCTCTTTCTTGGTAAGGCTCGTCATGGGCGCCTCCTCACACGTAAGATATGGCAAGCTTATAGCAGAAGCGGCATGCCGCAATCTGCGAAGGCTCCGCTCGGGAGGAAGCACATGAAGACCTTGTATCTCATCAGCGGCACCATGGGGGTGGGCAAATCGACGGTCGCCCAGCGCCTGCGCGATGCGCTCCCCGCCGCCGTGATGCTTGATGGCGATTGGTGCTGGAGCGCAGACCCCTTCATCGTGACGGACGAAACGCGCACGATGGTGCTCGACAATATCTGCCACGTGCTCGGCAACTTTTTGCGTTGCAGCGCCTATGAGAACGTTGCGTTCTGCTGGGTGATGCACGAGCAGGCGATCATCGATGCGATACGCGCGAACCTTCCTCTTGCGGAAACCGGCTGCCGTGTCGTGAACATATCGCTCACCTGCTCGGAAGCGGCGTTGCGCGAACGGCTGGCACGCGACGTTTCCGCTGGCAAGCGCACAGACGACGTTATTGCACGAAGCGTTGCGCGCTTGCCGCTTTACCCTACCCTAGACAGCACGCTCATCGATACCACCGCGCTCACGCCAGAAGAGGTTGCAGAGAGAATCCTCTCGATCAGCCCCCCTGCTTGGTAACAGCGCTTAGGACCTTGCCGAGAGATTGACCGGGAATTCCAGTGAGAAACTGGCAGGCTCAAATCTGCTACGCGCTGAGCAGGTGACGGTAGATCGCGGCGTCCTCGTCGAGGAACACGTTGAAGATGACGCGCAGGCAAGCGCCTGGATGTGCGCCAAGCCACGCGCGAACGGTTCGCACGGCGATTTGCGCCGCTTCATCGCGCGGGAAACCGAACACGCCCGTGCTGATGCAACAGAATGCAATGCTGCCGAGTCCCTCGCCTGCCGCCGCATCCAGGCAGGCCGTATAGCACCGGGCAAGCTCGTCGCGGCGCCGGTCGCTCGGCCGCCCTCCCGCAATGGGGCCGACCGTATGAATCACGCGCTGCGCGGGTAAGTTGTACGCACGCGTCACCTTGTTTACTTACATCGAATCACACGAGGCTCCGCCACTCGCCTTAGCAAGCAGCCGCCCATGCGTCGCGCGACAAGCACATGCAGTGCTCCACGCGCCGCTCGCCGAGCAAGGGCGCGTCGCATTCCGCGCTGCGTTGGTACGCCATGCCCAAGCGCTCCATCACCCGGTGGGAGCGCTCATTTCCCTCGTAATAGCAGGACCAAATTGCCGAAAGCCCCAGCTCGGTAAAGCCGTATCGAACAAGCTCGCGGGACGCCTCCGTAGCAAGTCCCTTGCCCCAGAACGGCACACCGAGCCAATAACCCAGCTCGGCCTCTCCCTCGCCTGCAGCGCTCGACGCCTCCGCCGGCGTAAGGCCAACGCAGCCGACCAGAGCGCCGCCATCTTCAAGAAACGCGGCGAAGCAATGGGGCGCGGACAGCACGTCTCGAATCACCTGCCGGCTCTCGTCAACGCTCGCATGCGGCGCCCAGCCCGCCGGCGGCCCTAACCGCGGATCGCGCGCGAGCTCGAAGAGAGCGGGCGCATCATCGACGTTCCAAGGACGCAGCAGTAGGCGCTCGCTGCGCAAGGCCGTACAATCATCGCAAGACGAGGCACTTAGTGCGGGGCTAGGCACGGGAGCCCTCCTTTGCAAGCTGAAGTTCGACCTCCGCGTCTAGATCGGCGATCGTCGTCTCGCTCAGCCGCTGTTCGAGCGCATGCTGTGCCGCAGCAACCTCGCCATCGAGCACCGCATGCACGTTGCGCCCCACCGGGCACTCCGGATTGGGGTTGGCATGGAAGCTGAGCAGGTCGCCCTGCACGCAATCGACCGCCCGGTACACGTCGAGCAAGGCGATGCGCTCCGCAGGGCGCGCAAGCGTAGCACCGCCCACACCCGCCTCGACCAGTACGATACCCGCTTCCTTGAGCTGCCCGAGCGTCCTTCGAATGACGACCGGATTCACGTTCACGCTCCCCGCGATGAACGCCGAGGTCACTTTCTGCGAGCCCGAGAACCGCGCGATGCACAGCAAGGTGTGCACCGCGATAGTAAAGCGAGAAGAGATCTGCATGCCCGTACCTCCGAATACTGCGAGAAGCTTTGGCGCCGCCGCGGCGCGTCGCGTTGTATACATCAAGTGTACAACACTCGGAGCGGTGGTCCGGTGCGGGACGGCTATTTGGAGCGAGGCGCGCTAGCAGCTCTCCTGGCGCCCGCCCGGCAGAATCAGGTTGAGCAGAATGCCCGCAAGTGCCGAGGTGGCCATGCCGGGAAGCGTGTAGTCGCCGATGGGAATCGAGATGCCCGAGGTCTCCATACCCACGCCCACGATGATGACGACCGATGCGATCATGAGGTTGCGGTTGACGTCGAAATCAACCTTGTTGGAGACGAGCATGCGCAGGCCGTTCGAGGCGATGAGACCGAAGAGCAAGAGGCACACGCCGCCCATGACCGGGCTCGGGATGGACTGGATGAGCGCCGCCAGCTTGGGGCAGAACCCGCCGATAACGAGCGCGAAGCCGCCTGCATACCAGAAGATCTGCGTGGAATAGACGCGCGTGACGCTCATGACGCCGATGTTCTCGGCATAGGTGGTGGTGGGAGGGCCGCCCAGGAAGCCGGAAATCATGGTGGAGATACCGTCGCCGGCGAGCGAGCGCGGCAGCATCTCGCGGTAATCCTTGCCCACGATCTCGCCCACGGCAAGCAGGTGGCCGATGTGCTCGATCACCACGACGATGGCCACAGGAGCCACGAGCGCAATAGCGCCCACATCGAAGCGCGGGGCGGAGATGTTCGGCAAGCCGATCCACGCGGCCTCGGCCACGGGCGCGAAGTCCACGAGCCCGAGCGGGACCGACACCACATAGCCCACGATGATGGCCAGAAGCACCGGAATGGTACCGAAGATGCCTCCCATGCTGGAGAACACCACGGCTGCAACGAGCGTGATGGCGGCAACGACGGCTCCCAAGCCATAGAACGCCGACGTTCCATCGGGGAGATCCTGCATGAAGGCCATATCGACCGCCGTAGCCGAAAGCCCCACGCCGATGACCACCATCACCGACGCCACGAGCACCGGCGGCAGCAAGCGGTCGATCCAGCCGGTACCAGCAAGCCTAACGATGCCGGCAACCGCCAAAAACACGAGGCCCGCGACCACGACACCGGACATGGCGGCGTCGAGCCCCTGCGTGGCGCCCACGGCGAGGATGGGGCTGATGAAGGCAAAGGAGCTGCCCAGGTAACTGGGAATCTTGTTACCCGTAACCAGCAGATAGCAGATGGTGCCGATGCCCGAGCACATGATGGCCACGTTGGGATCGAGCCCCGTGAGCACGGGCACGAGCACTGTCGAGCCGAACATGCTCATCATATGCTGGATGCCTAGCGGGATGGCGCGACCAACCGACACGCGGTCGTCGACGCCGATCACTTCACGTTCATGTGAACTCATGCAAAGCCCCTCTCAGTCGGTGCCATCATTCTCGCATACGGCGCGCCCCCGAGGCGCCTGCCCCGTGCTCTTAGCAAGATTGGAAACACGTTCAAACTGCCGCATGAGGTACTCGTAGTTTTCCACGCGGTGCGGCAGCGTGCACGCGCTGCAATCCTTGATATCTCCGATATAGCTGAAATTGCCCCCGCAGGTGCTGCCCAAGCAATAGAGCGGGCAGAAGCAGAATAAGCAATTGAGCTGCTCGGCGGGCATATCGTGGCACGGATAGAATTCGCATGCCGTATGGTTGAAGAACTTGTAGTGTTGGGTGATGGGCCCCTCGCCGCGTCCGGCGGGCCGGCCCTCGGGCTCAACAGGGCGGGAGCCGCGCTCGGCGGGCTGGCCTTCGCACTCCACGGACCGCTCGCTCAGCCGCTCGTCCATGCGTCCTCCTCATGCCATGGCACCCAACATGAGGACGCCCTCGTCCATGCCATTGTAGCGCACGTACACCAAACTCGTGAATCGTAGACACCGGGTGTTCGCGATTCATGGTTCGTAGACACCCGGTGTCTACGATTCACGCTCTACGGTCCGTAGGTAGCGCCCGACCGAATCGGCGTACATAATGAGCGGTGCCGGCACCAATCGAGCGACCGTCATACCTCGATGTACTCCATGACCACACAACGCGAAAGGATGCCATGAGCACCTATATCACTGCAGATACCATCCGAACCCTGCGTGAACAGCAGGGACTCACCCAGCGCGCCCTTGCCGAAGCCGTCGACGTCACCGACAAAGCGGTTTCCAAATGGGGGACTGAGGGGGTATAAGCACCAAGGAGCGCTTCGCAACAAAACGCATCGTTCCCGCAGGTAGAATACCGTTTTTCTAACTGATGCGCACAACGCAAGAAAACGCTGCGAAACGCTCCTTTCAGGCTCCTTCGTACCAGAATTCGTACCGCCCAGAAGCTCCTCAAAAGACGGCTCCAGAAGGGAACGGAGACCCAGAATGGCAACCGACTGGAACGCGCTCACCGCCGAAGAAGACCGCGCCTACTTCATGGCCGAACTGGTCGAAATCTCCCCGGAGAGCTTCACCCTCGAGGAGAAGCAAGAGATCCTGCGCGACATGGTCGCCGCCTCCACGGCCATCGAGAACGCGATGCGAGACGACTTCGCCCGCTTCGACGAGGTCACCCAGACACGCCTCATCGACGCGCTCGCAGGGGCGGGCCCCAGGCACCGCGACTGGTGGCACCGCATGCTCGTCGCCGGCCCCAGGCACCGCGACACGATAACCATCTGAGCCGAGACGGCCCCGCATCCCGAGAGAGGATGCGGGGCCGCACCTTGAGAAACGGAAAGAGGCGGGCCCGGGGCTTTCCAACCCTTCCCACACGCCTGCG
>UMLF01042822.1_pt1 | contig 10976 bp, 14 predicted proteins | sample 1966501 | NCBI WGS metagenome assembly UMLF01 (sample SAMEA4836194, study PRJEB28245) | human gut metagenome | biome: gut microbiome; material: fecal sample | place: Denmark | collected 2008 | reverse complement strand
CAATTTAATCCCTTTAAACCTGACATTTCTTCAATATCCCAACTCCCAAAGGATAGGGGCCTGTGTGAACGCCTATGGTAGCCCCTATTTGTATCCGCTCCCATTTTGTTTCCGGGTACCCTTTTCCTTTTAATGTTTCTATCAATAGCTGCTTGAAATCCTCATATTCCGGTACTTCCAGCCCTACTCCGGTCACCAGCAGATACTGCCTCAGGTCTATCTGCTTTTCTTCCAGATATTCCACGAACTTGTCCACAATCTTCTGCAGGGATTTTTTCCTTCCTCTGCAAAGTTCTGTGGGCCCCAGCTCCCCGTCAAAATATTGGAGCAGCGGCTTGATATTCAGCATACTTCCTGCAATACTGGCAGCCTTCCCGATTCGACCCCCATGCTCCAGATACTTCAAATCTTTAGTGGTAAAGAATATATGTCCTGTATCTCTGATATTTTCTAAGGCCTCTGCAGCTTCCTTCAAACTTAATCCCTGGTTTCTCAGCCTCACTGCCTCCTGGACAAACAATCCCTGAAGAGCTGTCACAAGCCTGGAATCCATCACATAAATCTGAGCGCCACTATAAGTCTCCAGTATCTCTGTTCTGGCATTTACGGCTGCCTGCATAGAACCGCTGAATTTTTTTGTCAGGCATATGCATAACACCGGGATATTCTTCTTCACATAAGGAAGAAAGGCCTGGATATAATCCTCCACCGACGGCATAGAAGTTTTCGGGAAGCAGTCGGCCCTTCTGGCCATTTCCTCATAAAAACTGGTAATTCCTACCTCCTTCCCCTCTTTTAAATAATTCTCTCCATCAAAGGACACATAAAACGATACGATTGTAACCTCTTCCTGTTCTGTAAAATCCGGAGACAAATCACAGGAGCTGTCACTTACGATTCCAAATTTCATTGCTACGCCTCTCTTGCCTTTCTTTTTCTTTTTTGATATTCTAATATCAGTAAATGTTACAATTGTAACATCTTGATTTTACAAAAACAATAGGCCTTCCCAAAACTGTTACAAAAAGGAGCGTTTTGTTCATGAATACCAAAAAAAATACCTCTTCCAAAGAATTTACCAAAAGCTGTATGATGGACGCACTGCTGCAGCTCATGCATACTAAAGACTACAATCAAATTTCCATAACCGACATTACCCGGCGAGCCGGGGTATCCCGCATGGCCTATTACCGGAACTATACCTGCAAGGATGATATTCTCATGGATTATATGTATCATATATTGAAAGAATATGTCCTGGAATTAAGCGGCCCCTCTTTTCGTTCCAATTTTCAGACCTATCCACATATTCTTTACAGCTTGAAATATCTGCAAAAATACAAAGATTATGTCCTCTGCCTAAAAAAGGCCAACCGTTCGGAAATCCTTTTAAAAGGCCTGGATTTATACATGCTCTCTGTGACAGAATCTCTCCAGAAATCCGATTTAGAAAAATATCAGCTCTACTACTATTCCGGAGCCCTGTACAATATTTTCATGCACTGGCTGGAAAACGATATGAAGGAAGATATACAAGTTATTGCTTCTATTATATATGAGCATGTGAAGCATAATCGTTATAATGATAAGAAAGAAGAGGTAGGAAAAAACGAGCATTGATTTTTGCCTTTTCTTTTGCTTTTCCGGGAAGTGTGATCAGAAAAAACACTTGCATTTTTGGAGGATTATGGTATAATCTTAATCTGTGAGAGAAAGAAAAACATGGGCGATTTCCCGAGTGGCCAAAGGGGACAGACTGTAAATCTGCTGGCAAAGCCTTCGGTGGTTCGAATCCACCATCGCCCACTGCACGAGTAAGATAAAAGGAACAGTGCATGCACGTATGTCCTTTGCAGTCATCCGAAAGTGCTATGCCGCAGTGGCGGAACTGGCAGACGCACAGGACTTAAAATCCTGCGGGACTTATACTCCCGTACCGGTTCGATTCCGGTCTGCGGCAGTTTTATTTAGGCTCTAAATCCTTATAAACAGAGGGTTTGGAGCCTTTTTCTTTTTCTGAAAATATTGTACAAAGTTGTACAGCCTGTACATAAGGCACTTATGCAAGGATACGGGCCTCTCCAAGCTGTTACCATGCCTGTTCGTATCCAGCCTTTTCAGCCATATTGAAAACATTTTGCAGCATTGCTCACCCCTGAATAGGGTCCGCTGAAAACCGAGAGCTGTAAAGCTGATTGTCATAATTTTTTCCTGTAAAGCAGACATTTTAAGCCCACATCACCTGACAGCTCAAGTACAATGTCCTTTTCTCCTACCCGCTCAAACCCTCTCCGTTCATAAAACTGATAGGTGCAGTATGTATCAGTAAATAAATAGATTTCTTTTCCTGCTTCTCTCATGGAAAGCTCATTTAAAAGATATGTGCCTATACCTTTTACTTTACTGTCAGGATTTGCAGCCAAAAACCGGATTTCGCCGTCAGGATTGTAATGCTCGGTATATTTTGCAAACATTTCTCTGTTGGCTTGGTTGTAGGACATTACACCACTGCCAAAAACTATATTTTGAACAACATCTACAGTCTTAACATATAATCCCCTCCAAAGGGATTTATATCCTTTGGGCTCGCCTTTCATATCCGCAACAAGAACACCCAACAGCATGTCCCTGTCATATGCCGCAATAACCTGTGTGGCATTGGTGTATTCCAGATACCAGAAGTATCTGCCGTAGGCTTTAAGCATAAATTTACTTTTAAAATATTCATCAAAATGCATTCCCTTGATAGCATACTGGATAACTTTTTTAAAATCTTTTTTATTCAATTCTTTTATCTGCATTATGTTTATCACCTCATCAGGCTTTTATTATACATATAACCACTAATACATACAAGATGCTTGTGACGTTTGCAAAATAGGCTTATACTATGAACAATGAGAAGAAGATACCCGCTTTGGACAAGGGCATACATGGTTCAAAAGGGGTGTAGGGACTCATCGTGAGACAGTTGGAGATTGACTGTAACTTGATGTCAATTATGAAAGAAAGTAAAATAGTAACCATGAGATATGTGTCTCATAGAAAGGATGGTTGCTATGAAATTTTACTGCAGACATTGGTATTCTGTAAATTTGATTTTTATTCCAATACTTCTTGTGATGTTGATTTTAAATTGGAACACATTTGAAGTGCAGCAGAACTTGGTTTTGCTGAATCTGATGTTTTTGTTGATACACCAGTTTGAAGAGTATGGTTTTCCGGGCGGAGAGCCTATGATAATGAATTATGTACTGCAGGGAAGTGACATCCCGGACAGATTTCCATTAAATCAGTTTTCGGCAATGTTTACGAATGTATTTACCGGAGCTATTCTTTATGGAATGCCCTTTTTCTTTCCAGAATACATTTGGCTTTCAGCAGGACCAATGCTTTTTAATTTCGGTCAGCTTATGGTCCATGGCATAATGACCAATAGAGTAATGAAAAGCATTTACAATCCGGGATTAGGGGCAGTTGTGTTTTTGCATTTGCCTGTCAGTGTTTATTTCTTCTGCTATGTCATACAAAATAATCTGATACAGCCAATAGATTGGATAAAGGCGATAATATTTACAGTTTTATGTGCTGCTTTAGCAGTGGGCTGGATGACTTATGTGCTCTTTGCTTCCAAAAAGACAAAGTGGGTGTTTGACAAAGAAGAATTGCTGCGTTTTGATGTGGAAAAAAGAATGAGTAAAAAAGGCATTCAGATTCAGAAAACAGAGGTAAAAGGACCCATTGCAATTTTACAAAAGCTGCAGGTGAAGCTTCATCCAAATGACAGCAAGTAGGTGATATTATGAACAAGCAGCCAGAAGTTACTGAGGCAACGAGACAGGCATATATTAACGCATTTGTAAAAGTATATATGCAAAAGAATATCAATAAGATTACGGTAAAGGAACTCACAGAGATTACAAAAACAAGCAGAGCTACTTTTTATCGGTACTTCCAAGATGTATATGCTATATATGAATATGTGGAGAATCATATTTTTGAGCAGATAAAGCTGCGTATGGAGAATTGCATAGAAAAAGAAGGAGCGGAACGGGAGTTTATTAATCTTACGGCAGAAATGTACCAGGAGGAACGAGAGTATTTAGAAGTGTTATTTAAAGAAAATGGTTTAGACAGTTTCCGAAGACGATTGAGCTTCATCGGAAAAGAGCAAATATTTCATAATTTTCATTTGCCGGAGAATAATGTAAAGGTAAGTTATATCGTGGATTATTATATGTCCTCTATCATTACTCTTTTAGGCAGGTGGGTGAATCATCCGAATGATATGGAAAAAGATGAATTAGTGGAATTGGTTCAAGAATTGCTTTCAACGGGAGTTAAGGAACAGTTGACGAGGTATAAGTAAAACCCCGATTTATTGTAGATGTATACGACCCTTTGGTACCCTTGTTCAGAGAGGGTAACGCTAAGGGATAGATTTTACAGCAATCCTGCTTCAGAATCTATCCCTTATTTACCTCTGAATATCTTGTGGCTTTTATCTGCCCGCATTTTTTTGCATGATAATAACAATCCTGTCCGCTGGAGACAAGAAATTACCGTTTTCTTAAAATTTTTTCCATAGTCTTTCCTTTGGCTAATTCATCAACCAGTTTATCTAAGTACCTGGCCAATTTGACTACAGGGTCTTCAATATTTTCAACACGAACACCACAGATAGTCCCCTTTATCATGTCGCAATTGGGATTGATACAAGGGGCATTATCAAAAAATGCTTTATAATCAGCATTACTCTGGATTTGCTGTGCTAATCCGTCTTCATCATAGCCTGTCAGCCAGAAAATAATGGTGTCAACTTCTTGCTTCCTGCGGTTCTTTCTCTCGGCTTTCTGGACAAGCAGCAGATAAACCTTAGAAAATTTCATAGTATATATTTTGTCTGCCATAAGCATATCCTCCATAAATTATAGTTGATGTTCTGTTAATTTTCACAGCACCATTTCACCGTATGTCGCCATACTCCACGCAATTCTCCGCTTCATATCGGGAATAACATCACAAATCACTTGATGGAGTTTTTGAAAATAATTCTGTAATGGCTGCTCTTGCTATATAATCCCCCATCTATAAAATCCAATTATTCTATGCTTTTTATTATATATATAGCCGCTAATATATACAAGAATGAAGTAAACAGATGCTTACAAAAGTAAAAGGACCGTTCTTTTTTTGCTGAAAAATCCGTCTGCTTCAAGGTTTCTGCCGGCTGAAGCAGCTCTTTCAGTTTAAGCTTGTACATTTTACAAACTTAGCTTATACTGCATAGTAGTTACCCCTTCTGTACAAAAGGCCAAACAGTCCTTTGTACACAGCGGATAAGCAAATTAGGGGACTGACAAGCCCAGCATTTTCCTTTTTGCTTGGAGACTATGTACGCAAAAGAGGTTTGACTAAATAATTGGATTTGTTTGAAAAAATTTGTATCCAAATAGGAGGAAAGAACTGATGAAATTATATGTAACCAGACATGGACAGACACAGTGGAATCAGGATAATCTGATTTGCGGTGTGTCTGATATTGAACTGAATGAAAATGGAATCCAGCAGGCCAGGCAGTTGGCCTCCTCTCTGAAGGAATATTCCATAGACGAAATCTATTCGTCTCCTCTTATCCGTGCCAGAACAACAGCGGAGATTGTTTCTAAGGAACTTCAAATTCCGATTATGATTGACCAAAGATTATTCGAACAGGATTATGGCATCTATGAAGGTACACTCCGGGGAACGGAAGAATTTCTGGAGCTTAAAAAGCAGTTTGCATATACTGGTGCGAATAATGAATCTCTTCTTCATATTGCTCAGAGGGTTTATAATTTTTTGGATGATATAAAAGAAAAATGCAGAGATAAAAATGTGCTGGTGGTCAGTCATGGGGGAATATGCAGAGTAATCAATACTTATTTTAATAGTATGACAAATGAAGAATTCTTGAAATTTAACCATCCAAATTGTTCCCTTATGGTATTTGACTTATAGCCTTTCAATTGTACAAGAGATTTTTGATATCAGCGGACAATTCTGTCCGCTGTAAACTGAGAAGTTATGACTCTGTCTTGCCCTTTCGCTTTTTCCAGACATTATACAAAATATCTTTAAGTACCAGCATGGCATTTTGTTCGCTAAAACCATATTCTTGTTTTAATTCATCCAACATAACACTGATTCTATGAGCATACTGGGGTATATTTACTTCTGTCTGATATTTAAGAACAATAGGATATTTTTTCCCCCATGCATTAGTCCAGTTGATTTTTTCTTCCACATCTTCTTTTGTTCTGTCAATAATATCCTGTATCTCTTTCACATCAATATCAAAATCAATCAGTTCATCTAAAGACATATTGTAGAGCATTGCCATTTTCTTTGATTGTCGAATATCCGGAACCGTTTCATCAGTTTCCCATTTTGAAACCGTTTGTCTGCTTACCCCTAATTTTTCTGCTACATCTTCTTGCGAAAGTCCACATTTTTTTCTTGCTTGAAATAGGCTGTTTCCCAAATTCATTTTTTTCCTCCTCATAACCTGATAGATTTATTATATAATTTGCAAAGAACAAATTCCACCAATTATAAACAACAAATATGCCCGTTTTTATACCATCGAATTCCAAAACTCTCAATTCAGCGTTCACCCTGCGGCCTGTTTTCGTTTCTCCTTGTGCATTTTACAAACTTGGATTATACTGCAAAGTAGTAACCCTCTCTGGACAAGGGTATTCTCAGTGTACAATTATAAGCAATTTGTATTTTACAGAACAGAGGTATTTGAAAATGAGAAAAAAATTGTTACTCACATTAGTGTTTTTATGTATGGCTGGGTCAATTGGATGTTCTCAGAAGAAAGCAGAGCCATATGTGGTAAATACCTTCAATAAAGCATCCGGTGAACTTGACGAAAAGAGTAATGTGAATGATGCGTTTGCTATCATGGTTACACATTATGAAATGAGTGATGGAACGTGGAAAACAGATAATTATACCTATCAATACAGACTGGAAATCTCTGGCAGGATGAATGGGGCCGCTAAAGACAGTACATATGTTTTCCTGAGTAATACGGAAGATATAACCTTTGAACAAGCCTGGAAGGCAAGTGGTCTTAGCAGTGATATGGATGATTATTTTGACGAAGAGGAAGCAAAACTGGTGGCCATAAAATAAGCAGCTCATGTTAAATGGTAGGAAGCCTGTAGCATGCCGCAAGGAAGCACGCCCTTCGGTTCAGATGATTGCAGACGAAATTACACAGTTATAATGCTTTCATAAAAATGAGCTGAAAGGTGGAGGTAACGGAAATGAAATTGAAAAATCCTATGCTAGTGGTAACAGATATAGACAAATCAGTTGAGTTTTATAAAAAGATTTTCGGGCTTCATGTGATTATGGATTTTGGAGCAAATAAAACTTTAACAGGAGGTTTGGCTTTACAGACAGTTGAAACATATAAAGACTTTATCGGGAAAAGCGATATTGCTTTTGGTGGCAATAACTTTGAAATTTACTTCGAAGAAGATAATTTTGATGAATTTGCGAATAAGCTGAAAGAATGTGATGTTGAATATGTCCACCCTATTGTAGAACATTCATGGGGACAGCGTGTTGTTCGTTTCTATGACCCAGATAAACATATTATCGAAGTTGGAGAGAACATGAAAATAGTATGCAAGCGTTTCTTAAATAGTGGAATGACACCAGAACAAGTAGCAAAACGCATGGACGTACCCATGAAATTTGTCAATGCCTGTATGCGATAAAGCCTGAATACTTTGCTGTTTCATGTAACCAAAATACTGGAAAATTAGAATCTACGGAGGGTATACAATGCTTGAAAATATACCGTCTCAATCAACTATAGCAGAATTGCTGGGACAATCCTTGTTTGAAGTATGGCAAAAGCTATGTTGGGCTATCGAGGAAAAGTACGAAATGGAAGGGTTATGGAATACTGGCGGCAAGAATTGGACTTATGAGTATAAATACCGCAGAGGCGGTAAAACATTATGCTGTCTTTACGCAAAAAATAATTGCCTTGGTTTGATGATTATTTTTGGAAAAGAAGAAAGAAAAAAATTTGAAGAAATTAGAGATACTCTTTCCATGGCTGTTCGCAGGCAATACGATGAAGCAAAAACCTATCGTGACGGAAAATGGGTAATGTTTGAACCCACGGATACGGCTGAATTTGATGATTATATGAAAATGCTGGCTGTGAAAAGAAAACCGAACCGGAAATAACAATGTTAGATATAAACCTGTGCAAATAATTTTTGCGCTGTATATGATTGGACGTAATTTGTACTTGCTAGCCATTTGAAAGACTCAAAAGCATAATAGAAACTGAAAGGAGGCAAAACATGAGATTAGGACAGACCATTATAAATATACGAAAAGAAAAAAACATGACACAGGAAGAATTTGCCCAAATCTTTCATGTTACCCGACAGACAGTATCTAATTGGGAGAAGGAAAAAAATTATCCGGATATAGAAACCCTGGTTTCTATAAGTGAGCAATTTAATATCTCCCTGGACGCTATGCTAAAGGAGGATAAACAAATGGTGAAAAAATTGAATATGGATATTAAATTCAGTCAGAGATTTAAGAAAAACGCTTTTAAAGTATTGGCTGGATGTGCAGTTGTATTGGCCCTGTCCGCCGCAGGCTGGGGTATCGTATGGAATCATACAAAAAAATCTTTAGACGCAAAATTCGCACTAGGGATTGATACCAATAACTTTTACTTTGATGAAAAATTAGGCTTTTACAAAAAAACAGTTGACCAGAATTCCTATTATACGCTGCCAAATCAGACAATGCCTGATTATTTTAATTTTTCGCTTCATTACCACAATACAACCTTAGATTATTATTCCGTAGAAGATGAATATTCCATCCAAATACGCTGGTGGGGAAAAGATTCGGACGGAACATTGAGATATGCAATTGCAATTCATACTGACGATGAAGAAGGAAATTTCGTAAATCATTTATCCGAAAAGGAAAAGGAAGAATTTCGAAAGGAAAACCCATCCATAGACAATACACTTAAAGAAGGCGAAAAAATATATAACAGTGTGTACCAATAGATAGCATGAAGTTTCCTTTGCCGAAACTATGCTTTTATACAATCTGGGAGGTGTCGCATAAATGTATAAATATTCTTAAATTCCGCTAAACTGCGACACCCCCTTTCCCTATACCTAAAAGGAAATATTTTTTAGGTATGCCTACACAATAATTCTAAGACCATACCTTTCCTATTCTAGTGTACTGACACGTTCACATTTCAACAAATGACTTGTCTGAATTTATATATGAACAAATTTCTTCTCAGATAAAGGCATTGATTATCAGCGGAGATTTAAAGGCCGGCGAGGCCCTGCCATCCATTCGGGGACTGGCAAAATCCCTTCATATCAGTGTTTTGACTGTGCAGAAGGCTTATGATGTGCTTCAAACTGACGGCTTTATAGAGACTACGGCGGGCAAAGGGTGTTTTGTATCCGCCCAAAATCAGGACTTCTATTTAGAGGAACAGCAGAAAAAAATTGAGCGTCATTTTACAGATGCTATTGAGATAGCTAAAGTAAGCGGAATAACGCTGGATAAACTGCACTCTCTGTTAGCGTTATTATATGAGGAGGAGTAATAGAATGGAGAAAATAGCATTAGAATTAAAAAATGTAGCAAAGCGCTATGATGGCTTTGCCCTGGATAACATTTCCTTCCAAGTTCCTCAGGGAAGTATTGTAGGCCTTATCGGAGAAAATGGTGCCGGAAAAAGCACCACAATCCGTACGATTTTAGGTCTTACAAGCAACGATAGCGGAACCATCCGTCTTCTGGGAGAAACAAATATAGAAGCTGTAAACAAGGATAGCATCGGTGTAGTATTTGATGGAAATAATTATCCGGATATGCTCACACCAAAGCAGCTGGGGAAGGTCTTCGAGCGTATATACCATACCTGGGATAATAACATATATACCGGCCTGCTGGATAAATTTCAGATTCCCATAAACAAAAAAATCAAGCAGTTTTCAAAAGGCATGAAGATGAAATACTCCATAGCCGTAGCTTTTTCCCATCATTGCAAAATACTTATCCTGGACGAGGCCACCAGCGGCTTAGACCCCATTATGCGGGAAGAAATTCTGGATATGTTTTTAGATTTCATTCAAGATGAAGAAAACTCTATTCTGATATCCTCCCATATTACAAATGATTTGGAAAAAGTGGCTGACTATATTGTGTTTATCCACAAAGGAAAAATTATATTTTCAAAACCCAAAGACGAACTGTTGGAAAACTACGGTATTCTGAAATGCGGCGCAAGTTTTCTTGAAGAAATGGATAAGGAAGATATAGTCGCATATAGGAAGCAGGACTATGAATGGCAGATTTTAGTAGAAAACAGACGGTCAGCTCAGAGAAAATATCCTGATGCTTTACTCATACCTGCAACTATAGATGAAATTATGCTCATGTATGTAAAGGGGGCAACAAAATGAAGGGACTACTTTTAAAAGACTATTACATCATTCGTTCACTACTGGCTATTATGTTTGTGGTATACTTGGTTATCGGCACCAGCTTATCCTATCTGGTGAATCCCTGGGTTCTGACTGTTCTTGCAACAGTTATGTCAGGAATGATTACTACATCTACCATAACGGTAGATAAAACCTCCGGCTGGCTGCAAACTGTGGTAACCACCCCGGTCACCAGAAAAACTTTTATCGACAGCAAATATACCATGTATTTACTGTTAAGCCTGGCCGGACTGGTCTTTGGAGTTTTGTTGGGTCTCCTTGCATCTGCTATTCTTGGGGCAGATAGGGAAATGTTTGGGCTTTTTATCTGTATAAGTATCACAATGACCTTGCTTTCCGGCAGTGTTATTCTTCCCTTTTACTTCCTGCTAGATGAAAGCAAAAGCATGGTAGGAACCA
>UMLF01011774.1_pt1 | contig 10978 bp, 9 predicted proteins | sample 1966501 | NCBI WGS metagenome assembly UMLF01 (sample SAMEA4836194, study PRJEB28245) | human gut metagenome | biome: gut microbiome; material: fecal sample | place: Denmark | collected 2008 | reverse complement strand
GGATTGAAGAATACACATTTCTGCAATCCGTCAGGACTTCACGATGTTAATCAGTATACAACGCCGGCAGAGATGGCAATGATTATGGAATATGCTATGAGTAATGAGGTGTGTGCAAAGGTTCTTGGAACATACCAGTATACAACTGCGTCTACACCACAGCACACTGAGGGAATACATCTTACAAGCACAATGTTCTCAAGAATGGTCGGTAATGAAGTGCCGGGAGTAACCATTAAGGCAGGAAAGACGGGCTATACAGATGAAGCCCATAACTGTCTTGTTAATTTTGCAGAAAAAGATGGAAAAGAATATGTAACAGTTATGGCTGCGGCAGGCAACCGCTGGTATGTAATATTTGACGGTTTTAAGATATATGAAAGATATCTTCCATAAATTGGTATAATAAACAGACGGTATAAGCACATAATAATACCAAGATAAGCAATGAAGCTTATCTAATAAAGAATATGTCTAAGGACATAAGGACGGAGGTTTATTATGGCTAGTTCAAATTCAAGTTCAACTTCATCAAAGACTAAGAAGAATGCACAGGATGCACTCGACAGATTTAAGATGGAAGTAGCATCAGAAATCGGTGTCAACTTAAAGGAAGGCTACAATGGTGACCTTACTTCCGCTGAGGCTGGTTCTGTAGGTGGTAATATGGTTAAGAAAATGATCAGAAAGCAGGAAGAACAGATGTCACAGGGTGGCAACTAGGTAAAAGCCATATATTAGATAAATCTAATAATGACATTTTTAAACTGCTGATACGCTTAACTAAACAGTATCAACCAATTTAATAATAAAAGCCGTCTTGCAGGCAGGAATTTGATAATACAGTAATTGTTATATGATAAATAACAATTGCTGGCTCAGTTAATCAATGAACTACTTGTAAGGCGGCTTTCTTAAATATATTAATATTAATCTAAAAATTTATCTACCCAGCATTTCCAGGAAAAATGCTTATGTGCGTAAGCTCTTGCATTATCGGACAATGAATTAATATTTTCCAGAACACAATCTTTATCGGATAATGAATTAATAATTTCTGGAACACAATTATCATAAGCTGTGTTATTTAGAATATCCATAATGATATCAGGCACAGATTCGATATTTTCAAGAGAGTATGTGTATACACCTTCATTTTCACCAATATTCAGAACATCAGTTAAATAGGTGCTTGCGTCAGTCAATGAAAGACAGCCATTCATAAGTGCAAGTGGAATTCTGTCGTGCATACCGCCTTTAAACCAGGGCATCTGGTTTAAAGACAGACGTGCATTTGAATATATGGCTGGAAGCCTGTTATAAGTAACTTCCTTTCGTATATCAAGATACTTAGTGTACTCGGGAATTAAGATATCACATTTATCGGCAAAAGCATCCCAGCCGTGTCCGTATATAGTTATTGGAATTCTGTTTTTAATTATTGTGCTTACAATCTCTTCACGGATAATACATTGCAGATATACATCTATTAGGAAATTATTGTGAAGATATTGTATTGTTGAAGAAGAATTGTCTAATATATTAAGGCTTCTAAGATATTGGACGGCTTTCTCCTGCGTAAATGAAGGATTATTAAGAAGTGCATTAAGCAGATAATCATTATCTATATCCTTAATTAGTGTATTTTTAGTGCTATTATCGTTGATATCTTTATCGTTAATATTATTATTTTGAATATTTAAGCCACTTTTGTTATATAAAAGTGCAACCTTTACAGGGTCAGTGTAAGTGCTTGTAAATAGCAGTTTTACCGCACGTTTACTACATTTATGGTATGATAAAGTGTTGTAGCTGCTGTCTGAATTAGTATCAGCCATATTGTCCTGACAGTATTTTTTAGAAATATTACTGATGGAATATTCATCAGCACTTAACGGAATAACCTTTACTTCCCTGATATGTGGGAAACTTTCCCTGATTAGCTTTGCGTGAAATGTATCAAGGCATATTACATTGTAATTGTTAAGCTGCACTTTAAGAGCCTTATAGTGGTAGAGTGGGTGGTCAAGAATGTAATGCCATACAGGAATATCAAAATTATTAAGAATGTATCCATTGTTATATTTAATACAGGGAATAGTCGTATTAATATCAATTATGGCATCTAAATCTGCGTTAAAATAAGGCTTAAGCAACATATATGCTGTATCAGCTAATGTGCCACTTAAACCTTTGGCTGGCTTTGGAATATTAAGATGTGTAACTTTAATACCAGCATTGATGAGTTCTTCTGATATACGCTGTTCAAAATATGATGTTGAGTTGTAGCATATATCTTTATAACTTAAGAATAGAATATGTCTGTATTTGCAATTATCCATATTAATCCTCATTATAATTATAAAAGTCTGTGCATTATAAAGTCATATATATCCTGGCTTGAGTCTTTCCATTTGTCACACATATCTTTAGCCTGGTCTTCTAAAGGTACTCCAAGGTTAAGCTCAATAAGTGTGCTGTCCCCTTCTTTAACCAGAAGATGTGCGATATAAGTTCCATTGGTAGTACGATAGTAGTCAGAAGTAGTTCCAACCTCGGATTTTAGTTCGTATTTGTTCCTTGCAAGATATGAATCAATATCTTCACGTATTGCAGGTGAAATCTTAGTATAGAAAAACGCTACAGTATCTTCGCCTTCCTGTGTGAGTTTGTACTGTGTACTGTTTCTGTAATTCATTTGCTGGATAAAGGAATCTTCAACTAATGAATTAATTGTTTCCTGAAATGTAAAATATGAAGTATATTCATTATCGAGCATAAAAGTTGATATCTGTACATTGGAAAGCGGAAAATTGACCTTGCTTAACATATACAAAATCATCAGCTTATAAAGCGTTGTCGAATCGGTATTCATACATAGTTCCGTCCTTGATAAATATTATTATCTTTGAAGTGTTTATTGAGTGAGTTCAATACAAGCTTCTTGTTAGAACTCCATAAAGGAGCTTTAAGTATTGATTTGGGACCATCGCCCGTTATTCTATGGACAACCATATCAGGTGGCAGATGAGTTATTATCTGTCCTGCAATATCCATATATTCTTCTAGTGAAAGCACATTAAAAAGACCTTTATCATAATCCTGGCAAAGGTCAGTACCTTGTAAAATATGTAAAAGCTGTATCTTAATTCCTGATGCACCACAGTGTGCGATGTAGTCAGCAGTATTTAACATATCAGTCATATTTTCATTGGGAAGCCCTGCTATCATATGGACAATTGGACGTATTCCAATAGAACGAAGAGTGCTTACACACTCATCAAATGTCTTAAGAGGATACCCACGCCTTATATAACGGGCAGTGTTCTCGTTGGTAGTCTGTAAGCCTAATTCAACCCATACAGGTTTTATTAAGGAAAGCTCAGCTAATAAATCAAGAACTTTATCATCTATGCAGTCAGGTCTTGTAGCTATAGATAAAATGTCTATGTCATCACGCCTGATAACCGGCATATAAAGATTACGCAGATAATCTATATCAGCATAAGTATTAGTAAAGGACTGGAAATAGGCGATAAAATGACCGCCATTATATTTGTTCTTTATTAATGCTTTGGCATTATCTATCTGTGTGTTAATATCCATATCGGATTTTCTGCCGCCTGCGAAGTCGCCTGAACCTCCGGCACTACAGAATATACATCCTTTTGTATCAATTAGCCCGTCACGGTTAGGGCAAGTCATTCCACCGTTCAGGGCTAATTTGTAAAGCTTATGGCCATATTCTTTTTGAAGAAATTCGTTAAGGGAATAGTAATATGGTAACATATATTACTTAATTAAGTCCATAACGGCTTTGGCAACAACATCGGTTACCTTAGGGTCAAATGCTTCTGGTAAAATATTAGTATCTGAAAGTTCTGAATCTGGAATAAGGTTAGCAATTGCTAAAGCTGCTGCAAGCTTCATCTCCTCAGTTATCTGTGTAGCACGTCCCTGTAATGCACCCTTGAATATACCAGGGAATGCAATAACATTATTAACCTGATTAGGAAAATCTGAACGGCCTGTACCGACAACTCTTGCACCAGCGGCTTTCGCAACATCTGGCATAATCTCTGGAACAGGGTTAGCCATAGCAAATATAATAGCATCCTTGTTCATAGTCTTTACCATATCAGCAGTAACGATATTAGGAGCAGATACACCTACGAATACATCAGCACCGGCTAAAGCATCAGCAAGTGAACCAGTCTTACCTTCAAGGTTAGTAACGTCCATCATAGATTTCTGCATCCAGTTAAGACCTTCACTATTCTTAGAAAGAATACCAGATTTGTCGCACATAGTAACATTTTTAAAGCCGTAGGTAAGAAGAAGCTTAGTAATAGCAACACCGGCAGAACCAGCACCATTTATTACAACCTTACATTCTTCCTTGGTCTTTCCTGTAACCTTTAAACCATTGATAATACCAGCTAATACAACGATAGCTGTTCCGTGCTGGTCATCGTGGAATACAGGAATATCAAGAAGCTCTTTTAAGCGGCTTTCTATTTCAAAGCATCTTGGAGCCGATATATCTTCAAGATTAATGCCGCCAAATGCAGGTGCAATATTAACAACAGTCTTAATAATCTCCTCCGTATCCTGAGTATCAAGACAGATAGGAACTGCATTAACACCACCAAATGATTTGAATAACACAGCTTTACCCTCCATAACAGGCATAGCGGCGTGTGCACCGATATTTCCAAGACCAAGAACGGCACTTCCGTCAGATACAACAGCAATAGTGTTAGACTTTATTGTATATGTATAAGCGGCTTCTTTATCTTTGGCAATAACCTTACAAGGTTCTGCTACACCAGGAGTATATGCTAAAGCAAGGTCTTCCCTTGTTGTAATACTCATCTTAGGAGTTGTTTCAAATTTACCATTCCATTCTTTATGAAGCTGTAAAGCTTTTTCTGCATTAGTCATAAGATATATGTTCCTTTCATGAATAATATTATAGAATAATCATATAGACTATATAATAACACAAGCTGAAATTATCATCAATATAAGTCTTTTATTTTTGGGAAAAATAATGTATAATAAATTACGAAATCTAAGATACATATTCGTATCGTTTCCCAGATTAATTTGTTATATATAGTTATTTTACAATTGATATTAGATTTAATCATAGTGTATATCCGGTATTTATGAGTAATAGCATTTTTATAATCAATAAATACTGGAATAAGTAAGGAGGTTTAGATGCGTGAGAAATTAGAAACACTTTCAGTAAGCGTATTAAGAGATTTTGCAAAAGATAAGAAGATAAAGAACATATCTGCTATGAGAAAGAGTGAGCTTATTGATGCTATTATTGCAGCAGAGGAAAATGAGAGTACTGTGGGATATACTGATAATGAGGCAACTGTTAATACTGTTACTGAACGGACAGTTAATAATTCTGAAACAGCTAATACTAATAATGAAGTAATAAATAATACCAATAATAATGAATCGGTGAATAATAATCACAGACAGCATCAGAACGAAAGATATGAGAAACGCCCATATCAGGAGCGTCAATATCAGGAACGTACATATCAGGAGCATACAGTTAATGAAGGTAAGGCTTCTTATGATGAAGCAAAAGAGCCAGAGATGGCGGATGGAATACTTGAAGTATTACAGGAAGGCTACGGATTTATAAGATGTGAGAATTTTCTTCCTGGCGAGAATGATGTGTATGTAGCACCATCACAGATAAGAAGATTTAACTTAAAGACAGGTGATATAATAAGAGGACCTAAGAAAGCCAAGACACAGGCTGAGAAGTTCTCCGCAATAATGTATGTTGAGTCTGTAAATGGACTTAATCCGGTTGTTGCACAGAGAAGAAAGGCGTTTGAAACGCTCACACCAATCTTTCCTAATGAAAGAATTCATCTTGAGAGGAATTCCAATACAATAGCGATGAGAATGGTTGATCTTATATCACCTATAGGCAAGGGGCAGCGTGGTATGATAGTATCACAGCCTAAGTCAGGTAAGACAACACTTCTTAAGCAGATTGCCAATGCGGTTACTAAGAACAACCCGGAAATGCACCTTATGATTCTTCTTATTGATGAAAGACCAGAGGAAGTTACAGATATTAAAGAGTCAATAACAGGTGATAACGTAGAGGTAATATATTCAACATTTGATGAACTTCCGGAAAGACACAAGAGAGTATCTGAGATGGTTATAGAAAGAGCTAAAAGACTTGTAGAACAGAAGCAGGACGTAATTATTCTTCTAGATAGTATTACAAGACTTGCAAGAGCCTATAATATGACAGTTCAGGCAAGTGGACGTACATTATCAGGCGGTCTTGACCCGGCGGCACTCCATATGCCTAAGAGATTTTTTGGTGCAGCACGTAATATGAGAGAAGGCGGAAGTCTTACAATACTTGCAACAGCACTTGTTGAAACAGGAAGTAAAATGGATGACGTAGTATTTGAGGAATTCAAGGGAACAGGTAATATGGAACTTGTACTTGACAGAAAGTTATCCGAGAAGAGAGTATTCCCGGCAATAGACATAGCCAAGTCGGGTACAAGAAGAGAAGACCTTCTTCTTGATAAGGAAGAACTTGAGGCAGTAGACATAATGAGGAAAGCCCTTAACAGCCTTAAGACAGATGAAGCTGCAGAAAGAATACTTGACCTGTTCACCAAGACAAGAAATAATGATGAATTCGTAAAGACAATCATCAAGAACCGTTATGTATAAAAATATTATATATAAAATATAAAAGCTGCGTTTGTTAATTCGTATTAATATATGGAATATATGGAAGTTAAAAAATTAGTAAGTTTTTTGTAAGTTTTTAAAATTAGTACTTGCATTACATATATGTGTATGATACAATAACAAAGCTGTTTATCAAAATGATAAAAAGAAATAAGGATAAATCATATAAAGATATTGTAAAGAGGTGAAAGTAATGAGAGAAGGAATACATCCAGCATACTATCAGGCAAAGGTTGTTTGTAACTGTGGTAACGAATTCGTAACAGGTTCTACAAAGGAAGAAATTCACGTAGAAATTTGCTCAAAGTGCCATCCATTCTATACAGGACAGCAGAAGGCTACATCAGCTCGTGGACGTATTGATAAGTTCAACAGAAAGTATGGTGTTAATAACTAGTTATGAACATAAAGTTGAGGTTGTCAAGACCTCAACTTTTTTTTGCGCGAGTAACGATGAGAATAGGAATATATAATGCTGTGAATCCTGCTTGCAGGAATTCACGGTATTATATATTTCTATTCGAGGAGCACCGCGACAGTGACAGAAGCTTTTGCTTCTGGAACGGCATCGTTACGAGTTAGCCACAACGTAAACCGATCACCTACCGCTATAACAGCCCCAAAGCTCTACAGCAAAGCACCTAGAGCTTGTCCGACAGGTCAATGAACAGGCACTCTACAGCGAAGCGCCTAGAGCCCGTCCGTATATCTAAGCCCGTCCGGTTTACACACATTGTCCGCTAACCTCACCAATATTCCATCAAACAAATTGGAGGTCCAAACTATGAAACCATCAGGTATAGGTGGTCAGGCAGTCATCGAGGGGATTATGATGCGCAATAAAGACAAATACTCTATTGCCGTAAGAAAGCCTGACAATGAAATCGAAGTTACCGTTAGAGAAAGTAAGGTTCTTACTGAAAAACATAAATGGATGAGTTACCCTGTAATAAGAGGTGTAGTAAGTTTCATAGACTCACTCATAACAGGAATATCAACAATCAACTACTCAGCATCATTTTATGATGATCCAGATGAGCAGAAGAAGACCAAGGCTGATGAAATCGGCAAATCAATATTCAAAGACAAGTTTGAATCAGTACTTATGGCACTTACAGTTATAGTGTCAGTATTTCTTGCAGTTGGTTTATTTATGCTTCTGCCATACTATGTATCAAGACTTGTTAAAGGATATGTTGCCTCAAAGACACTTCTTAATCTTATAGAAGGCCTAGTCAGAGTTGCAATATTCATACTATATCTTGTTCTTATATCATTGATGAAAGATATTAAAAGGACATTTATGTATCATGGTGCTGAACACAAATGTATCAATTGCATTGAGAATGGTGCAAGGCTTACAGTAGAAAATGTTATGAACAGTTCAAGATACCATAAAAGATGTGGAACAAGCTTTTTATTTATAGTAATGTTTATAAGTGTTGTATTCTTCATTTTCATAAGAGTTGATAATACAGCACTACAGATTGTTATAAGACTGCTTTTAGTTCCTGTAATTGCAGGCGTATCTTATGAATTTATAAGATGGGCAGGACGTAATGATAATGGGTTTACAGTTGCTTTAAGTAGACCGGGAATGTGGCTTCAGAAGCTCACAACAAGAGAACCTGATGAGGATATGGTAGAAGTTGCCATAAAGGCAGTTGAGGAAGTATTCGACTGGGAAGCATTTTTGAAGGAATATTATCAGACTTCACTTGATATGGAAGCTGATATTAAGGCGGCAGAAGCCAAGCTTGCCCTGACAGGTGAATTAATACATAAGCCTAAGAAGACAAGAAAGATTGATGCCAGGGAAGTTGCTATGGCAGAAACTTTGAAATCTGTTGAAAGTAAGTCACTTGCAGGTTCGGATAAAGATAGTTCTAAGTCAGATACAGAAAATGGTAATTCTGACACATTAAATTCAGATACAGATGTTGTGAAGACTGATACAACTGATACAGGCAATGTTGAAGCTGAGCCAGACACAGTAAATGCTGTTGATGACACAGACAATGGCAATTCAGATGAGGATAATGCTAAGTCAGACAGTGAGGCATTACAGGAAAATGCAGAGTCAGATGATAAAGCACAAGAAAGCACAGAAGCTGATAATGAAACGTCACAGGAAAATGCCGATGATGATTTACCTGAGGGCTTTGAGATAGAAGACCACTACGAAACTGTTGAAAAAATCAAGACAGAAACTGGAAGCAAATATGCTTTTACAACAGAAAACGTTCAGGAAGATATTGACGCGTCTGAGAATATGTCTGTTGAAGAAGTAGAAGCAGCTTTCGAGATAGAAGAGACAGAACAGGAAGAAGAAAATATCAGTGCTGACGAAGTGCCATTATTTAAGCAGAGAGATAGAGAATAAGGTAGATATATGCAGTTAGATAATGTTAAGACTTTAAGGGATGCTGTTAATTATGGAAAACAGTTTCTTGAGGATTTTGGTATAGAAAATGCCCAGTATGATGCAACCGAGCTGCTATTGCTTGTGATGGGCATTAGTAGAACACAATATCTTATTAATTCAATGGATAAGATAGATAGTGGAAAGCTTGCAGAATACGCAGAACTTATTAATAAAAGGGCAGAGCATATTCCTTTACAGCACATTACCGGAATTGTGAATTTCTATGGCAGGGAATATAAGGTTAATGCCAATGTGCTTATTCCAAGGCAGGATACAGAAATTCTTGTAGAAGAAGTTATGAAGCTGACTAACTCTGAAAGCCATGTGCTTGATATGTGTACAGGTTCAGGCTGTATAATTATATCACTTGCTGCATCAGGGCATACTTCTGAAAATGGAGCTGTTGCCATAGATATATCAGATGATGCACTAAAAGTAGCTGACTATAATAAAAAGTATAATAATGCAGATTATATTAAGCTTATAAAGAGTGATATGTTTAGTTCTTCGGAATGTGAGCAATATAAAAATGAGGATAACAGATTTGATGTTATAGTATCTAATCCACCATATATACCTACTAAAGATATAGATGAATTATCAGAGGAAGTAAGGCTGCACGACCCTGTGCTTGCACTAGATGGTGATACGGACGGCCTTAAATTCTACAAGGCGATAACTAAACAGTCTGTAAATTATTTAAAAGAAAATGGATATTTATGTTATGAAATAGGTTATAATCAGGCAGAAGATGTCCGTAATATAATGGAACAGTGCGGCTATTCTGGCATTAAGGTTATAAAAGATCTTGCAGGACTTGACAGAGTTGTAATTGGCAGGCTTAATAATATTAATTAATACCGTTAAACGGAGAAATGGAGAAATACAGCAATGAGTATGTTTGACAGATTAGAAGATACATTACGCCGTTATGAAGATGTAACAGCGGAACTTGGCAATCCGGATATTGTAACTGATCAGGACAAGTTCAGAAAATATATGAAAGAACAGAGCAATCTTGCACCTATCGTTGAAGCTTACACAGAATATAAGGCAAGCAAGCAGAATATAGAGGACAGTCTTCAGATGATAAGTGAAGAAAGTGATGAGGAACTTTTAGAGATGGCAAGAGAAGAGCTTGCTGACTCTAAGAAGAGGGTTGAAGAATTAGAGAAGAAGCTTAAAATATTACTTCTTCCTAAAGATCCTAATGATGATAAAGATATCGTGGTTGAAATCAGAGCTGGTGCAGGTGGAGAAGAAGCAGCACTTTTTGCCGCAGAACTTTTCCGTATGTACTCACACTATGCAGATACTAAGGGCTGGAAGATAGAAGTGGTTAATGCTGATGAAACTGGTATCGGCGGTATGAAGGAAGTAGAATTTATGGTTAAGGGACAGGGTGCATACTCTGTTATGAAGTACGAAAGTGGTGTACACAGAGTACAGAGAGTTCCTGTAACAGAATCTAACGGAAGAATTCAGACTTCGACAGCTTCTGTAGCAGTTATGCCAGAGGCAGAGGAAGTTGATATCCAGATAGATGATAAGGATATCCGTATTGATGTTATGCGTGCCTCAGGTAATGGTGGACAGTGTGTCAACACAACTGACTCAGCAGTCCGTCTTACTCATTATCCTACAGGTATAGTTATCTACTCACAGACAGAAAAGTCACAGATACAGAACAAAGAAAAGGCTTTCGCACTCTTAAGGGCTAAGTTATATGACCTTGAAACACAGAAAGCACACGATGCAGAAGCAGATGCAAGAAGAAGCCAGATAGGTACTGGA
>UMLF01042824.1_pt1 | contig 10989 bp, 6 predicted proteins | sample 1966501 | NCBI WGS metagenome assembly UMLF01 (sample SAMEA4836194, study PRJEB28245) | human gut metagenome | biome: gut microbiome; material: fecal sample | place: Denmark | collected 2008 | reverse complement strand
GAGCCGCTCGGCGGGGCTGCCGACCTCCTCCATGAGGAAGGCGGGGCTGTACGTGACGCCGCCAGCCCCGTCGTCGATCACGAAGAACCCGCACGCGTAGGCCTGCGGCACGTGGCCGTCGAGTCCGTCGAGCGCGCAGAGCATATCGTACTCATCGTATAGAGCGCCCCATTTCGCCTTGCGGCGGAGACGCTCGCCTGCCCGGTACGGCTCCGGAAAGCGCTTGAACACCTTGAGGATGCCGCCGACCGGCAGGCCGGGCTGGATCGGCACGCGGTAAATCGTGGCGTAGCCGCCCTCGTCAATCCGGCTTGCGGTCAGCGGATCGATGGACGACGAGCCGTTCTTTCCGACGACCGGCGCGTTATACCACACGGACTCCAACCAGATATGCTCTCCCATGTCCTTCTCCCCTGCTCACATGCGAAGGTGCCTGCGCTACACCATGAACTTCATCCAGGCCGACTCGGCGAACGACAGCTCGTCGCCAGAGACGAGCTCGACCTTGGAGCCTGCAGCCAGCTTTTGGACAGACCCGTCGAGATGGCGCACCTTGGTGCCGTTCACATCGTGCTGCTCATAGCTCCAGGTGCCGCCGGCGCACGTGAACGTGCCGTGCCGCTGTGACACGTACTTGAATGTACGTATCGAGGGCAGCACGATATCGGGCGCAGGGTCACTGCTGCGACGCGCCACGCCGATCACGTCGCCGGGCCGCACCACGTACGTCCCCATCGCGGGATCCTCGGGCGCCAGGCGAGCCAAGCGCGAGGATGGGTCGTCTTGCTCATCATCGTTGCCCAGCTGCGGCGTCATAGACGGTGCGATCGTACTCGAGAAAGCCGAGTCACCGCCTGCCGGGGTAATCGAGCCCTCAGCGGCCACAGACGGGAAGGCCGACTCAATCCACCCCATGAGACCGTCGACGCGTTGGAGAGTCCGCGCGTGCTCGTACGCCATCTGCAGCGAGTAGATTGTCTCGCCCTCGTAGTAGCAATACGGCGCCCCGTCGCGCTGGACCTCGATCCTACGTGCTACCAGCACCGCGTCCACACGGTCGACATCGACCAAGCTCAGCGGCAGGCAGAAGAAGACCTCGCCGCCCTTGCTGCGCTTCGGATTCCACGACGGGATGGCGCTGGAGAACATGTAGCGCGCCCGCGTCTGCGCAAGCTCGCACGCGTCACTCAGCGCCCGCCACAGCGATCGGCGCAGGCGCTCGTCGCCGTCCACGATTCCCTTCAAGGGCTCGAGGAGCTCCTGGCGTTTCTTGGGATCGGATTCGCGCTCCGCCTCATCGATGAGGGGCGCCGCTTCAGCAGAACCCGCGAACAGCACGCGCAGGGCGGAGGGTTCGACGCGGTTCCAGCGCAGCATCAGATGCTCGAAGTCCGGCACGAGCTCGAAGGAGCCGTCGTACACGACGTCGGTCAGGGTTCGGTAGTACACGGCTCGCTGGGGCATGTCGGTGCCGAGTGCGCGGACAAGGCGCTTGCCAGCATTGCCCGAGCCCTTAGTGCAGAACGACTTGACGATCCATTCGGCTTTAGCCTTGCTGTTCGGCTCACAGAAGCAGTAGATGTCCTCGAAGTTACGGTTGACCAAACCCGTGCAGAAGACCGCGAACTTGCCCTGGGCATCCTGTCCGTAGCGAATCTTCCCCTCGTCCAGCAGATGCAGAAACGTACCGTTGAGATACCAGCTGAGAATCTCATGGCCGCCGTCACGATCGGTAAACGACCACGGCTCGGGCAGAGCGAGGTCCATGAGCTGCTTATATGCGCTATCCGACACGTAGGCAAAATCCCACAGCCTCTGGTAGGGGCGTTGGGAACCGTCCTCGCGATCGACGCCGTAGGTGTAGTACGGCTTGGGATTCTTGCGCGCCGGCTTCTTGTTTGGGTCGTTCTGCTTGAGCTTCACCACAAGCACCTGCTCCTCGCCCGCTTGGTCGCGGACGGACACCTGGAAGCGGATGATGTCGCGCATGCACTTGTAGGACTTATCGGCAAACGCCAGTTTCCAGCCCGCCTTGAGAAGGTCTTCCGCATCGGTTCCCCCCGTCGTCCTGTTGACCGCCTCACGGGCAGCATTGGTGATAGCGCAGAATTCGAACAGGTCGCCGGTGATGGTATCCATGGCATCAGCCTCCCATGTCAGTGCTTATATAAAATGATACCGCCATCCAGCGCTCGTCGGACGGTGCCGGCGAGGCATTCCTCAGACGTTAATTGGCGGTTGCAAGGTGCTCGCAGGCGCTCCTCCCGTCGTGGATGGCAAGGCTACGATATCGCCGGGCGGCGCCCCTGTTGCGCAACACGAAGGGCGCGAGCGCTGCGGCGGGAAGCGAGCGCCGCGGCAGCGTGACACCGCAAGCGCTACGGCAAGGGTGCCGGGCAACCCTCGCGAGCTCGATGGGCGTCCTCCGCCAGCGCCAGATCAACGAAACCGCCGGGGACATGTTCCAAGCTCTTGCATCCGAAGAACAGCCGCGCGGCGTTTCGGACGTTCTGCATGCCCCGCCCTTCATGCGCGATGCGTTCCAGCTCGGTGCAACCGTCGAACATGCTTTGCGCACGCAGAACACCAGAGAGATCCATGGCGCCGAACACCACTTCCCGTAGCGAAGCGCAGCTGTCGAACATATAGCTCGTGTCGGTGAGCTCATGGGCGCCCCAGCCCGTCAAGTCCACGCGGTCGATCGGCGTGCTGGAGAACATGCCGCGCGCCGTCTGCAGACGAGGCATACGCCACATAGATACATCGAGTTGCGAAAGGGACAAACAGCCGCTGAACAGGAAGTTCGCCTCGCGGACGCTCGCGGTGTCCCACAACGCGCAATCGAGTTGCGGCAGGCGCGCGCAAAAGCGGAACATGCCGGAAAGGTTTTCGATGCGGCCGGTCTGCAGGCTATCGGCGCCCGTAATGCGCGCCAGGTTGCGGCAGCCATAGAACATCCGCTCCGTCGTGACGAGCCTCCCGGTCCGAGCATCGGCGAACGAGACCTCGTCGAGCCAGGTGCACATCCGAAAGAAATCGGACGCGTCCTCGAGGTTCGGAGCACCCAGCGCCGCGAAATCGAACGAGTGCAGTCTACGGCATCCGCGAAACATGCCGCCCGCCTCGCGCAGCTCGGGGAAACCGCGCGCAGGGAGGACGACCTCGCGCAGCTCGCGGCAATCTTGGAACATGCCCCATGCGCTGCGCACGCGCGAGGTATCGAATGCCGAAAGATCGATACGGCACAACTTGGAGCAACCCGCGAACATCTCGCTCGCGTCCTCGGCTCCCGCGCTGCCATCGGGGCACGTCAAGTTTTCCAGACCGTCTACGGCGGTCAGGTGGAGGAAACCGGCGAACAATCGATCCAAGCGCTCCACCTGCGCACCGGACTGCACGCGTACCGCGCGGATTTGCTCGGCAATCGACTGCCAGGGAACCCCGTCCGCAAACGAAACGAAGCCGTCGACCACCAGCGTTCGGCCGTCGTCCAGATACCAACCTTCGTCGCTACGCATGCGGAACCTCGCTTCCTCGTTCGGAACATGGGAGCAGTCGATAGGATGCTTCGCCTAGCTGAAGTTTACCGCACGCCATCACGCTGTTGCGCACCTGCAGGCTCCCCGGCGAAAACGCAGCCTTGCCAGCGGAAAGCGCTTGTCATACGCTAAGCGAGCTCCATCTCATGTGAAACGAAAGGCTCCCATGGACGCATTCATGCGTTTTGCTCTCAACGTGCGCGAAATCGTGCGAAAAGACCCCGTGCTCGTCGTGGCCATCGTGCTGGCGATCATCTCGTGCGCCGCCGTCCCGCCCGACGCTGCCTATGCGGAATACGTCGACCTTCGCACCATCGGCATGCTCTTCAGCCTCATGACGATCATGGCCGGGCTCTCGCGTCTCGGCGTGTTCCGCATCGCCTGCCGGCATCTCCTAAGCGCCGTACGCGGACCCCGACGCCTCGCGCTCGCACTCACGCTCCTCGCCTTCTTCTCGAGCATGCTCATCACGAACGACGTCGCCCTCGTGACGTTCGTCCCCTTCGCCCTGCTGGCGCTGCGCACGCTCGATTCCCCACGCCATGCATGCTTCACCGTGGTCATGATGACCATCGCCGCGAACCTCGGCAGCATGCTCACGCCCATCGGCAACCCGCAGAACCTTTACCTCTACAGCACATCGCACATAGCTCTCACCGACTTCCTGCTGCTCATGCTGCCTTATGCCGCAGCAGCGCTCGTGCTGCTCGTGGGCGCGATCGCGTTCTTTGGCCGAATTCCAGAGCACGCGAAGGAGAAGGCGGCGCGCAGCGTGGACGCGGGTAACCCGGCCAGCAGCAGCGAAGACGGCAGTGCGGACAGCCCGGCAACTTGCGGTGAAGCCGACAACGCTGCTAGCGCCACGGATGCCAACGAAACCCCGCAGCTCGCCAGCGATGCCGACGACCCCGCACCCTCCCCGCTCCGCGTGCTCCCCTGGGCGGCACTTTTCGTACTCGCCCTGCTTTCCGTCGCGCATATCCTCCCCTACCAGGCAATCGTCGCGGTAACCATCGTCGTGGCGCTTGCCGCAGACCGCCGCGCGCTTCTGCATGTGGACTACGCGCTGCTGTTCACGTTCATCGCGTTCTTCGTCTTCGTGGGCAACGTCGGCCGCATCGAGGTGGTGAGCGCCGCGCTTGCCCAGCTCATCGATGGCCACGAGCTCGCCGTCTCCGTCATCGCGAGCCAAGTGCTCTCGAATGTGCCTGCCGCCATCTTGCTCTCCGGCTTCACGTCGAACTTCGCTGCGCTCATCGTGGGCACGAACCTCGGCGGCCTGGGTACGCTCATCGCGTCCATGGCGAGCCTCATCTCGTATAAACAGGTAGCACTCGTGCTCCCGCGCGAGAAGGGCCGCTATTTCATGCTGTTCACCGTGTGGAACATCGCGTTCCTCGCCGTACTTGCGGTGCTTGCTGCCGTGTTGGAGGTGCTATGAGCAACAGCCGAACTACCCGCACGCAAACCGCCCCTTCACTCGAAGATTTCGCAGTTTGGAGCGTCCAGCCCAACCGAACAGACGCCATCGAGCTTATAGATGGACAATCCGCCACCCGCGTACCCGAGCTCGTGCCGCTCCGCTACGAGCGCATGGCCGCCTCACCGTTCACGTTCTTTCGCGGCACGGCCATCATCATGGCGCACGACCTCGCCACGCAGCCGGTCAGCGGCATCGAAGTGCAGTGCATCGGCGACGCGCACATCGCGAACTTCGGCGTCTTCTCGAGCCCCACGCGCCATCTCGTGTTCGATGTTAACGACTTCGATGAAACCGCACCGGGCCCATGGGAATGGGATATCAAGCGCCTCGCCGCGAGCGTCGAGATTTGCGGGCGCGACCGAGGCTTCGCCAAGAAAGACCGCCGAGACGCCGTGCGCGCCTGCGCCAAGCAGTACCGCCGCTCGCTCTGCAGCTTCGCCAAGATGGGGGAGCTCGATGTGTGGTATGCGCACCTCGACGTAGAGCAGGCGCTCGACGAGTTCGAGCGCGACCTCCATGGCAAGACCGGGCGCACCGTGCGCCGCGCGGTTGAGAAGGCACGCCAGAAGGATAACCAGCGCGCCGCCGATAAGCTCGCCCATCGAGTCGGCGATGCGCTGCGCTTCAACTCGCAGCCTCCCGAACTCGTGCCCCTTAGCGACCTTGAGGCGCTCCAGGGCTACACCGACAGCAACGAACTCTTTGCAGCCTTGCAGGAGCTGCTTGACTCCTACCTCGCAAGCCTCCCCTACGACCGGCGCATGTTGTTGGAGCACTACCACGTGCACGACGCGGCACGCAAGGTCGTGGGCGTGGGCAGCGTGGGCACGCGTGCATGGATCGCGCTGCTCGCCGGCAAGAACGCCGACGACCCGCTTATCCTGCAGGCCAAGGAGGCGAGCGAGTCCGTAGTCGAGCGCTTCTGGCGGCCCGCGCCCTTTGCCAGCCACGCCGAGCGCGTGGTGCAAGGCCAGCGGCTCGTGCAGTCCACGAGCGACATCTTGCTCGGGTGGACCAAAGCCACCGCGCCCGACGGCACCGCGCGCGATTACTATGTACGCCAGCTCTGGAACGGTAAGGGGTCAATCGACCTTGAGCGCATTGGTGCCGGCAGCTTGGAAAGCGTCGCCCGCTTGTGCGCCCACGCGCTTGCGCACGCACACGCCCGCACCGGCGACGAATTGGCCATATCGGCCTATCTGGATGACGGCGACGCGTTTGAGGACGCGCTCTGGAACTTCTCGCAGGCATACGCCGACCAGAACGAAGCCGACTACGAGGTCTTCATCGCTCGCCACGGCACGCGGGCGTAGTGAATGAAGCCATTTCTTGGCAATCGGGCACCTCAAATTGGCTCAACAAAAAACCAACAAGCCGCGAAGGGCACCTGCACCCTTCGCGGCTTATCTCGTCGGAAGAAATGATAAAACGAACCGGGTTCGTTTTATCATTTTGGGAGGGTATTAGGCCTGAGCCTTGGCGCCGTCGGCCGGAGCCTCGGGGCGCTCACCATGGCCGTAACGAGCCTTACCCATCTGCGACCACTCGGGCTCCTCGTCGGGGATGGAGCCGGCCTCCTTGGTGAAGAGCTCCTTCAAGCAGTTGTATGCCACGAAGATGCCCAGGATCACGATGAGGATTGCGAACACGAGCTGCAGGCCGGAAGTCGCGATGACCGCCATGCCGCCGGCAGCGAGCGCGTTCGCGCAGCTGATGATGCTCTGCACAAGCGAGGTGAACGTGCAGGCAAGCAAGAACGCCACGGGAACGTAGAGCATGAAGCCCTTGCGGCCAGTGCACTTGCAGAACACCGCGAGCGTGATCATGGTCATGCCGCCAAGCAGCTGGTTGGACGCGCCGAAGAGCGGCCAGATGTTGTTGTAGCCGCCAAATGCGAGCGCAAAGCCGAGCGCCAGCGTGAGCACGGTGGCGACCCAGGTGTTCGAGAAGACCTTGGCAAGGCCGGTGTTCTCGGCTGCCACATCCTCGGCGGCGTCGTCGCCCTTTGCGAAGAACTCCTGGAACGAGAGGCGGCCGATGCGCGCTACAGCGTCAACCGAGGTCAGCGCGAGCGCGGAGACGCACATGGTCATGAACACGGTGGCCAGCGTCCCGTTCACGCCGAAGGCCATCATGCCGCGCGCCACACCCTGCGAGAAGATCTGGAACGGCGTGCCCTGAAGCGCGCCGGCGGCGCCGGTGTTGTTGATCTGGGAGTACATGATGGCGGCCACCACGATGGCGAGCACGCCCACGAAGGATTCGACGATCATGGCGCCGTAGCCCACGACGACGGTATCCTGCTCCTTCTCGACCTGCTTGGACGAGGTGTTGGTGGAAACGAGGCTATGGAAGCCGGAGAGCGCGCCGCATGCGACCGACACGAACAGCAGCGGGAACAGATAGCTGCCGTTTGTGGCGAACGCCGAGATGTCGGCGACCATCGGGGCGGTCATCGTGGCCTCGCCGTTGGCGCCGAGCACGAAGATGCCGAGCACCGCGCACACGATCATGACGATCATCATGATGCTTGTGAGATAGTCACGCGGCTGCTTGAGGGTCTGGATGGGCATAGCCGCAGCGAACAGCAGGTACACCGCGATGACTGCGAACCAGCCAAACTTGCTCAGATATACCGGGAACTGCATGCCCACGGCGAACATGAGAACGAAGAGCACCACAGCAAGCAGGAGCTCTTTCCAACCGCTAAGGCCGAACTTGCGGTTGATCCAGCCGAATGCGATAGCAACGAATGTGAAGAGGATCGAGATGGTGCCCGCCGTGCCGCCGGCATAGGAGGCGGCCGCGTCCACGGCGCCATCGGCGGCGAAGGTGGCCTGGAAGGTGCCCGCGACCATGTCCACGAAGGCCGCGATCACGATGATGGTGAACAGCCAGCTAAAGAGCAAGAACAGACGGCGTCCCGTGCGACCGATGTACTTGTCGATGAGCTGGGCGAGCGACTTGCCGTTGTTCTTCACGCTGGCATAGAGCGCACCGAAGTCGTGCACGGCGCCGAAGAAGATGCCGCCCACGAGCACCCACAGAAGCACCGGCAACCAGCCGAACATCATCGCCGCGATAGTACCCGTGACCGGTCCCGCACCGCAGATGGAGCTGAACTGGTGCGAAAACGCCGTGAAGCACGAGGCGGGCGAGAAATTCTTGCCGTCCTCCATGCGTTTGGCAGGGGTAAGAGCCTCGCGGTCGATCCCCCAGGTCTTTGCCAGCCATCGACCATATACGAGGTAGCCGGCGGCAAGCACCACCGCGGCCACCACAACGACGACCATTCCGTTCATGACACGTTCCTTCCCTCGGAGCCCCGAAGATGATGCGATCTACATTCGCGCCTGCCGGCTCACCGGCCTGGGCGCATCGCGCGAGCACGGGCAGATACAAAAAAGCGAGGGCCTCGATATACGACGGCCCTCGCCTTACAGCCGCCCGCGATGAGCGCGGGCTGGCGATATACCAAACCCGCGCTAGCTAATAATCTCACCCGAAATTAGTAGGTAAGCATGCATCGCAGAGCAACCTTTCGTTCTATCGAGCGCGGCCCCGTGCCGCTCTCGCCGCCCTTTCGGCGAACTAGATTGTGTCGCTTTAGTTGAGTGGAGTCAAGGAATGTTACAGAACTGTTGCAGGCTGACGTCTTGTCAAGCACGGAGGAGGGGCTCTGGCGGCGGCGAGCCCGGCAGCGAGGGCGAATTCGCTTGGCGGGCACGTCCCGCCGCTACGCGAACAGCTTCGCTGCGGCCTCCACCTGCTCCACGGTGCCAACGAGACCAACCTTATCGCCCTTGTGCAGCTCGGTCCGCGCATCGAGGAACAGCGTCACCTCGCCTCCGCGGCGGAGCGCCACCGCGTTGACGCCCGTCTTTGCGCGCAGATCGAGGTCGGCAAGGGTGCTCCCGGCGGCCGTACTTGCTTCGCCCACCAACACCCACTCGAGCTCCACCTCGGAAAGCGACGCCACTAGGCGCTCGAACGCACGCCGCCGCGCACCCTGGGCGTTGTCGCCCAAGGCCTCGTAACCGCTTGCACGCAGCTCGTTCGCGTAATCCTGAATTTGGCGGGGCGTGTAGCCCAAATCGATGAGCGTATGGCGCATAAGCTCGATACCGCCCTCGAGCTCCGGCCTCACGACCTCGTTGGCGCCAGCGGCCGCAAGCGCCTTTAGGCCGTCTTCATCCTCGGCACGCGTCACGATGTGCAGGCCAGGCGCGAACAGGCGCGCTTCGTAGGCAATCGCCTCGGCCGCCGCGTCTCCGCCGCCCGCGATCACGAGCACGCGCGCTGCATCCAAATGTGCATGAGCCAAAATCTCGGAATTGGCCGCATCTCCCACCAGCACGCACAGGCCATCCGCCTCTGCCTCCTCCGCCGTTTCCAGCTCGCGCTCTACGACCAAACACGGGATGTCGAGATTCTTGAGCACCTCGGTCACGCACCTTCCCGCGTGCCCATACCCCACCACGACCACGTGATCGCGCACGTCGCTCGACGGCTCCTCAAACTGGCGCACATGGCGCTCATACAGGGCAGCGAGCCGCGCATGCTTGCGCATCCACCTCTCGATGGGGTCGATAAGCTTGAACGCGAACGAATTGAGCGCAATTGACACCACGGCGCCGCCCAAAATGAGCGTGTACTGCTCGGCGGTGAGAATCCCCAGCCCCATACCGGTCTGTCCGATGATGAACGAGAACTCGCCAATCTGCGCGAGCCCCGCTGCCACCGTGAGCGTGCCATGCAATCCAGCCGAGAGCACTACGCCGAGCACCATGTTGATGAGCCATTTGCCCACCATGATGAGCGCCACGAGCGCGATAAGCTCTCCCACATGCGAAGCGAGGGTCACCGGGTTGACCATCATGCCCACCGAAGCGAAGAAGATGATGGAGAAGAGGTCTTTGAAGGGGATGGCCTCGGCAGCCACGCGATGCGAGAGCTTGGACCCGCTCACCACCACGCCGGCCAGGAAGGCCCCGAGCGCTACCGAGAGATCGAACAGCAGCGAAGCCGCCATGGCCGTGCCGAGCGCGATCACCACCACGGCCAACTGGAAGAGCTCGCTGGGGCAGAAGCGCGCGATCTTACCGAGCACCCATGGCAGCACGCGCGATCCCACCACGAGCATAAGCAGCACGAACGCCACCGTTTTAAGCAGCGCTTCGGCAAGGCCCGCCGCCAGCTCGGCGCCCGAGGTCTCGCCCGGGCCGAAGACCACCGGCAGCACCACCAAAATCACGACCGTCGCCAGGTCCTCCACGATGAGCCACCCCGTCGCCACACGGCCGCCATGGCTCTGGTACAGGCCCGCGTCCGTCAGGTTCTTGATGAGGACCACCGTCGACGCGATGCTCACCGAAAGGCCGAGCATGATGCCCGCCTCGGGCGTCCATCCGAACGCCTGCGCCAGCGCATAGCCCGCCACGGTACCCACGGCTATCTGCAAGATAGCTCCCGGCACCGCGATGCCTTTGACCTCGAAGAGGTCCTTGAGCGAGAAATGCAGGCCCGTGCTGAACATCATGAACATGACGCCGACCTCGGACAGCTGGTTCATGGCATCCGAATCGCCGATGAAGCCCGGCGTAAATGGGCTCACCACGAGCCCGCCAACAAGATAGCCCACGATGGGCGGCAAGCGAAGCGCACGCGCCACAACGCCGCCGGCAAATGCCGCGACGAGCGCGAACACAAAGGTCATAAGCAGAATGGTATCCCCGTGCATATCTCTCCAAATGTTCAAGCGAAAATAGACCGCGCAGCGCGGGCCCTGCGAGCATGTACTATTGGTCTACCCAAAATCAGAGCGCGCCATCCGGTCGGGCTGCGTGCCCAGCGCTTCGCCCTTTTGAGCACGCGGCACCTCCGCAACCGGTAGGGTCGGACCGCATGCCCAGCGCTTCGCCACCGCGCAGCACCTCGCCGCGCGATCGGACCGCAGCCGCGCCACGC
>UMLF01005017.1_pt1 | contig 11049 bp, 7 predicted proteins | sample 1966501 | NCBI WGS metagenome assembly UMLF01 (sample SAMEA4836194, study PRJEB28245) | human gut metagenome | biome: gut microbiome; material: fecal sample | place: Denmark | collected 2008 | reverse complement strand
CCATTACTTTTCGGAAATCTCCGGCACATTTTACGTCCAAGTCCCACATGGCAGCCTGCTTTTGAATTGCCTGGGCGATTCCCGGATCATCCTCCACAATAAAAATCCGATACATTTTCTTCACTCCGCTTTTTGATATCATAAGAAAACTTCATTTTCTTTCCTTACCTGATCCAAACCCTTTAAGATTTGCCTGGAGCGATCCGCAAAGACGTCCGGCAATATTCTGACATGTTCCGGACAACCGCAGACACAGGCCATACAGAGGATACACTTTTCTGGGTCTGTACGTACTGCCCCCTCACGAATCTCCACCGCGCCCACGGGACAGACTTTTTCACACCGTCCGCACAGGCTGCAGGAGGACCGGGAATCAGCCCCAACGGGCATATGCATTCCCTGCTTATATGGACGATTGCCTGGAACATGGATTTCATCCACTATGCCCTCTTCCAGTTTTTTGGATACCCTCTGCGCAAACGCTCTGATCTCTTCCAGATCCCGTTCATCCGGCCTTCCCTTGGCTACATCCGGTATGATCGAGTGCTGCGCTATAAACGCCCCGGAAGCTATGATCTGAAATCCTCCTTTAGTAAGAATATCGTTGCCCTCCAAAAGCGCATCTTCATATGCTCTGTTTCCATAAACTGCAAGGGTCACAGCCTTTCTTCCCTCGCCTTTTAAACGACTGAGTTTTTCAGCCGCTACAGACGGAATCCTTCCTCCAAAAACAGGGAAAGCTGCTATCATCAGTTCCGCCTGGCTCTTCTCTTTCAAAGGTTCCTTTTCTCCCAAATCTATCCGATGGATTTCCTTTGCAATCGCCCCGGCAAATGCCTCTCCCACTTTTTTTGTTCCCCCGGTTGGACTAAAAAAATACAGATCTGCCCTATGTAACATCTTCACTCCTCCGTTTCTATTCGCTTATCCATGCTAGGTTCCTTGCATTACCCAAATATTTTACTCTGCCATGCTTGAAATTTCAATAGATGCCGGAAGTATCCTGACATTTATATAAAAACGTAAGAGTTTCATAAGATTTTTCCTCCGGGTTCTTTAAATCATCGTATCATCCTTTAAGGACTCTCCCAAATCACATTGAAACATCCGTCGTCCTCCCAAATAGTACGCAAGCGCCACAAAACCGACCAGCATAAGGGCGAAGATAGTCACCGGAAAAGCGGGGGCTTCCTGAAGAAATATCATAGGATCCAGATGACTGGCCGCCAGCATCCAGGCCACCACGATTGCCGTCAAAGGAAGCGTAAGCAAAATCGGTCGTCCCACAATGACAGCTGCCTCTATACAAAACATGATTCTCATATCCTTTGGTGTCATGCCTATAGACAGATATTGGGCAAATTCCCTCCTTCTTTGCCTCAAAAAACCCAGCGTATTGGAGAAGATATTCGCGATTCCAATCAAAGCTAACAATCCGCAAAAGGCTCCCAAAATCGCTTTTGCTCCCTGTATCATCTCCTTATTAGAGCGTTGTTCCTGAATACGGTTTTCACTTTCCACATCATAGATTGGCTCTAAAAGGTCCGTCACCTTCTGCTCCAGCATGTAACACTCTTCCAGACGGATGCCATCCTTCCCTAAAATTCGAATATACGTGACTCCTCTTTCGCCATCTATCTGATCTGCTATGTGTCTCCAGAAAGACAATGGCATAAACTGAACGAAAGCGTAATTTTCATATTCTTCCCGCAATGCCGGTACCTTTTGGGTATAGGCAAGCACCGGAATATGCACCGGAGTTCCGTCTTTTGCATACAAAGTAATTTTCTGTTTTTCTTCTTTCACAAACGGCACATACTTCTTATTCCGGAAATGACTGTTTGTACTATCCCAAATACGGTTTAAAGCAATGGTTCCGGAGAGATTCGGTTCTTGGCCGATCTGCCTGCAGTAATCGAAAAAACTTTCATCATCCATAATGATAATGGGAGCCTTAACCTGATAGTTATCTCCCTTCCTGGCAATCCTACTTCCCGCAGCCGTTTCTATCCCTCCCAGAGACAAAAGCTCATCGCTTTGCCGCTGCTCTTCTATCTGGCAGCTTGCTTCTGCTTTCTGATATATTATACAGCTTTGAATATCCGGAAGCTCCTTTATTTTTTCCACCTCTGCAAAATCCGCAAGCCCTGTATCCTTTACAGTCACCATCACATCCCAGACATCCTGATAGCGTTCAAAATATGTGTATCTTGTGCTAATTTCAGATAGGGTAAAAAAACATAACATAGCGGTAAACCCTAAAAATGACAGCAGCAAAGACACATTTGCGATCCGGAGTGACTTTTTCTGCGTCTTTAAGGCATTTCCGGCCAGTTCCCCCCGGATACCAAACATATTTGACAGGATAGGAGCATGAACTTTCCTTTTCACTTTCATTCCTCCGGTATTGCGAATTGCCTCCAAAGGTGTTATTTTACCTAGTTTTTTTGCTGGAATCCATGCGGAAAAAAATACGGTCAGCGCGGATGACAAAAAAGTAATCGCAAACACCATCGGATGATATTGAAACACGGCCTGATGGCGCCCCGCTACATCTGACGCAAAATCATTAATCGCCTCTATGACTGCATAGCTGATTCCAATACCCATAAGAGATCCCGCCAGGACCGGTACAAGGCTGAGTACTGCCGCCTCCTGAAGAAGACAGATCCTAATCTGCCTCGGCGTAGCTCCGATGCTGGAAAGAATGCCAAACTGATGAATCCTGGCCTGCATGGAAATTTCAAAAGAATTGCGGATAATCAGGATCAATGATATGGAGACAACCATCAGCAGGACGGCATAAAACGGCAAAAGAAGCGGCGGTTTATCATCTTGCGGGTCTGTAACAAAATAGCGGGACAGCAACAGCTCATGATAAGCCATCTGCTCCTCTGTCAGTCTAAGCTGCCTGGCAATCAGGGGCATATCCCTGTAAATCGTTCCGATATCCTTAAAATAAATGTCCAAAACCCGGTCTTCCTCTGTGGAGAGTGACTCATTTACAACAACATTCTCCACATTTGCAAACTGCCGGATAGTCTCCAGATCCTCCGCTCCAAGGTCGCCCGTAATCCGTCCCTGCCAGTCCCCCTCCTCCAGCTTAATCCGTTCCACCTCATACGTCCAGAAATTAAAGGCCAGGCTGCACAGCAGGGACAAAAACAGCGCCGCGATCAGGGCTGCAGCCATAATCGAAAAACTGGAGGCCCGATTGTTTTTAAGGTAGCTTTTTGAATACTCCTTCCACATGCCTCTTACCCCCTTCTCTGATCATCCACGATCCTGCCATCTTCCAGCGTCACAATGCGGCCTGCCTCCATGGCAAGCTTCTCATCATGGGTAATCAGCAAGATGGTCTGCCTCCAGTTTCGATGAAACAGCTTCAGCAAATCCATAATCTCTCTGGAATTCCTTCGATCCAGATTCCCCGTGGGTTCATCCGCCAGCAGTATCGCAGGGCGGTAAATCAAAGCCCTGGCTATGGCTACCCGCTGCTGTTGGCCTCCGGAGAGCTGATGGGGCAAAGCCTTCTGTTTCTCCTTCAGCCCCAGCATACCCACGATATGATCGTAATACTCCGGATCTGGCTTACGCTTATCCAGCAGCATCGGCATAAGAATATTCTTTTCCACCGTAAGGGTCGGAATCAGATTATAAAACTGATAGATCAGTCCCACCTTTCTTCTCCTGAAAATGGCAGCATCTGTGGCGTTCAGGCTCCCAATATCCGTTCCCTCCACAATCACAGAACCCTTTGTGGGCCGATCCACGCTCCCTAACATATGAAGCAGCGTAGACTTTCCGGAGCCGGAAGACCCTACGATGGCCACAAACTCTCCTTTCTCCACAGACAAGTCAATGCCATCCAGTGCCCTCACTTGGCTCTCGCCCTTGCCAAACACCTTTTGCACTCCCATACACCTTAAGATCTCCATTTCACCCTCCTATGAAATTACTTTACGCCTATCATAGCAAAGGAAAGTGACATCTCAGTGACAGTACATGCGAATTTCAAAGCAGGCCCCGCCCTGAGGCAGGTTATAGGCCATCAGGATGCCGTTTTGCATCTCAATAATCTCCTTTGCGATAGAAAGGCCAATTCCCGTGCTGTCATTGCCGGCATATTTCCCCCGGAAAAACCGTTCAAACAGATGCGGAATCTCTTCCTCCAAAAACCCGGTCCCTTCATCCCAGATTTTCATCTGTACATAAAGGGGATTCTCTTCGTATGAGACATGAACCGTCTTTCCTCTGGCACTGTGCTCCATACAGTTTTTCATTACATTCATCACAGCTTCCATCGTCCAGTCTAAATCTGCCTCTATGGAAATTTCCCCCATTTCCGGTACGTCCAGACAAACGCCGGACCGTGCAGACAGTTCCTGCAGATTATCTGCAGCCAATGTAAGCAGAGTAAACAGCTCCGTTCTCTCCGCTTTCAAAACAAGCGCGCCGGCGTCAATTCTGGATAACAAAAGTAGCGCCTCCTCCAGATGGGTAAGGCGGTCCAGCTGCTGTTTCATCTGAATAAGGTATTGGGAAGAACTGCACGCTTGCAGCATTTGGACAGACAAAGAAATGGACGTAATGGGCGTTTTTAACTGGTGGGCGATGTTTGAAAGATTATCCGCGAAACGATTTTTCGCCTCTATAGCCAAATCCCGCGTCTGGTACAGCGAAGTGACGGTTTTATAGATTTCATCCTGTAATTTCGAAAACTCATCCTCCGAGGTTTCCAAAAGCAGCTTTCCTTTTCCGGTATTGACCCTCTCTAAAGAATCCGTCAGCGTTCGGATTCGCCTGGTTGTCTTTGTCTTCCAGTAAAAAAATGCAGCAAAAAATAAGACCGCCCCCGTCAGGAAGCCGATCCCTGCGCTTTTCACAAGCATTCCACGGTCCGGGCTAAAATCTGCCGGGGTGTAGCCAAAAGAAGGCAGATAATCCGAATGCCGAAAGGTGCCAAGAGATTCTTTTTCCTTCAAAAGCTCAAGAACCATCTCCTGGGCCTCAGGTTGTCTCTCTGTCAACTCCCCACAAAAATCATTCAGAAATGCAAATTGGTTTTTAGATTGATAGTCCTGCAACAGTACGGCCGTCACAGAAGATGCCAGGAAGCTGATTGATAGCACAAAAAGGAGCAGCAGCGTATTGTATTTTCTTCTCATCATACCGTATCCTCCATGCGATAGCCAAAGCTTCGAATCGTTTTAATAGACGCCGGGTGGTTCAGCTTTTCTCTCAGTCGCTTCATTGTAACGGTCAGGGTGTTATCATTTACGTAAGTTCCATTGCTATCCCAAATCTGTTCCAACAATCGCTGCCTGGTAACGGTCTTCCCTTTGTTTTCCATCAAAAGCGACAGCAATTGGTACTCTGCCTGACTTAAGCAAATTTCCTCTCCTTCGCTAAAGACTCTCATTTTATCTTTATCCAACGTGATGATGCCGCAGGAAAGAATACCTCCCGTACTTCTCTCTGCTCTGCGCAGCAAAGCACAGATCCGAGAATGCAAAACCTCCAGTTCAAAAGGCTTCACCACATAATCGTCCGCGCCATTTCCAAACCCGCAGACAATATCCTGAGTATCGCCCCGGACGGTTAAAAACATGATGGGAAGGTACGGCCACTTCGAGCGCACCCAACGGCAAAGCTGATCCCCTCCCCGGTCCGGAAGGTTCCAGTCCAGAAGGAGCATGCCTGGAGTCTGGCGCCCCAGCGCTTCCTCTGCGGCTGTGGCTGTTTCGTATAAAGAGACTTGGAAGTCTTTTTGCTCAAGATAAGACTTAACGGCTTGGGAAATATTGATGTCATCTTCCACATAGAAAATAGTAATCATGGTTGTTCTCGGATTTTGTTTTTCTCTTTTCATATTTTTCCTTTTGGCGTGTTTGAATTTATAATTGAACTTTTGCTGTCCTTATGATATGTGAAAACCTTCTCATTGTCAAATTTCCGTATACGGTGCGACATATCACTAGCGGCTTAGATTTCATTTACAACTATGTATAGGCATGATATAATCAGAACTATATACTGATTGTCGAAATTTGGGGGATTTCGCTATGGAAGATAGATATTTGGTTCAGATGATTGCCGAAAAAATAGGCCGTGATTATATTGAGACAGAAGAAATACTTGACGCAAAAATAGGTTATGTGGTTGACGATCAGGAGCAAGTGATTCAATTATGCATCAACAACTGCAACTTAATGAATGAAACGATACCTGATGAATTATTTCAACTGCAACATTTAAAAAGACTTAGTTTAAGCACAAATATGTTGTCTCTTTTTCCGGAAAAGCTGCTGCAATTAAAAAAACTTATCCGGCTTGATCTGAATGGAAATCAGATACGGATCGTCACCGGAAGAATAACGGAACTTTCCGCCCTGGAATCCATTGATCTGGCTGGGAATCAACTGGAGACTCTCCCAAAGGAAATAGGAGAAATGGGCTCTTTAAAAAAAATTCGTTTAAATAGTAATCGGCTCATATCGCTCCCTCCCTTAAATCCGGATATTCATTGGCTAAATCTGGAATCGATTGACCTTGATGGCGCTGATATCAAAGAATTGCCCACATGGTTTTTCTCCTTAAAATCCTTAAAGTATTTATCTTTGTCAAAACTGCATCTCCATCGATTCCCGGAGGAGATTAAGCGCCTTCCAAAGCTGGAGCGGATTTACATTGATAGCACGCTATTTTCTTATTGGCCGGAGAGAATTGATATACCGCTCAGCATGCGCTGCATCATTTTAGATGGGGCACATCTGCCAAAACTTTCCGAGACGGGTCTGGTCAGAATACCTAACGCGATCATGGATCTAAAGCCAAGATACGTCAGAAATCAAAACTCGCTCGATTATGCAGATGACACTCTGCAAGTGTCATTAGGCGGGAATTTAACGGCAGGATTCGATGAAAAAAAGTTATTCCATTCAAATCCTCAAAAATCCTTTGACTACCTAAAGGAGCTATACGGCAAGGAGCAAAAAGACCACCCGCAATCGGATGATATTCGCCTTAAAGATTTTAAAATCGTCATGTTGGGCTCCGGCGCTGTGGGAAAATCTTCCCTGATTCAGCGCCTGCACCTTTCCAATCCGGATGACGACAATATTCCATTGGATTCAACGGAAGCAACTCCTGGCGTTAACATTGATTACTCCCTGCATTTGTCTGATGTTTGGGATCACACCATGCAACGCTTCCAAACCTTCACGGGACATTTTTGGGACTTTGGAGGTCAGGACAAATATAGAGGCATAAACAGTTTATTATTAACCGATAAGGCGATTTATGTGATCGTCTTAGATTCTAGAGCGCAAACGGCGCCAGATGTTTGGCTGGATATGGTTAGCAAATATGCCCCGAATTCACCTATCATCATGGTTGCAAATAAAATGGATGAAAATCCCAGACTGAATATTAATTTTCATGATTATTGTGAACGATATCCAAAGTTATACAATTGTTTATTCAAAATCTCGTGCAAATATCAAACAGCCGGAATCAATAAAATATCCGATATCATCGATGCAATTCGGAAAATTCTGGAAAAGGATATGGATGCCATCGTTCCAATGGGAAGGCCTGAATATATCAACATTCAAAGAGATGTTGAAAATAAATACCGTGTTCATGGCCAAGCAATCGTAAAGATGAACGAGTTTACAGAACTCTGCCGTTCTTACGGATTATTTGATGAGCAGAAACAGACTCAGCTTCTGCCTGTATTAAGCATGTGCAGTACTTGCATCATAGCTGAGAATGAAGATTTCTTTATTCTGAATCCAAACTGGCTTGTTAAATACCTATATCTTTTTTACAATAGCTTTTCTCAAAACGATCTACAATGCAAACCCGTAATGGACTATCAAGAATATTGTCGTTTCGTTAAAAATCAGCTTTATGATTATTATGAATATATCGAGCAACTAACAAACTATTTAGAACAACGCGGACTGTGCAAAGTATTTTTTGATGAAGAAGAACAACGGCGAAAAATATTTATCCCCATGTTCCTTTCTGAAGACGGCACGAAGCTCATAAATAATTTGCCTAAGAGTCAGCCAACTCTAACATATAAATTTGCCGCTTCCGTGATTCCGGAATACGAATTTCAGAATTTTTTTGTCCGCGAGTTTTCTTCTATCGCAAAACAAAATTTGGATGCCTGGCAATTTGGCATTTATTTTATTGACGGGGCTGCTAAAATATATCTCCAGTTGGTACATGACGGAATCATCTTGAAAATCTGGGCAGATGACAACGTCAAATGCGGAAAGAGCTTTCAATGGATTCGCAGCGCCATGGAGCGCACAAATCGGAGAAACGTCTTCTCTGAATATGTGGTAATCAATAACCATGGTAATACAGCGTTGTTGCCATATAAACTATTAGACAAGCTAAATTCCTGGAAGGTAAAACTTTATTATCTTCCAAGTGAAAACGATTTAGAAAAAGTAGTCGTCATCAATGTCAGGACGATTTCGCAAATATGCGGCTTGATCGGCAGCTCTTTTGAGGAATCCATAAATGATGAAGAATTGCGCACGATAAAGCACATGGAGGAGAGTGAAATTTTTATGCAAAATCAAATAGGGCAAGTATTTGGAAATGTAATCGAAAACAATTATGGCAACGCCAATAATCAATATAGAGATATCGTTCAAAAAGAGAACGAAATAAAAGATGGCTCTGTGGGCGTTTCCGATGAATTTCAAACCCAGCTGTTAAAATTGATATCTGCTGTCTGTCAGGAAACCAATGCGTTGCAAGACGAGTGCCAGGAAGTACGTAGTTTGCTCCAGGAACTGCAAGGCTTGCTTCAGGAATTGGCGAATTGTAATCCGAATAACAGAGAACCTGTTAAAAAGAAAATTGCGGAATGGATTGCAACCGCCGCCTCGATCGTTACAATAGCCCAACCATTATATGAGCATGGAAACGAGATTATAAAAGGCCTGCAACTGTTGATGAAAATCAGATGATGGCGGGAGTCCCGGGACTCCCCAACTGCAAATCCTATGTCCCAAATTTTTCTGTGAGAAAATCTTTCCCGCCTTCTATTTTAAAGCATCCTCCTTTATGCCATAACCACCATGCATTCTTTCTCCCAGAATGCTATCCCATACCGGATTATTTTCTTCATCCCCTGACGCTGCAAACCTACGGCGTATTTCTTTTCCTCAATCTGCCTTAACGCTTCCGCGCAGGCCGCTTCCAAGTTTCCATCATTTGCGTATTTCAGCTCGATCACAATTCCTATACGCGCAGGCGTTCCTACAGATATATCGCTGTAGCCCTCTCCAGTCTCCGCATTGGACTGGATCAGCCAGTTTCCCTGACTCCGCAGCAGTCCCAGCAGCATGCCGTGGTAGAAGTTCTCCTTCATACTCGTCCGCACGGCTGTGTCCCTCACGCTGATCGAATCCCACAAATAGTCATGCAGCATATCCTGTATCGTCAATGCGTCTCCTGCGGGAAAAGCCACGCAGAAGCGGTTGATCCTTTCGGAATCCGATAACGTTGTTTCCTTAAACCACTCCTGTATCTGTAAAACAAAGACTTCCCGAACCTCCCGATTAGGAATGACCAGCTTATAGACACCCTTTACCGCTCTGCCCGCCTGAGTCAGATAGCCAGTGGTAAACAGTACGCTCCACAGGTTATCAATACTGGAATCCAACTCATTATAAGTCAGATCCAGACGAATCTTCTTCTCAATCGCCTCTCCTGCGATCAGTCGCTCAATCTCATTCTGCGTCGTCTTATCCGCCTTATCAATAAACCGCTTCACCAGATCATTGCCACTGGTGTTGATCCAGAAGGCTTCCGGTTCCGCATATGGGTCTGCCGAAAGGTGATCCACATAACTAATCACATCCCACGGACAATAAATATGAGCATCTCCAAAGCGGTATCCGTCATACCACTCTTTCGTTTCCTCCAAATGGTTCTCTAATTGGTAATCCTTCAGAATCTGAGCCACTTCTGCCTCCGTAAAGCCAAAATGCTCATCGAATCTGGTATCTGTGATGGAAAGAATCTTAAAATTATTCAGCCCTGTGAAAATGCTCTCTTTAGAAACACGCAGGCACCCTGTCAGGACGGCAAACTGCAAAAACTCATTGGTCTTCAGCGCCTGTCCAAACAATCCCCGAATCAGCGATACCATCTCGTTGTAGTAGCCTTGCTGGAATGCCTTATCCAGCGGAACGTCATATTCATCAATCAACAGGATCACTTTTCGTTCATAATGCCGACAAAGCAACGAAGACAATACTTCCAGGCTGGATGTAAGCGTTTCTTCATCCATAACATACTGACCTTTATCCAGTGCTACCAATGCACTGTATTTTTCTTTTTCATTCATGGACAGTCGATCACTATCCAACAAATACCGGAATCGATCTGCCTCGATTCCCACTTTCTTTATCAGACGTCTTCTTGCATCCTCAAACCGTAATCCGTCCACATCCTTCAACGAGATAAATATCACAGGGAACTTTCCCAAATATTCTTCACACAGAGCAGTCTCCTTTGAGATGGCAAGTCCGTCAAACAGATCTTTATCCGCCCCAATCTCGAAAAAGTTTTTCAGCATGCTCATGTTCAGTGTCTTTCCGAAACGACGCGGACGGGTGAACAGATTGACCTTTCCCCAACTATTTAACAAGTCACGGATGAGACCTGTCTTATCTATATAATAGAAGCCTTCTTTGCGGATTTCTTCAAAGTCTTCTATTCCAACAGGGAGTTTTTTTCTCCGCATTCGGCTCATCCTCCTTTCCTGGTCGGCACAACTTTTCCCGCACCATTCCAGCTTTATTCTACCTCAGAGAACGGTGAATAGCAAGCCAAATTCAGAGCGTTTCTTCGCTGTGTTATTGTCACGGGACTCCCGAACTGAGAATTCCATGTCCCATACTTTTTTCTGCGAAAATTCTATCCTGCCATCATCTCAGCAGACAGCGGCATCTACAGAAACATGGATCTCCTCACGCGGAAGCGGCCACAGTCCTGCACCTCACACTGCGCACA
>UMLF01012130.1_pt1 | contig 11100 bp, 9 predicted proteins | sample 1966501 | NCBI WGS metagenome assembly UMLF01 (sample SAMEA4836194, study PRJEB28245) | human gut metagenome | biome: gut microbiome; material: fecal sample | place: Denmark | collected 2008 | reverse complement strand
GGTTACTATTATTCGCGTCCAAGTTTTGGGGCGCAGTTCAACTCTGCGGCAGCCCCTTTTTTGTATGCGTCAATGCGTCAAAATGGGACAGGTTTGTTTTGACTCACTTCGGTCAAAATGGGACGGGGTTGTTTTGACTCGCTTCGATGATGCCTGTGAGAGAAGAGGGTGAATCTGGCAGCGAGTATCGATCGCTCCGCTCTGTAAATGAGGTAGTTTTCAGCTTCCAGCAATATCCCTTTCAGATATTTGTCAGATAGTGTTCAGTGTGGAAAACTGCAGGTACCGACTACCGTTTTTCTAATACCGCTCGCCGTGGACGACATGACGCGCCCTTCTGAACGCTCTACGCTTTGAGGACGCTCGCTGCGGGGAACAATGGCATTCGCGAAGCTTGACAACGAAGATGCGACGGATGGCGTGGGATCGCGACGCCACTCCCTGCAGGCGATGCTCAAACGTCGCAATACCAAGGGGTGATGGGGAATGCCGCGCGTAGCACGACAGATTGCAGGCTCGGGCTTCTATCACGTGACGTGCCGGGGAAATGGCCGTCAGCTGCTCTTTGAGGACGATGAAGACCGCCGACATTACTTAGTGTTGCTGGAGAACAAAGCGAGATCGCATGAGGTGGCGGTGCTTGCGTGGTGTCTCATGGACAACCATGTTCACCTTCTGCTTGATGATCCGAAGAACGAGGTCAGTCACATGATGCATGGCCTCACAACGGCCTACGCCCAGTATTTCAATAGTAAAACCGGTCATGTTGGCGCGGTTTTTCAGGGCAGGTTCACTGGCGTGCCTATTATGGACGATCGTCAACTTCTGCAGGCGGTTCGCTATATTCACGAAAACCCGGCGAAGGCTAACATCGCGGCGGTCGATCGATATCGGTGGAGCAGCTATCAGGAGTATCTAACTGGTGGCGGTATCGTGTCGAGTGAACTCATCCTTGATATGGTGGGCGGACCTAAGGGCTTCAGGCAGCTATTTCAGGACGAGAGATACGCATACTATTTTGTGAGGGCATCGCGTAGGGTTGCCGACGACGAGGCTCTATCGGCAGCGAGAGGCGCGCTAGAAGGCGGGCAGCCAGGTGATATCAAGGCTCTTTGCCGAGAAGATCGGGATGAGGCTTTGCGCAGGCTTAGGGAGACGGGGTTGACTGTCAAGCAAATTGAACGGTTGACGGGCATTGGGAAAAGCTCGATTACGCGAGCAACGGCCGTACGTAACGATATGACCCGCTCCCAATAAATCGTTGCAAGCCCGCTTCATCCTGCATAGGAGGGCGACGTGCAAAATGAGCCAAAACGTCCCCGTCCCATTTTGACCGGAGGACGAGGTGCAAAATGAGTCAAAACAACCCCGTCCCATTTTGACTTCGTCCCATTTTGACTTGTATCAGGATATGAATGCCAGTTTTGGATGATGGTGACAATTGACATAATGGTGTGCTATCATGCGAGAGTTTTGCTGTGGTGAAAAGGAGTCGTTTATGGGTCCCTTCCAGGTCATCATTTTCATCGTGTGGGCGCTCTCCGCGCTCGCGCTCATTGCCCTCGTGCTCATGCACTCCGGCAAGGGCACCGGTGTTTCCGATATGATCGCCAGCTCGCTTTATAACTCCAGTGCAGCTACGGGCGTCATGGAGCGCAATCTCGACCGGCTTACGGTGATCGTCGCCGTAGTCTTCGCCGTCTGCGTTGTCCTGTGCATGTTCTTCTTCCCGCAGGGCGGAATTCAGGGCGTCGATTTCGTCTAAAACGTTCCGGCGCCGCTCGATTGCAAGAGAGCCGTTCACCGGCTCGATCCTACCGTTCATCGCCGGGGCGTCCGAAAGGCGTTTTCGCGACAAAGAACGCTCATCAAGCATAATTGCATCGTTATTACGCAGACGCATCCCGCTCTGGCACGGCCTTGAGCGGGATGTTTGCATAAGAAGGATTGTGCCATGCATACCGGAAAGGCTTGCGTCGCTTTGTTGAAGTAAAGTGTTTCCTTCGTTTCCGTAAGGTTTCTTGCAGACTTTGTGATGAGAATCCGGTATTGTATTCAAAGCGTCCCTTCGTCTGAGTTGCCATGGGCGAAGATCGACGGATGCATCAAAGGTGGGGCAGATCGGCTCTACCCGTTAAAAAAGGAGGAAGGCATGGCAGATTTCGAGAAGAAGCAGCCGGTGCTCGACCGCCGTCACTTCGTGGGCGGAGCCCTCGCTGCTAGCGCGCTCGCCGCACTCGCGGGTTGCACCAAGGGTGGCACCACGACCGGTGGTTCCACTGGTTCCGCAGCCACTGGTGGCGCCCAGGGCGGCACCCTGCGCTACTACATCAACAACCCGGTCTGCATCGAGCCGTACAACCTGCAGGAGGACCAGGGCACCCAGGTCGGCTTCCAGCTGTTCGACTCCCTTACCCAGTACAACTTCGAGACCGGTGAGCTCGAGCCGCTCGCGTGCGAGAGCTGGGAGGCGAACGACGACGCCACCGAGTTCACCTTCCACCTCAAGGAGGCCAAGTTCCACGACGGCACCGACGTCCTCGCTTCCAACTGGAAGTATGGCTGGGAGCGCATCGTGAACCCCGCCACCAACCCCGAGAGCCCCTCGGTCATCGGTTATCACCTTGCCATGATCGCCGGCTATGACGAGCTGGCTGCTGGCGAGGCCGAGGAGATGTCCGGCCTCACCTGCCCGGACGATCACACCCTCGTGGTCACCCTCTCCTATGCTTACGCCGACTTCCCCTATGTCGCCTCTCACCCCGCGCTCGCTCCTATTCCGGATTGCGCCAAGGACATGACCCAGGTCGACTTCGGCCTCGCACCCGTGGGCAACGGCCCGTTCAAGATGGACGGCGAGTGGGTCGACGGTCAGTACATCAACATCGTGCGCTTCGACGACTACTACGGCGAGCCCGCGATCCTCGATGGCGTCAACTTCATGATCCAGAAGGACGTCGAGACCGCCTACAAGGAGTTCCAGGCCGGTAACCTCGATGTCTCCGACGTGCCCGTTGCTTCGCTGCAGTCCGCTGCCGAGCAGTACGGCGAGTCTGAGGATGGCTACACCATCACCCCGGGCCATCAGTTCCTGAACGGCTCTGAGCCCTCCACCTACTACCTCACCTGCAACGTGGTCGAGGGCCCCTTCACTGACGTGAACCTGCGTCACGCCGTGTCCATGGCCATCAACCGCCAGGCCATCTGCGATACCCTCTTCCATGGTTCGCGCACCCCGGCCGACAACATCGTCCCGCCCGGAATCGCCGGTTACGAGGAGGGCGCCTGGACGTACTCCAAGTACGACGTCGACGCCGCGACCGAGATCCTCGACCAGTACTATCCGGCCGATGCCGATGGTAACCGTGGCCTCGAGCTCGAGATTACCTCGAATCAGGACGGCGGCCACAAGGAGGTCATGGACTCCATCATCTCCGACCTCGCCGCTGTGGGCATCACCTGCACCGCGAACACCCCTGACTGGGCTACGGTTCTCGACCTGTATCAGAAGCTCGACTACCAGTTCGGCCGTCTGGGCTGGGTCGCCGACTACCCGATCATGGACAACTTCCTGTACCCGCTGTTCTACACCGGCAACGGCGACAACCGCGCCGGCTACAGCAACCCCACGGTTGACGAGGAGCTCATGGCTGCCCGTCAGACCGTCGACGATGCCGAGCGCATCGCCGCGCTGCAGGAAGTCAACAAGCAGATCGCCGAGGACATGCCGGTCATCCCGCTCATGTTCTACACCCACACCATGGTCGGTGGCTCCAACGTGGCGAAGCTGTTCCTCGACCCGCAGAAGAAGGCTGACCTCTCCCAGGCTCAGCTTGTGAGTGCCGAGTAGTTATGATGTAGGTTCCAAATCTGCGTTATAATTTGGAATCCATCTGTACAGGGCGCCTGTCCTCGCAGGATAGGCGCCCGTTTTTAGTGGCTAGTTTTAATGCTATAGCCACGTATCAACGGACCAGGGGAGTATTGTATGGGAAAATACATATTGAAGCGCGTGCTTCAATTCATCCCTGTCTTCATCGGTGTGACCATTATTCTTTTTGCCATGAAGACCATTGTGCCCGGTGACCCGATCTCGATGATCACCGGCGGTCGCTCGGTTCCCGAGCAGACGCGACTCCAGCTTGAGGTGGAGAACAACATGATCTACGGCGACGAAAACGGTCGCCCGATCTACGACGAGAACGGTGACACCATTCCCGTCCCCATCTGGGAGCAGTATATCCGCTACATGGACGATCTGCTCCACGGCGATTTGGGCACTTCGTATCAGAAGAAGCGTCCCGTCACGGACATCTTCGCCGAGAAGTACCCGTACACCATCAAGCTTGCTGTGTGCGCCATTTGCCTCGAGGCGGTTATGGGCATCGGTGCCGGCTTGGTCTCCGCCATCAAGCGCTACTCCTTCTGGGACATTTTGGTAACGCTCATCACGTCGGTCCTCGTTGCCGTCCCGGCTTTCTGGCTCGGCATGATATTACAGCTGACATTCGGCATCTGGCTCAAGGACCTCACCGGAGGAGCCATCTCGCTGCCCATCTCGGGCGCGGGCGGTCCCAACTCCCAATATATGGATTGGGTCCACTACATTTTGCCGGCCTTTACGCTGGCTGCGGTCTCGACCGCCTACACGGCGCGCATCATGCGCTCGCAGCTTCTCGACGTCATGAACCAGGATTACATCCGCACCGCGAAGGCCAAGGGCCTCTCCGGTCGGGCGATCATCCTGCACCACGCGCTCAAGAACGCGCTCATTCCGGTTGTTACCTATATCGGCATCGACTTCGGCGCCATGATGGCCGGCGCGATTCTTACCGAGACGGTGTTCAACTGGCCCGGCGTCGGTTCCGAGATCTACCGTGCTATCTCGTCCCGTGACTGGCCGCTCGTGATGGGCGGCGTCACGATCATCATCGTGGTGGTCATGGTCATAAATCTGCTTGTCGATATCAGCTACGCCTTCCTTGATCCTCGCATCAGGCTTGGCAACAGCAAGAGCGAAGACTAGGAGGGAACACGTTTATGTTGTACCCGAATCCTACGCAGCACGTTGATGCGGCGGCGAAGGTCAATGCCTCCGTGTCGCACAACGTTTCGGGCGAGGCTTCTCGTACCCTTTGGGGAGATGCCTGGAAGCGCCTTCGTAAGAACAAGCTCGCGATCATCGCTGCCGCATGGATCGTGTTCGTGGCGCTTGTTGCCATCACGGCCGATCTCTGGGCTCCCCAGCTCCTCGGCTCGCCTACCGCAGCCGATACCACCGCTATGGCGACGAGCTCGCTGCTGCCTCCGTCGCTTGAGCACCCCTTCGGCACCGACGTCACCGGTCGCGACATTCTGGTCCGCGTGATTTATGGTGCGCGCATCTCGCTTACCATCGGCTTGCTCGCAACCGCCATCTCTACGGTCATCGGCCTCATCATGGGTGCCATCGCCGCATACTACGGCGGCATCTGGGACACCATCATCATGCGTGCCGCCGACATCTTCCTTGCGTTCCCGTACGTGCTTTTCGTGCTGTGCCTGATTGCAGCGCTCGGCCAGAGCATCACGAACGTGTTCATCGCCATCGGCATCCTCGGCTGGCCGTCGATCGCGCGCGTGTTCCGCTCCGCGATCCTCTCCGTTAAGGAGAACGACTACGTTGACGCCGCCCGTTCCATGGGAGCTTCTGACGCCCGCATTATCGCGCGTCACATCTTCCCTAATTCGGTCGCTTCCATCGTGGTCTATGCCACGATGAATATCGGTTCGGCGATTCTTACCGAGGCTTCGATTTCGTTCCTTGGTATGGGCGTGCAGCCGCCCAACCCGTCGTGGGGCATCATGATCCAGGATGGCCAGGCGTATCTCATGACGGCCCCTTGGCTCATGATCATGCCGGGTCTCGCAATCCTTTCTACGGTGCTTGCGTTCACCCTGCTCGGCGACGGCCTGCGCGACGCACTTGACGTCAAGATGAAGGATGCATAATGGCGAAGAAGAACAACAACGGCTACGTCGACCTTAAGACGAAGCCCGTGCCCGAAGGGCGCCATCTGCTCGAGGTCGACAATCTTAAGATGTACTTCCACACGCAGGACGGCGTCGTGCATGCTGTCGACGGCGTGTCTTACACGCTCGATCGCGGCGAGACGCTCGGCGTGGTGGGCGAGTCCGGTTCCGGCAAGTCGGTGACGCACATGACCATCATGGGTCTCATCGATATGCCTCCGGGCAAGATCGAAGACGGCGACATCCTCTATCGAGGCGAGTCGCTCCTCGAGAAGTCCGAAGAGGAGATGCAGCACATTCGCGGCAACGATATCGCGATGATCTTCCAGGATCCCATGACCTCGCTGAACCCGGTCTACAAGATTGGACGCCAGCTGGGCGAGGGCCTGCGCCTGCACCGTGGCTACACCAAGCAGCAGGCACAGGAGCGCGCCATCGAGCTGCTTCGCCTCGTGGGCATTCCGAACCCTGAGAAGCGCGTGAACGAGTATCCGCACCAGTTCTCGGGCGGCATGCGCCAGCGCGTGATGATCGCCATGGCGCTCGCCTGCGACCCGGATATCCTTATCGCCGACGAGCCCACCACGGCGCTCGACGTGACCATCCAGGCGCAGATCATCGAGCTCATGCAGGAGATGCAGCAGAAGAACGGCAACGCCATCATCATGATCACGCACGACCTGGGCGTCGTGGCCGATATGGCCGATAAGATCATGGTCATGTATGCCGGCCGCCCGGTTGAGTTCGGCACCGCCGACGAGATCTTCTACGAGAGCCGCCACCCCTATACTTGGGGCCTCATCCGTTCCATTCCGGAGCAGGCGGTCGACGAGAAGAAGCCGCTTACGCCGATTCACGGCAACCCGCCGTCGCTCGTGAACCTTCCCAAGGGCTGCCCCTTTGCCCCGCGTTGCCCGTATGCGGTGGATGTTTGCCATGAGCAGGCACCTGAGTACATCACGACCGAGACCGGTCATTACTCCGCATGCCACTTTGCCGACGACCCCGCGTTCCTCAAATTCGCTCCCGATACCTCGCGCTCGCGCGGTAAGATCGCGACGGGAACGCCCGATACCATCGAAGCATTCTCGAAGGGAGGCGAGGCTTAATGGCCGATACCACCAAGGAGCCGCTGCTTAAGGTCGAGCATCTGAGTAAGGAGTTCCCTGCGGAGGCGGGCATGCTCGCCGGTAGGTTCTCCAAGCGCGTTGTTTCCGCTGTAAACGATGTTTCGTTCGAGATCCATGCGGGCGAGACCTTCGGCCTCGTGGGTGAATCCGGCTGCGGTAAGTCCACGACGGGCCGCTCCATCATGAGGCTGACCAACCCCACCTCGGGTAAGGTGTATTTCCAAGGCAAAGACGTCTCGAAGATGAGCCATAAGGAGCTCAAGGAGATGCGCCGCGACATGCAGTTCATCTTCCAGGATCCCTATGCGAGCCTGAACCCGCGTATGACCATCGGCGAGATCGTGTCGGAGCCCATGACGATCCACAACGTGGGCACGAAGGAGGAGCGCATGCAGACCGTGCGCGAGCTCCTCGACGTCGTGGGCCTCAACCCCGAGCACATCAACCGTTACCCGCATGAGTTTTCCGGCGGTCAGCGCCAGCGTATCGGCATCGCCCGCGCGTTCGCGCTCAAGCCGAAGCTCATCATCTGCGACGAGCCCGTTTCCGCGCTCGACGTCTCCATTCAGGCGCAGGTTCTGAACTTGCTCAAGGACCTGCAGGACCGCTTCGGTACCGCCTACCTGTTCATCGCGCACGACCTCTCGGTCGTTCAGCACATCTCCGACCGCGTTGCGGTGATGTACTTAGGCAAGATGGTCGAGGTTTCCGACTGGAAGACCCTCTACACCGAGCCGCATCATCCGTATACGCAGTCGCTGCTCTCTGCTGTTCCGGTGCCCGATCCCGACGTGCAGAAGACGCGTTCCCGCATCATCCTTGCGGGCGATCCCCCTTCGCCGATCGATCCTCCGAGCGGCTGCCGTTTCCACACCCGCTGCCCGATCGCGCAGGCGATCTGCGGCAAGGAGGAGCCTAAGTTCCGTGAGGTCGCACCGGGTCATATGTGCGCATGCCACTTCGCGGAGAAGTTCCCGATCAAGGAAACCCACATCGACCTGTAGGATAGGTTGACAGGCGGACGGGCCCCGTTCTCTTCTCTTCGCTAGTCCTCGGAACTCGGCAGGGCCGAGTTCCTGCGGAAGCGCTCAGAGGAGAGAACGGGGCCCTCGCATTTCGGAGCCTTTGGGTCTAGATTCCTTTGATCGGCGGTAACAGGCTTCGTTGGCATGGCGCACGCGGCATTCTTGTCGAGTGGGTGGTGCTCCGTGCGGCGGCTCACGTTGTTGCGGCCATTTTGATAAGCTGGTCGCGGTAGATGATTGCGATATGAAGGGCGCTTGGCATGGATCGAATGGCTCATGGAACGCTAAGCCGCAGGCGTTTTCTAGGCGGATCGCTGGCTGCGGGTGCGCTCGCTGCTCTTTCCGCGTGTACCTCAGGCGGGCAGACCGAGCAGGGGAGTGCGGCGGTTGCCGAGCAGCCTCTGACCATCGGCTTCTCGCGGCCTGCAAGCATCGACCCCGCCCTTGCGATCGATACGAGCTCTCTTACCGTCGTGTGGCAGCTGTTCGACTGCCTCACCTCGTATGATTTTTCCACCGGAGAGCTTTCTTGCCTTGCCGCGGAGCGCTATGAGGTGTCGGATGATGCCCAGACGTTCACATTCTATCTGCGGGATGCCACGTTTCACGATGGCTCGCGGGTAACCTCTGAGGATTTCAAGCGCGCATGGGAGCGAATCGTGAGTCCGTCGAGCGCTCCGAGTCAGGTTGCTGGCACCACGCCCTATGCCTACCTCCTTTCGCTCATTGATGGCTATGATGCTCTCCACATTGGGTCGGCGACGGAGTTTTCCGGTGTCACGTGCCCGGATAGCGCAACGCTTTGCATACGCTTGAGCACGCCCTATGCCGATCTACCCTATCTGCTAGCGCATCCGGTGCTTGGCCCCGTTCCGTCTTCCGCTGACGAAGACCTGCCGTCCTTCTCCCAGCGACCCATCGGCAACGGCCCGTTCATGATGGCAGATACGTGGAAGAGCGGCTCGGGCACGCTCTCGCTATCCCGCTATGACGACTATTATGGCGAGGTCACATCGCTCGACCGCGTGCTCTTCGATGTCGAGCCGGATACGGAATCGTCGTTCCGTTCGTTTCAAACGGGCGATATCGATGTGAGCCCGTGCCCTATAGGCGATGCGAGCGACGCCGCATCGAGTCTTGGGCGCTCAGAGGATGGCCGCACGCTCGGCGATGATGGACGCTTTGTCTGTGTGACCGGGCTTACGACAAGCATGCTCGCCTGCAACTGTTCGGCGGCACCGCTTGATGACCCTGCGGTGCGGCGCGCCATCTCCCTGGCAATCGATCGCGATTACCTGTGCGACACGCTTTACCGCGAGACGCGGATGCCGGCGCACGGCGCTGTTCCACCGACGGTCCTCGGTTATCGCGAGGAGTCGTGGGCGTACGCTGCGTTCGACCCCTCGAGCGCCGCGGAGCTGCTTGAAAGCTCCTATCCGCTCAATGATGACGACGATCGTGGCATTGAGGTTCGCCTCTCGTATAACACCGATGGCGGGCATGCGGAGGTCATGCAGAAGATTTCTGACGACTTGGCGGACCTCGGTATCACGTGCCGTCTCGAGGCGCTCGATGCCGAGACGCTTCGGCAGCGCATCGAGGATGGGGATTTCGACCTCGTTCGCGTTGACTGGACGGCCGATGCGCCCGCCTTGGATAGCGTGCTCTTCCCGCTCTTCTTCTCGGGCTGCATTGGTTCGACGAATTATGCCCGTTACCAGAACGCCCATGTTGACCAGCAGCTTGCTCAGGCCCGAACAGAGCTTGATGAGGGCACACGGGTTTCGCTCTTGCAGGGGGCGGACAGCATCATTGGATCCGAATGCCCGGTGGTGCCGCTCATGTACCATGCCCGGTCGTATACGGCTTCGGAGCGCGTGACCCATCTGGCCATCGATGCTCAAGGGCGCCTCGATCTCGCTTCGGCTGAACTCGCGGAATAGCACTTCGAACTGCTGCTTCTGCGTGACGGCGGACGCAGTGGGCCCGCGCGAGAAAAATTTCTCAAAATTCTTCTTGCGTTCTACGGAGGGGCTGGGGTATTATCTACTTCGCTGCTTGTCGGAGTGGCGGAATTGGCAGACGCGCTAGCTTGAGGTGCTAGTGATCACTTTTCGATCATGCGGGTTCAAGTCCCGCCTCCGACACCATCGAGTGTTCAGGGCCTCCACGGAGGCCCTTTTTCATGTCTCTAGCGTCTATGACATCGGACGTGCACTGCACGCGGGGGCTGCGATGCGCGCGCTGTGTGTTCTCGGACTCGATCCGGACGCGGGCGCTGTGCCATCTTCGGGCGTCATTCGATTCCGGAGTCGTTTTTGGGCGTGATCCGGACACAAGAGCCGTTTTCGGGCGATAAATCGCCATATTATTGCCTCCTAGCGGAGAATTGTCGCCCGAAAATGAGATTTGCGTCCGAATGTCGCCCGAAAGCGGGATGCCTGCCCGCAATCCGTTCAAGAACGAAGCGTTCGCCCGAATTCCGCTCGAGAACCCTAAGGCGGGGGAGACCCGATAACGGGGTATAGTAGGTCAAGACGCTACGAACGAGAGGACTCGCGATGGATGCAACGGGACGAGATGAGCTTTCCGACCTCCCACGGCTTGCCGAGCTTACGAGCGACGCCATCATCGCATGCAGTACCGACGGTACCATCTACCAGGTCAATTCCCGTCTGGTCGCTTTAACGGGGGAAGAGGCCAACCAGCTTATAGAAACCGATGTCAAAGACCTCCTTTTCAGCTCATCTTTCGAGCGCGCTGCCGATCACAAGCTGCCGTTTTCCCTCGATGGCAAGGATTGCCCGCTCATGCTCAAGCTTGCGGACGGTTCGTTCATTCCAGTGCTCGTGCGCGCGATTCAGGTGACACCGTCCGAGCGCCTGCGCAAGCGTTTGCTCAAGCGCGCTTCTGGTAAAGGGCATGTGCTTCTC
>UMLF01011974.1_pt1 | contig 11131 bp, 8 predicted proteins | sample 1966501 | NCBI WGS metagenome assembly UMLF01 (sample SAMEA4836194, study PRJEB28245) | human gut metagenome | biome: gut microbiome; material: fecal sample | place: Denmark | collected 2008 | reverse complement strand
ATCTTACTGCCATTTTTAATTTCATCAACATCGACTATATATTTTCCACTTTCAGAATTTGCATATCCTGCACTTATTATTGTACCTGTAACCTGTACTTTTTTATTAGTGTTTACAATTTCTGGAAATAAATCTTTTTCTGTATTAATATTCATTATTGCAATTCCAGCAACAAATCCAAATATAAAAAATATACCTATTATATTTTTATTTAGCAACGAATATACTAAAGCTATTGATATAACAATAAAAAGGACAGTATATGCCCAAGGAGCAAAATACTGTCCATAAAGTAATCCTATTACAAAAAATATCAATATACCGACTATTGGATTTTTCATATTCCCTCTTATCTAATCATAGCTTCATTTCTTGAAAATAACTTACTAAAGTCAATTCCGTCTTTTTTACTATTTATCTTTTCGCCCTCAATAAGGAACTGTACTTTGTTTACACTATCTAATTCTGTAAGAGAGTCTACAATAGAATAAACTGTTGTCTGTTTGGTAACATTTGCTAATTTTTTATTTATAAATTCCTTTGAAAGATTTACATAACAAATACCATCTTCTGTTTTAATATCCTTAATCTGTGTAGATACTGGAATTGTCTTTTCAAGCATATTTTTTTCTGGACCAGCAATAAGTTGTTCCACAATTTGGTATTCCAATGAAAGACTTTGCTTTACTTCAATACTTCTTTGCTCACTAGCAAGGCGAGTACCTGTTCTGTCAGCAAAATACAATTCCACAACCTGCCAATTAGTCTTTTCAGGATTTACAGTAGGATTATTTCTTATGCTTTCTCTGTTAAATTTCCATGGTGTATTAGTCTGTGGCTCATTTAGAGTAATACCATTTACAGATACATAAACATCTTCAATAAAACTCATATCTGTAAGTGTGTACACCATAGCTCCAATACATAAAATTCTATCACTTGGAGAAAGTTTATCAAAACTAGGTTGCAAATCAATATAAGCTATCTTATCTTTATAGGTTTTAGAATTAATATGAAAATCAGATGGCAAAACTAATGCTGAATTATTAAATTTAGGTCCACTACCAAATTCATCAACAACTGTATTAAACATTACTTTATCATCATCAACTAGATTTACTGTCTTTTTTTCAATACCTAAACAGCTTTCAGCAGAATTAACATAATACATATTATATGAAACTGTTCCCTCTGCCATTTTTACATCTCTAATATAAACAAATATACCAAAAATTATAGCAACAGCAATTATTGTGATTATAATAGACATAATAGTTTTTTTAGTATTCATATAACCACCCCTAACTCTGCTGATACTTTAAAGGCAAACGCACAATAAATGTTGCACCCTGACCTTCGCCACTTATAATTTTAACAGAACCATTGTGAAGAACTATTGTAGAATGGGTAATAGCAAGACCCAACCCTGTTCCTCCAGTTTCTCTATCCCTAGTTTTGTCAATTCTATAAAATCTTTCAAAAATCTTACTCTGTTCTTCTTCATCAATACCAATACCAGTATCTTGAACAGTAATGTAACAATTCTGGTGGTCAGCATCAAGACTAACACTAACCTCCCCACCTACTGGAGTATACTTAACGCCATTTTCAACAAGGTTTGAAATAGCTAAACTAAGTTTTACTTCATCAGCGTCAATAGCAACTTCCTTTGTAGCATCATAATTAAGTGTAATACTCTTGTTATCTGCTAAAGGCTTTATTCTCTTTATAATATCCCTAAGCATTTTGTTTATATCAGTTTCAGCTATATTTAACTTTGCACCGTTGTAATCAAGACGCACAAGAGAAAGCAAGTCGTTTACAATAGTTGTCATTCTATCTATTTCAGAATTAATATCCCTTAAAAACTCGCTATACATTTCTGTAGGAACATTTTCCTGTAATAAAATTGACTCTGTAAGAACCTTTATTGAACTTAACGGCGTTTTAAGTTCGTGGGATACATTGGAAACAAATTCTTGTCTTGATGAGTCCATTTGCTCCAACCTAGTAGTCATATTATTAATAGCCTCACTTAGGTGAGCAAATTCATCATGACCCTTTGTTTCAATTCTCTGGTGTAACTGCCCTGCTGATATTTTCTGTATAGTTACAGAAATATTTTTCAAAGGCTCCATTATAATCCTTGCCATTACAAAAACTAAAATTATAACTATAATAGCTATAAGTATGGCAATTACCATCCAACGAGCATTAATTTCACTTAAAAGTGTATGAATATCATCAAATGATGTTACTACAAGGACAGCCCCTATTTTTTTAGATGCCGAATTTTCAATATACGCAGAGGCATAAACAGCCTTTTCATCTTGCCTTAAATTAGCCTCATCTCTACCGGAAAGAGCAACCAGTATTTCTGGCACAAGATAGACCTTACCAGTAGCAGAATTATTCGTATCAGATACAACATAGCCATTTGCGTCTACAACAATAATTCTGAAACCGCCTTCACTACTTTTATCACTTAATTCAGCGATTAAATCGTCTTTTTTATTTGGAGAAGTAAGGTATCCTGCTTTCTGAATAGACCCAGCTATTTTATTTGCCTGATAAAGAGCCTCTCTTTCACTTGACTCCTCAAAATATCGACCAAGAGTATGAACCATATAGATAGAGAATATAATAAGTGGAACTATACTCACAAGCAAAACAGCTGTAAAAAGTTTAAATCTAACGGTTTGATACCATCTTATTTTACTGGAAATAGTAACCAACTCCCCATTTAGTATGAATATACTCTGGCTCACTAGGAACAGCCTCTATTTTTTCTCTTAATCTACGAACATGAACATCTACTGCTCTTACATCTCCAGGATAACCAGCACCCCAAATTGTAGTAAGTAGATTATCTCTGCTATAAACCTTGCCAGGATTTTTCATAAACAATTCTAATAAATCAAATTCCTTAGCAGTAAGATTTTTTTCTTTGCCCTTTATAAAGCATCTTCTACTTTCAAGGTCAATTTCCAAATCTCTGGATTTTATAATATTGCTCTTTGATTCTTCGTGAGTAACAACTCTAACACTTCTTCTTAATATAGCCTTGATTCTGGCTTTTAGTTCAAGAATATTAAAAGGTTTTGTAATATAGTCATCAGCACCATATTCAAGACCCATAATCTTGTCCATATCTTCGCCCTTTGCTGTAACCATAATAATAGGAACATTTGAAAATTCTCTAATCATACGGCATACTTCAAGACCGTCAATTTTAGGCAACATTACATCTAAAAGAATAATGGAATAGTTGTTATTTTTAGCAAGATTAAAGGCTTCCTCTCCGTCATATGCTACATCAACTTCCATATTTTCCTGTTCAAGGCTAAACTTTATTCCTTTTACAATTAATTTTTCATCATCAACAACCAAAATTTTGTTTGCCATCATTTCAACCCCTACATTTAATTATTCCTTTTTTACACTACTCTATTTTCTGTCATAAAAATATTTTTGTCAACTGTATTTTAAAAATAAAATTAAAAAATCATTTTATCTCTTGAATTAGAATTAAAGTTATTATATAATACATAGGTTGCTTTTTTAAGCAAAGGATTAAAATAAGCTTGCTTTGTAAATATTTTTAGGAGAAATTTTATGTATAAAAGACATATTACTATATATATTACCATATTTTCAATAATTTTAACAACATTTTTTTCAAATATTTATGCTCAGCCTACTTCTGTAGTTGAAACAACAACGGAGGCTACTACAGAAGAACCGTCAGTTATTAATAATTATGCTGACAGTTCTAAGGTTTTAAATATTGATGCAAGAGGAGCTATTCTTATTGACGCCAATACTGGTGTTACAATTTACGAAAAGAATTCTCACGAAAAACTTTATCCTGCAAGTATTACAAAAATAATGACTGCTTACCTTGCTTGTAAGTATGGTAAATTTGACGATACCCTTACAGCATCTCACAATGCTATTTATGGCATAGGTCAAGGTAGTAGTATCATTGGTATACAAGAAGGCGAACAGATTTCTTTCCTTGATGGTCTTTATGGTATAATGATGGAATCAGCTAACGAAGTTTGTATGATGGTTGCTGAACATATAGACGGTACTGTTGAAAAATTCGTAGAAAGAATGAATAAACAGGCTCAGGATTGGGGTTGTAAGGATACCCACTTTAATAACCCTCATGGTTTCCACGATGTAAACCACTACACTACCCCATACGATATGAGTTTAATAGCTTACAATGCTATTAAAGATGAAAACTTTAGTAAAATCTGGGGAACTGTAGACCATACAATTCCAGCTACTAATAAAAATCCTCAAAGATTTTTACATAACAAGGATAAAATGCTTAAACCAACTTCTGATTATTATTATCAGTATGCTATTGGTGGTAAAACAGGTTTCCATGATGATGCTAAAAACACTCTTGTAACTTGTGCTGAAAAAGATGGCGTAAAACTTATATCTGTTGTAATGAAAGCAAATGGTTATAATCAGGCTTATACAGACTCTAAGACATTACTTGACTACGGTTTTTCAGTTTACAAAGACAATAAGGTTTATACTGGCGGAACTTATACTGATAAAATTCCTGTATATCAGACTTATTTAAGTGAAGATTACAATGTTGGCGAATTAAATGTAACTGTTGCTGGCGATGTAAGTGCTAAACTTCCAAGTTTTGTTTCTGCCAAAGATGTAAAAACAAAGGCTGTAATTAATTATAGCAAAGACAATAATGATAAAAAGATATATGCCCCTATAAAAGAGGGTGACAAAATCGGCACAATGGAATTTACATATAAAGATAAAACCATTGCTACTGCTGATATTACAGCATCTAACACTGTAGAGGCAAAATCTGATAAACAACTTGCTGAAATGAAATTAATAAACAATGTTAAATCTTTTTTACATATGATTTTAAATGCTTTAATTTTCATTATTCCAGTTGTAATCATAATAATTATTTTATTAGTTGTCAGAAATAATATTAATAAAAAGAAAAAGAAGAAACGCAGAAAGAAATCTTCTTCTCACAATTCTACAAAAAGACACTCATCAAATAGCGGTTCTGGTCCAAAAACCAGAAGTAGTAGTTCATCAAGAGCAAGAAGTGCTGACGAATTGAGATTACAAAAAAGAAGACGCGAAATGCAAAGGTCAATGGAGGAAAGACGCAGAAGAGCTGAAAGCTCAGACAGACCTCCTATAAGACGAAGAAGACAGTAATAAAAAATTAAAAATAAGACACAATAAGGTAGAAGTTGAATTTCAGCTTCTACCTTATTTTTTTATTTGTTCTGAAATACAATATAAAAGCAAAGTAATCATTTACAATACTGAATTTTTTATTAATTTAATAAAAAAACTAACTTAAAAACTGCATTTCTATTGATTTTAAAATAAAAATATAGTATTATGTAAATAGGTAAAATAACTTTACTATAATATTATGGAGGTAATATATCCCATGGAAAATTTAAACAGACAACTTTTAACAAACGGTTTTAAATTCAACGATGATTTAAAAATCGGTACAAAGAAAACTCTCTCTGAAAAAATAGTTCAGTTCGGTGAAGGTAATTTCCTTCGTGCCTTTGTTGACTATATGTTCGACGAAATTAATGAACAGGGCTTATTTGAAGGTGGTATCACTCTTATCCAGCCTATCCCTGGTGGTGACTTCTTGAGAAATGTTCTTAACGAACAGGAAGGTCTTTACACTCTTATTGCTAGAGGTCGTGAAGATGGCAAGGAAGTTGCAGCTAAAAGACTTATTACTTGCGTAAACAGATGTATCAACCCATATGTTGACCTTGATACATACAACACTTGTGCAAAGAACCCTGAACTCAGATTCGTAGTTTCTAACACTACTGAAGCTGGTATTTCTTGGAAAGAAGAAGATATGATTACTGACCAGCCACAGGACTCTTTCCCTGCTAAGGTTTGTAACTTCTTATATGTAAGATTTAAGGAATTCAATGGCGATATGAACAAAGGTCTTGTATTTATCCCTTGCGAACTTATTGATGATAACGGTAAGACATTAAAGAAGTATGTTCTTCAGCATGCTGCTAACTGGAAGTTAGGCGACGAATTCATCAACTGGATTGAAAATGCTTGTATCTTCACTAGCACACTTGTTGATAGAATCGTTACTGGTTACCCTCGTGAAGAAGCTGAAGCATTATGCGAACAGTTTGGTTACAAGGATAATGCTATTGACACAAGTGAAATCTTCCACACTTGGGTTATTGAAGGCCCTGCTGAACTTGAAAAGGAACTCCCATTCCCTAAGGCTGGTCTTAAAGTTATCTTTACTCCAGATGTAAAGCCATACAAGAAGAGAAAGGTTAGAATCCTTAACGGTGCTCATACTTGTTCTGTACTTGGTGCTTTCCTTGCTGGTCACAACTTAGTTGGCGAATTAATGGCAGATAAGATGTTCTACAAGTACCTTGAAGATGCTCTTAACAACGAAATCATTCCTGCTATCGTTAGCCCAGAACTTACTCTTGAAGACCTCAAGGGCTTTGCTGATGCTGTATTCGATAGATTCCAGAATCCATTCATCAAGCATAAGCTTTTAGACATTTCTTTAAATTCTACTTCTAAGTGGGAAGCTCGTGTACTTCACACTATTAACGAATACTATGCACAGAAGAAGGAACTTCCTAAGATTCTTACTTTCTCATTTGCTGCATACCTTGCATTCTACAGAGGTACTGAAATTAGAGAAGGTGCTTTAATCGGTAAAAGAGGCGACGAAGAATACTTAATCAAGGATGCTCCAGAAGTTCTCGAATTCTACAAGAATGCTTGGACAGGCGTTGATGTTACTGATAAGGCTCAGATTGCTGAACTCGTTACTAAGGTTTGCGGAAATAAAGACTTCTGGCTTGGCGAAGACCTTAATACTGAATTAGGTAACTTCCCTACAGTTGTTGCAGACCACTTATACAATATCTTAAACAACGGTGTTGTTTCTGAAGTTGAAAAGGTTTTAGCATAATTAAATAAATTCGGAGGAAAATATGGATACAAACAATGCTATTAAGATAAATGATAATGATAACGTTGTTGTAGCCCTTCGTAATATTACTGCTGGCGAAGAAATCTTCGGTGTAAAAGCAGTTGACAATATTGACAGGGGCCATAAAATGGCCCTTGTTGACATTAAAGAAGGGGAAAACATCATTAAGTATGGCTATCCAATTGGTCATGCTACACAGGACATTAAGGCTGGCGAATGGGTACATTCTCACAATGTAAAGACTAACCTTAGTTCTACACTTGAATACACTTACAATCCAAAACTTAAAGATATTCCTGTTAATAGAAAAGATACTTTTATGGGCTATGTTCGTAAAAATGGCGAAGTTGGTATCAGAAATGAAATTTGGGTTGTTAATACTGTTGGTTGTGTAAATGGTGTTTCTAATGCTATTGTTGCTGAAGCTAATAAGCGTTTTGGTGGCAGAGTTGACGGTATTTATAACTTCGTTCATCCATATGGCTGTTCTCAGCTTGGCGAAGACCACGAAAATACTCAGAAGCTCTTAAAGGGTATGGTAAATCACCCTAATGCTGCCGGTGTTTTAGTTCTTAGTTTAGGTTGCGAAAACAACAACCTTAATGAATTTAAAAAGGTTCTTGGCGAATGGGACGATGAAAGAGTTAAGTTCTTAGTTGTTCAGGACCACGAAGACGAAATTGAAGCTGCTATGGAAGAAATGGGCAAGCTTGTTGAATATGCTGAACAGTTTAAGCAGGAAGAATGTCCAGTATCTAAGTTAGTTATTGGTCTTAAATGTGGTGGTTCTGACGGTTTATCTGGTATTACTGCTAACCCTCTTATCGGTAGAATTTCTGATATTATGGTTGCTAATGGTGGTAAGACAGTTCTTTCAGAAGTACCAGAAATGTTCGGTGCTGAAACTATGCTTATGGATAGATGTAAAACTCCTGAGCTTTTCCAGCAGACAGTTGACCTTATTAACAACTTTAAGGAATATTTCCTTAGTCATGGCGAACCTGTAGGCGAAAATCCATCTCCTGGTAACAAAAAAGGTGGTATCACAACTCTTGAAGATAAGTCACTTGGCTGTACTCAAAAGGGTGGTACTTCAAATGTTATGGGTGTATTAAAGTACGGCGAAAAGGCTGTTGCTGACGGTCTTTCTCTCTTACAGGGTCCTGGTAACGACATCTTAGCTATTAGTGGTATGATGGCATCAGGTTGCCACATTATCTTATTCTCAACTGGTAGAGGTACTCCTGTTGGTTCACCTGTTCCTACAGTTAAAATTGCAACTAACACTCCACTTGCTGAAAGAAAGTCTAACTGGATTGACTGGAATGCAGGTAGATTAGTTGAAGATAAAAAGATGGACGAATATGCAGAAGAATTCTTCAAGTATATCCTTGATGTTGCTTCTGACAGAAAGAAAACTAAAAACGAAATTAATGGATATAGAGAAATTGCTATCTTTAAGAATGGCGTAACTTTATAATTCATTTGTATAAAAATCTAATTTATTTTTGGGAGGACACAAAAAAATGGGTTTTATTGATGAAAATTTCTTATTAAAAACTGAAACTGCAAAGAAGTTATTTAACGACTATGCAAAGAACGAGCCTATTTATGATTTCCATTGTCACTTAAATCCACAGGAAATTTATGAAAACAAGAACTTTGAAGATATTTCTGATGTATGGCTTGGTGGCGACCACTACAAGTGGAGAGCTATGCGTTCTTTAGGTGTACCTGAAGAAGAAATTACTGGCAAGAATGCTGACAAGCTTAACAAGTTTGTAAAGTGGGCTGAAACTATTCAGTATGCTATTGGTAATCCACTTTACCATTGGACTCACCTTGAACTTCAAAGATACTTCGGTATTTACGAACCTTTAACAAAGGACAATGCCGTTGAAATTCACGACAAGATTAACGAAATGCTTGCTAAGCCTGAATTTAAGGTAAGAGAACTTATCAAGCGTTCTAATGTTAAGGCTATTAACACAACTGATGACCCTGCTGATTCACTTGAATGGCACAAGAAGCTTGCTGCTGAAGAAACTGCATTCAAGGTATATCCAGCTTGGAGACCAGACAAGGCTCTTAACATTGATGCTCCAACATATGCTGACTACATCAAGACTCTTGGTGCTACAGAAAATACTGAAATCAAGACTTTTGCTGACTTAAAGGCTGTTCTCGTTAAGAGAGCTGACTTATTCGATTCTCTTGGTTGTAAGGCATCTGACCACGCATTTACTTATGTTCCATTTAGAAAGGCTGACGAAGCTGAAATCGATTCTATTATCGCATCTGCTCTTGCTGGCAACAAGCCAAGTGTAGAAGATTGTGAAAAGTATAGAACTATGCTTATGTTATTCTTAGGCGAAATGTACGCTGATAGAAACTGGGCTATGGAAATTCACTTAAATATCAAGAGAGATAACAACACTAGAAGATTTGAACAGATGGGCCCTGATACTGGTTTCGACTGTATCTCTGACTGGTCAACTGTTGAAGGTTTAACAGGTCTTTTAGATGCTCTTGACTACAACAACAAGTTACCTAAGACTTTATTATTCGCTGGTAACCCTGCTGATAATCAGGTATTTGGTACAATCCTCGGCTGTTTCCAGGGACCTGAAGCTGCATCTAAGATTCAGTTCGGTACTGCTTGGTGGTTCAATGACAACAAGGACGGTATGGAAGCTCAGATTAAGGCACTTGGTAACTTAGGTGTACTCGGTAAGTTCGTTGGTATGCTTACTGACTCAAGAAGTTTCTTATCTTACCCAAGACACGAATACTTCAGAAGAATTCTTTGTAACATCATCGGCGAATGGATTGAAAATGGCGAATATGCTAATGACATCGAATTTGCTGGTAAGTTAGTTTCTGATATTTGCTACGGTAACGCAGCTAAATACTTCAACTTAGATAAGTAATTCTATTTAATCAATAGGGTGGGTTCTTAACCTGCCCTATTTTTTATAATAAATAAAAAAATAAATAAAATGCAAATATTTACTATTACTGCCTATAACGCAGATTATATTTTAGCAAAAGAAGAAAACTTTCAAGAACTATAGATATTTTAAATGAAAATGGCTATAAAATAATATGGAGAAAATATAAAATTATTTGCAATTGATTACAGAACCCCTAACCTTGTTAAACAATTAATACATTTATGGGAAAAGACCGTAAAAGCAAGCCATAACTTTTTATCAGACGATGAAATTCAGCAAATAAAAAAATATGTTCCAGAAGCATTAAACAATATTCCACATTTAGTTGTTGCTAAAGATGATTTTGATACCATTGTTGGTTTTATGGGAATTGCTGAAAATAAATTGGAAATGTTATTTGTAGCAGATAATGAAAGAGGAAAAGGCATAGGAAAAGCATTAATTAAATATGGCATATCAAATTATAATATTAATGAATTGACTGTAAATGAACAAAACCCTCTTGCCAAAGAATTTTATGAGCATATGGGATTTATGGTTTATAAAAGAACAGATTTAGATGAACAAGGGACCCAATATCCTATACTATATATGAATCGAGAGGTAAATGAGTAATAATAATGCCTTTTGAAGATTATAATTTCAATTTAAAGGAGAAGGAATACAAATGAAAAATATGTCTAAAACAGCCATAATATATGCAATATTAGCAGCAGCCTTATATGCTATCAACATACCTCTATCTAAATTGCTTTTAAATCACATACCACCAACATTAATGGCCGGATTTTTATATTTAGGTGCTGGTATAGGTATGTTTTTGCTTTCTATAATACACAAAGAAAACGATGAAACACAAAAATTAACCAAAGCTGAATTGCCCTACACTTTAGGAATGATAGTTTTGGATATTGCAGCACCTATTTTTTTAATGTTTGGTTTAACAATGACAAATTCAGCTAATGCATCACTTTTAAACAACTTTGAAATTGTTGCTACATCAATTATAGCTTTAGTCTGTTTTAAAGAAATTATATCTCCAAAATTGTGGACTGCAATATTATTTATAACTGTATCTACAATTATACTTTCCTTTGAGGATATGTCAGCCTTTGCATTTTCAAAGGGTTCACTCCTTATCCTCTGT
>UMLF01070101.1_pt1 | contig 11172 bp, 10 predicted proteins | sample 1966501 | NCBI WGS metagenome assembly UMLF01 (sample SAMEA4836194, study PRJEB28245) | human gut metagenome | biome: gut microbiome; material: fecal sample | place: Denmark | collected 2008 | reverse complement strand
ACGTTGTTGACCAGCTGGCCCAGGTTCTGCAGGCGGTCTGCCGCATCCTCGTGGCCCTTGGCCGCATCGGCTTCCAGCATGGCCTTGTAGCCGGTCACCTCAATGACATCCTGGGCAAATTCGTCCAGTGTCCTGGTTTCCAGCGATTCCTGCAGTTTTTCGTAGATCTGCCAGAATTTCAGCAGCGGCATGATGGCACGGCTGAGTTTGGCGTATGCATCCGCGTGGGAGATGACTTCCAGCATACTGATTCCCTGCTGGGCGGCAAGGTCAGCAATCACGTCAACAGTGGTATTGCCGATCTTCCGGGCAGGCTCGTTGATGATGCGGCGCAGGCGCACATCATCCCGGGCGTTCGCCACGATGGACATATAGGAGTGGATGTCCTTGACCTCTTTGCGGTCGTTGAAGCGCTGGCCGCCCACGATCTTATGGGGAATGCCCGCGCGGGTAAAGTAGCTTTCGATGGGGGCCGACTGGGCATTCATACGGTAGAGCACCGCATGGTCCGCCAGATGCCCGCCCTCTTTCAGGTGCTCACCGATGACATCCGCAATGTGCATGGCTTCGTCCTGCTCATTCTCGGCAGTATAGACCTGCACCTTGTCGCCCTCGTCGTTCCGGGTCCACAGGGTCTTGCCCTTGCGCTCGGTGTTGTGCTGGATGACGCAGTTGGCAGCATTCAGGATGTTGGAGGTGGAACGGTAATTCTGCTCCAGACGGATGGTCTTGGTACCGGGGAAGATGCGCTCAAAGTTCAGAATGTTCTCAATGGTGGCACCGCGGAAACGGTAGATGCTCTGGTCATCGTCACCGACAACGCAGATATTCTTTTCCGGGCCGGTGAGCAGGCTGACCAGCCGGAACTGGGCCACACTGGTATCCTGATACTCGTCCACCAGCAGGTAGCGGTACTTGTTCTGGTAGAACTCCCGCACATCCTCGTGCTCCGCCAGCAGCTGCACGGTCTGGTAGATCAGGTCGTCGAAGTCGAAAGCTCCTGCCTCCCTGAGCTTTTTCTCGTAGGCGGCATAGACTTTGGCGGCAATGGCTCCCTTGGTGTCCCGGGCCGGGGTGCGCAGCGCCTCCTCCGGGCTGACCAGCTGATCCTTCCAGCGGCTCATCTGGTTGATGGCGCTCTTGATCGGGAAGAACTTGTCGTCGATGCTCAGTTCCTTATAGACCGCCTTCATCACCCGCTGGGAGTCATCGGTATCATAGATGGTAAAGCTGCGGGGATAGCCGATGGATTCTGCCCAGCGGCGCAGAATGCGCACACAGGCCGAGTGAAAGGTAGAGGCAAACACCTCGTCCCCTTCTTCGCCGCCCAGCATATTGCGCAGGCGCTCTTTCAGCTCCCCTGCCGCCTTGTTGGTAAATGTGATGGCCATCACGTTCCAGCTGCGGACAGCGTTCTGCCGCAGCATCCCGTCCAGCCAGGCGGGCGCGTCAGTGCCGGTCATAATTGCCGTTTTCAGGGCCTTGACGTCCTCTTCGGTCACCTCACGGGGGGTCCAGCTGGAACCGTGGGCCGAGCCAAACCGGATCAGGTTTGCAATGCGGTTGACCAGAACAGTGGTCTTGCCGCTGCCTGCACCGGCCAGAATGAGCAGCGGGCCGTCGGTGGTAAACACCGCCTGCCGCTGCATATCGTTCAGGCGGCCAAAATGCTTTTCAATATAGGTATCGCGCAGAGCGCAGAATTCCTGTTGGAGACTTGCTGCCATTGTTTCACCTGTTCTTCTATAAAATCACTTACTTTATAAGTATATCACAATTCAAGAGGGTTGTACATAAAAAACCGCCCTTCCTGTACAGCACAGGAGGGGCGGCAGTGTTCAGATAAAGCTTAGCCGAAGATGTTGATCAGGATACCGGCAGCAACAGCGGAGCCGATAACGCCAGCGACGTTGGGGCCCATGGCGTGCATCAGCAGGAAGTTGGAGGGGTTCTCGCTCTGGCCGACCTTCTGAGAAACACGGGCAGCCATGGGAACAGCGGAAACACCAGCGGAGCCGATCAGGGGGTTGACCTGACCGCCGGTCAGGGCGTACATCACCTTGCCGCACAGAACGCCTGCAGCGGTACCAAAGGAGAAGGCGATCAGACCCAGCACGATGATGAACAGGGTGCGGCTGTTCAGGAAGGTGTTTGCAGAGGTGGTGCAGCCAACAGACAGAGCCAGGAAAATGGTGATGATGTTCATCAGTTCATTGCCGGCAGTCTTCTGGATACGATCCACAACACCGGACTCTTTCATCAGGTTGCCCAGCATCAGCATACCGACCAGAACGGCTGCATCGGGAACGATCAGAGAAACAACGATGGTGACCATGATGGGGAAGATGATTCTCTCGGTCTTGGACACGGTGCGCAGCTGCTTCATCACGACTGTGCGCTCTTTCTTGGTGGTGAGCGCCTTCATAATGGGCGGCTGGATCACGGGCACCAGAGCCATGTAGCTGTACGCCGCAACAGCGATGCTGCCCAGCAGCTCAGGTGCCAGACGGGAGGTAACAAAGATGGCAGTAGGGCCGTCTGCACCGCCGATGATGGAGATTGCAGCGGACTGCTTCTGGGTGAAATCCACAATGCCGGTAGCAGCCAGCAGACGAGCGCCCATGTAAGTGCCAAAGATACCGAACTGAGCGGCAGCGCCCAGCAGCAGGCTCTTGGGGTTGGAGATCAGGGGGGCGAAGTCGGTCATGGTACCGATGCCCAGGAAGATCAGCGGGGGGTAAATGCCCAGCTTAACACCCATGTAAAGCATATCGGCCAGACCACCGTTGTTCAGGATCTCGATCCACATCGGGTGCTCGAGACCATCACCAACGAAGTACTGCATGTGGATAATGCCGCTGCCGGGCAGGTTGGCAAGGATCATGCCAAATGCCATGGGCAGCAGGATCAGGGGCTCAAATTCCTTCACGATGGCCAGGTACAGCAGGAAGCAGCCCACGCAGATCATGATCGCGTAGAGGTAGCCGCCCGGCTCACCGAACCGTGCAAAGCCGGAACTCTGGAAAATACCGACCAGAGTATCGATAAACTGTGTCATGTTTTTCCTCCTGTGTTAAAAAGGTGCGGTGGTGTCGTTGACACCAGCCTTGCTCCAGCCATTTGCAGCACGGCGCACGGCCTTCAGGGTGTACTTGCCATTGCCCATGGCATGGATGGCAGCCATAATTGCGGCAACCACATCGCCGGGAATGCCTTCCTCCACCACAGGGGCGGGAGCAGCCTGCTGTACGGGGGCAGCGGGCTTTGCGGCAGCCTTGGGAGCAGCAGGCTCCTTGGCTGCCTTCTTCTTGGCGGCCATACCGTCGAAGATCTTGCCTTCCAGCATGATGATGAGCATCAGCAGGACGAGGATGGCAAACACCAGCACGATACCGGTAATGGTGATAACCACATCAGAACCCAGATTCATGGTCTTCCTCCTAATAATAATTTACTCCGCACTCCGGAGCAGGCCCCGGCGCGCAAAAAGCGATTTGAAAATATTATACAATATTTCCCGACCCGATTCAACAAGTATGAACAAAATTTTGTTGCAACTTTTCCAATTTCTTAACGAGCCGGGCCAGGGCCCCGGTTAACGGCGGCCCATGCGGGGGGTCGCATCCAGGAAGCCGGTCTCCAGCTTATCGTTCAGGCCCAGACTCATGGCAGTGCCCAGCGCCACACAGTTCACGGGATCGGGCGAGACGGTCACATCCACCTTGAGTTCCTGGCTCAGGTATTCGGGCAGGCCGTGCAGCTGTGCGCCGCCACCGGTCAGCACCACACCATTGCGGAAGATATCGCCTGCCAGTTCGGGCGGGGTCTTTTCCAGCACCTGATGGGCGGCAGTGCCGATCTGCTCACTCAGCATCATCACAGGCTCGTAGAGGTCGCTGGTGGAAACATTCACCTTGATGGGCAGGCCGGTCAGCAGGCTGCGGCCCTTGACCTCCATCGTCTCGTCAAAATCAGCCTTCTGGGGGCAGCAGGCGACATTCTTTTTCAGCTGCTCTGCGGTACGCTGGCCGATGGCAATGCTGAACTTGTTGCGGACATGCTTCAGGATCTCGTCATCATAATGGTTGCCCGCCACACGGACACTGGTGGCCTTGACCTTGCCGCCCAGAGACAGGACAGCAATATCGGTGGTGCCGCCGCCGATATCAATGATCATCCGGCCATCGGGCTGGGTGATGTCGATGCCGGAACCCAGTGCAGCGGCAATGGGCTCATCGATCAGGTAGACCTGACGGGCACCGGCGGCCATCACGGCCTCCACCACGGCATCACTCTCAATGCCGGTGATGGCAGCGGGCACGCAGACAGCCACCCGGGGCTTGACCATGTGGGAGCTGTACACCTGATTCACAAACCGGCAGATCAGCTCCCGGGTCATGGTGTGGTCGCTGATGACACCGTCCTTCAGCGGGAAAATGGCGGAAATATAGTTGGGGGTGCGGCCTACCATGGCCAGGGCCTTGTCGCCCACCTCCAGCACGGAGTTCTTGCGGGTATCCATTGCCACCACGCTGGGCTGGTTGAGCACGACCCCCTGCCCTGCCTGTGCAATGATAATGGTCGTTGTGCCCAGATCGATGCCGATGTCATTCTGTGCCATAATGAAACGTTCCTTTCTCTGCTCCCCTGTTTTCTATCGTAAATGCCCGTTCGGGCGGGAAATCAAATCAATTTATATTGTAGCATAAGCCAGTAAAAAAGTATAGACCAAACCTCTCCTAGTAGGAGAGGCAAGTCAGCAGCCTGGCTCCCCTATTAGGAGAGCTGGCGCAAAGCGCCTGAGAGGTTATTCTGCCGCCATCTGTTCCGGCGGCAGATTCTCTTTCAGCAATTCGCACAGGCCGCTGTACCGCAGGTTCTGCCGGACATTGGACATCATCCGGTTCACCACGTCCCGCCGCCCGGCCACGATGCACAATTTGCGGGCGCGGGTCACGCCGGTGTAGAAGAGGTTGCGGTAGCAGAGCCTTGGCGGCACCTGCGCCACCGGCAGCACCACCGCCGGGAACTCGCTGCCCTGGCTCTTGTGCACCGTGATGGCGTAGGCGATCTCCAGCTCGTTCAGGTTTTCCGCCGGGTAGAGCAGGCGGCGGTCATCCATCCGCACCACCATGGAGCGGTCGCGCATGTTGATGGATTCCACAATGCCGATATCACCGTTATAGGCTCCCACGCCCTGCTCCCCGCCAATGCGGTTCCAGACGATCTCGTAGTTGTTCCGCACCTGCATCACCTTATCGCCCACCCGGAACACCCGGGAGGCGCTTTGGAGCTGGGGCTTGCCCTTCTGCTCCGGGTTGAGCAGGTTCTGCAGTTCCACATTCAGCGCCTGGGTGCCGGTGGGTCCCAGCTTGGTGGGGCAGAGCACCTGAATATCCCGGACAGGGTCAAAGCCATAACTCCGGGGCAGACGGGTGGTGACAAGATCGCACACCAGTTTCTGCGCCGCATCGCCGTCCGATTCCAGAAAGAAGAAATCGTCTGTCTTGCCGCCCTTCTGCAGCGGCTCACTGCTGATGATGTGGTGGGCGTTCTCCACAATAAGGCTGCGTCTGGCCTGCCGGAAGATCTCGTTCAGGCAGACGGTGGGCACCAGCCCGGAGCGGATGACCTCGCCCAGAATGTTGCCGGGCCCCACGCTGGGCAGCTGGTCGGCATCGCCCACCATAATAATGCGGCAGCTGTACCGCAGGGCTGCAATGAGCGCCTGAAACAGCTTCACATCCACCATACTCATCTCATCCAGAATGACCACATCGCATTTGAGCAGGTTCTTGTCATTGTGGATGAAGCTGACCACACCGCCGGAGTAGTCCACCTCCAGCAGGCGGTGGATGGTAGAGGCCTTGCGGCCGGTCAGTTCACTCAGCCGTTTGGCCGCACGGCCCGTGGGAGCACAAAGTGCCACCCGGTCTGCCTGATGCTCCAGCAGCTGTAGGATGGCATTGACTGTGGTGGTCTTGCCGGTACCGGGGCCGCCGGTCAGCACAAGGCAGTTTTCGGTCATGGCCTTGCGGATGGCTTCCCGCTGCAGGGGCGCATAGGCAAAGCCCTGGGTCAGCTCCAGCACCTGGATGTTTTTATCAAAGTCCCGCACCGTCTGCTTTTCCCGCTTCGCCAGCAGGGCCAGCCGGTCGGCAATGGCCTGTTCTGCTTCCAGCAGGTCAGGCAGATAGATATACGGCACCGCCTCCAGCATCTTTATGCCAAGCTGCCCGGTCTCAATGCAGTGGTCCAGCGCACGGGCCAGCTTTTCGGGCGGCTGCTGGATGAAGTGGGATGCCGTGTCCAGCAGCTGCGCACGGGGCAGACAGGTGTGGCCGTTGCCCGCGTTGTGGCGCAGGGTGCGCAGAAGCGCCGCTTCCAGCCGCTGGGTGCAGTCCCCTTCCATATGATAATACTGTGCAATGCTGTCGGCATGGCGGAAATCCAGCTGCAGGGGTTCCCCACAGAGCAGATAAGGGTTCTGGGAGATGGCCTGCATGGCACCGGGGCCAAAGACGCGGAATACCTCCATGGCGCGGCGGGGGCTGATCTCGAACTGGGCCAGATAGGCGATCAGCTCCCGCATTCCGAACATCCGCTTGAACTCCTGCTGGATGCGGTCGGCTTTGTCTGCCGAGATGCCGGGGATCAGGGTGAGCTGGGCGGGATCGTTGGCGATCACTTCCAGCGCCGCCGCGCCGAATTTATCGATGATCTTATTGGCCGTGCGTGCCCCGATGTAAGGCAGAGAACCGCTGGCAAGGAAGGCATACACTGCCTCCAGATCCTTCGGCATATCGGTCTCGCATTCCTGGGCGTGGAACTGGCGGCCATAGGTGGCGTGGTTCTCATATTTACCGCGGCAGACCACACTCTCGCCCGCATGGAGCTCGCCCACGATCCCGCACACCACGGTCACCGTGCCGCCCCCGGAAATTTCAAACACCGTGTAGCCGTTGTCCGGGTTTTCGTAGATGATATCCTCCACCGTGCCCTCGATCTGTTCCAGCTCCATGCTCCTCACCCCCTTGTGACATAATTATTTATAGTATAATCGTTTTGGTGTTATTTGTAAAGGAATCGGGCAGGCCCTGCTCTATACAACCTCTCAGCTTTGGCGTTTCGTGAGGCGTTCCCTCTTCGCCAAGGCCTCCCCTACTAGGCAACAAAAGAGCCGCCCTTCTGCGGTTTCGCAAAAGAGCGGCTCAATTTTTACAAGTTTGCGTGCGGTCTTGCTTTTTCCTGTTTCAGCTTCCGGAACACAACGATATATGCAGGGATCAGGAAGAAGCAGGCAAAGAACCATGCCACCGGATTTGCAATGCAGGCGGCAAAATAGCCCCACAGCGGCACGAACAGGAAACCCACCAGAGCACGGGCGATCATCTCCGCCACACCCGCAAACATGGCCAGGCTGGAATAACCCAGCCCCTGAATGGTGTAGCGGTAAATGATAAGGACCGCCAGCGGGATGTAGAACACGCTGTTCCAGAAGATGAAGCTCTGGGCGTTGGCCATGATATCGGTCTGGCTGCTCTCAAGGAACAGGCCGATCAACGCCTTATCCAGCACGCGCAGGATCAGGAAGGATGCCACGCTGTACACACAGCCGATGCCCAGGGCGGTGTTCACGCCCTTGTTCACACGGTTCAGGTCGTTGGCACCCATGTTCTGGCTGGCGTAGGTGGTCATAGCCGTGCCAATGCTCTCCAGCGGGACGGACAGGAACTGCGCCGCCTTGCCGCCTGCAGTCTGCGCTGCCACGATGTCACTGCCCAGACCATTGACTGCACCCTGCAGCACAACGGAACCGATGGCCGTGATGCTGCACTGCAGGCCCATGGGGATGCCCATGCCGCACAGCTTGACACAGTGCTGTCTGCTCAGGCGGCTTTCTTCTTTGTTCCAGCGCAGTTCATTATAATGCTTGAGGATGTACCACAGGCTGCCCAGACCGGCCACTGCCTGGCTGAACACGGTGGCGAACGCCGCACCGAACACGCCCATCTTGAAGACGATGATACAGAGCAGATCCAGCCCGATGTTCAGAAAGCTTGCCACCAGCAGGAAGTACAGGGGCCGCTTGCTGTCGCCCAGAGCGCGCATCAGGGCGCTGGTCATGTTATACAGCAGCGTAAACGGGATGCCGATAAAGATGGTGCGGATGTAGATATCTGCCAGATCAATGATGTTGTCCGGGGTATTGGTCCAGACCAGAATGGAACGGGTCATGGCCACCGTGACCACGGTAAGCACTGCGGCAAAAAAGACACTCAGCCAGACGGCATTGGCGGTGTAGCGGCGCATCTCCGCATAGTCTTTTGCACCGAATGTCCACGAGATGGGGATGGAGAAGCCGCAGGCAATGCCATTGACAAAGCCCAGCACCAGATAGTTCAGACCGCCCACACTGCCGACCGCCGCCAGGGCTTCCACGCCCACAAAGCGGCCCACGATGATGGTATCCGCCAGATTATAGAACTGCTGGAACAGGCTGCCCAGCATCAGCGGCACCGCAAAGGCAAGGATCAGCTTGAGCGGGCTGCCCTGCGTCATATCTTTCGTCATACGCACGTTCCTCCTTGGGAAAGCATCACAGACCTTATAACACGAATTTTTTCCGACAAAAACGCCCTGCCGCGCAATGGGCAGGACGTTTTTGTTCATGTGGGTATTATATCAGGTTGTGATGAATTTTCAAGAGGCTTTTTCAAATTTCTCAGTGCTTCCCAGCCAGATGCTTCAGCAGCTGGAACAAAACGCTCCAGAAACCCGTTCCGGCATTGCCCGAAGGCGGGGTCTCCTCATCCGGAATGCTCAGCGGCGTATCATCCTCCGAGATGAGCGCCGCAGCCACACCATATTCGTCCTGAGCAGCCCCCTCATCCGAAGAGGAAGCCACCTGAACCACTGCCACACTTTCGGTTTCCGCAGCCTCTGCGCCGCTGGCAGCCAGTGCGGGCAGACCCGCCGTAAGGACAACCCCTGCGATCAGTGCTGATGCAACACCACGTTGGAATGCATATTTCAACTTCATTTTTTGTTAAGCCTCCTCAAATTGGGAATGGGTCTGATTCGTGTTTCAATTATAGCACAAAATCCAAAATGATTATCACTGGTTTTTGCATAAAGCGTTATTTTTTCGCAGATGTGAAAAAGTTTCAGATTTCTGTTCACAAAATGCAATGCAGTTATGCAGTCCAAACCCGCTCTGTACAGCAAAACCGCCCCGGCGTGCGTTTCTGCACGCCGGAGCGGTTCGGGTCATTCCACATTTTGGACGATTTTCTCAAACGCCTGTTGCAGCGGCGCTTCGATTCCCTGCGCCGCATAGATCGTTGCGATCATCAACTCGTCCGGATCTACCGCAGTGAAATCCAAATCATACCCCGCATTTTCTGCTAACTGTGACAAAAAGACGCGCTGTGTCCGCCCATTGCCCTCCCGAAATGGGTGCAGCTCGTTGGTTCGTTGATAAAGATCCACCAATGCAGCGATAAAATCATTTCTTGCAAGCCCACAAAGAAGATTATTCTGCGCAAGACGCTTAAAAATCGCCGCACTCACCCGTGGGATTTCCTCCACCGGGCAGAACTGCGTTCCTTTTTTGGACAGGTTGACCATCCGTACCTGTCCCGCCCAATCATACAACTCACCGAATAAATGTCGATGGATTGCTTTATAGTGTTCAAAATCAAATGCTGCACATCGGGGGTTCTCTGACCATTGTATCATTTTGGCCGTTACCAGAACCGATTCTACCGCATTCAGCTCTTTTTGCGTATGCAGATCAAATTTATTGACCAGGACTGTCGTTCCCGGATAGCAGCCGTCCTGAGCCGCTTCGATGGTATAAGGCATTCGTCACCTCCGGGACAGCTCCTGCTTTTTCTGACGTTTCAATGCTTCTCTTACAAGGGTTGCAGTATCGATTTTTCCATCCAGATAGCGCAGGCAGTCTCTCTTTTCCTGCTCTGAGATCTCCAGCCCCTCCATCCGGGCCGATGCCACTGCGTTTGCAAGTGCTCGTTTCCGTGCTACTGTCATTTTTCCGCCCCCCTGTTTTTATCAGTATACCAAAAGACACCCACAGAGTGCAAGAGATAAAACCGCCCCGGCGCGCATCTCTGCATTTCGGGGCGGGGCGGGTCATTCTGAATAGTGTGCGAGGAACTGTCTGGTACGCTCTTCCCGGGGGTGGTCGATGAGCTGTTTGGCCGGGCCTTCTTCCACGACCACGCCGCCATCCATGAACAGAATGCGGTCGGCCACATCGCGGGCAAAGTGCATCTCATGGGTGACAATGATCATCGTGGTCTTGCGGTCGGCAAGATCGCGCAGGACCTTCAGCACCTCGCCGGTCAGCTCCGGGTCAAGGGCGCTGGTGGGCTCGTCAAAATAGATGATCTCCGGGTCGGCGGCAAGGGCGCGGGCAATGGCCACCCGCTGCTGCTGTCCGCCGGAAAGCTGGCGGGGGTAGTAGTCGGCACGGTCGGCAAGGCCTACCTTGGCAAGCATCTTCATGCCGATCTCATCCGCCTGCTCCTTGGGCAGCTTCCGCGCCACAATGAGCCCTTCGGTCACGTTCTGCAGGGCGGTCTTGTTGCGGAACAGGTTGTAGTTCTGGAACACAAAGGCGGTCTTTTTGCGCAACCGGGCAATGTCGGCGCGGCTGGCATGGGCAAGGTCGAAGCTTTCGCCGTCAAATACCAGCTGCCCGGCATCGGCGGTTTCCAGAAAGTTCAAACAGCGCAGCAGGGTGGTCTTGCCGGAGCCGGATGGCCCCAGAATGGCCACAACATCGCCTTTTTCCACGGTCAGGGCTACCCCGCGCAGCACGGGCAGCTCGCTGGTGACCTTCCGCGCACCGGGGCGGTGGAAAAAGCCGGGCTTTGCGTAGGTGCGGAAGGTCTTTTGCACATTGCGGATCTCAAGCATTGCCATAGGTGTGCACCTCCCTTTTTACTGGAAGCCGCGGGCGTTGAGCTGACGTTCCAGCAGCGCCTGCAGCTTGGTGATGACGGTACAGAACAGCAGATACACCACAGCCACCTCGCAGTAGATGGGCAGGAAGATGTAGGTGCGGGCGGCTACCCGCTGCCCGGCCATGAACAGCTCTGCCACCGTGATATTGGACGCCAGCGAGGTGTCCTTGATCATGCCGAT
>UMLF01016529.1_pt1 | contig 11244 bp, 10 predicted proteins | sample 1966501 | NCBI WGS metagenome assembly UMLF01 (sample SAMEA4836194, study PRJEB28245) | human gut metagenome | biome: gut microbiome; material: fecal sample | place: Denmark | collected 2008 | reverse complement strand
ACGGCCTCGCCGCAGTAGGGCAGCAGGTTGCCGTTCTGGTCGATGGCCCGCAGGCTGACAGCGGCACAGTCCCAGGTGGGGCCGTCGGTCAGGATGGGGTTGTGCACCACGCATTCCAGCCGGACCGACTGCACCGGCTCCTTGACCACGGTGCGGACGGTGCGCCCGTGCCAGACCGCCTCAAACCGGTAAACACTGGACGGCCCGCCCAGCACGCCGATGTATTTGTAGTACATCCGGAGCAGGTCGTTTGCGCTCAGCCGCAGGGAGAGCATCCGCGCCCGGGAGAGAGGTGAAAGGTTCAGCGCATCCCGGCGCATCTCGTTGAGGATGGCCGCCACCTGCGGGGCCGTGCTCTGGTCAAGGCCCTCATACTTTTCCAGCAGGGAGCCGACGAAATCCTGGATCTCGATGGGCGGGTGGGGCAGGGCGGCAAAGCGGCCCCGGCGGTCGGGGGTGAACTCGGCAATGAAATCGTTGCCCCGGTAGAGGCGGACGCTCTCGGCGTTGGTGAACACCCAGCAGGCCCCGGCAAAGCCGCCGGGGTGGTCGCCCAGCGCCATGCTGGAAGAGACCTCGAACACCACGTCCGAAGGGGAGCGGGGCGTTTTCTGGCTTGCGTAGACAGCGGCAGAGAGCTTCAGGTTGCGGAACAGGTCCGTCACGCCGTGGTAGCAGATGCGGTCGCCGCTGCCGAACTCGCGGTGGGTGTTGTAATCGGCCATGCACCAGCCAAGGGCACCGGCCACGCCCTGCTGGGCAATGGCATCGTTGAGGACGGCGGCGTGGCGCAGAGCCTGTGCCAGCCGGTGCGGCTCGTCGTCAAAGGCCTTGGCCGGGAACTGCTGGCCCCCGAACTCGCTGATGAGGTAGCCCTTGCGCAGGTCAGGCGTAACGGCAGACCGGGGCTCGCAGCCCGGGCCCCGGCCGGAGTAGGAGTAATCGTTGTAGGCGTAAACGTCCTCGAGCAGCTGGCTCTTGCGGGCGATCCGCACACCGCCGGTGGGGCGGGTGGGGTCCAGCCGATGGACAGCCTCGTTGGTGCGCTTGTAAAAGGCCTCGTTGTCGGAACTGCCGTTCACCCGTACGCCCCACAGGAACACGCTGGGGTGATTGCGGCACTGGCAGACCATCTCGCGGCAGTTCTGCAATGCCTGGGCCTGCCAGGCTTCATCCCCGATGTGCTGCCAGCCGGGCATCTCCACGAACACCAGCAGGCCCAGCTCATCGCAGGCATCCAGAAAAGCCGGACTCTGGGGGTAGTGGCTGGTGCGCACTGCATTGCAGCCCAGCTGCTTTTTCAACAATTGGGCATCCAGCTGTTGAATGCTGTCCGGCATGGCATAGCCCTGATAGGCGTAGCTCTGATGCCGGTTCAGGCCCCGCAGCTCCACCCGCTGGCCGTTCAGATAAAAGCCCCCGGCCACGAACTGGATGGTGCGGAAGCCGAACCGGGTGCTCTTTTCGTCCAGCACCCGGTCGGGCAGGCCGCTGGTGCCGGGCCGGATGAGCCGGACGGTCAGGGTATAGAGGAAGGGGTGCTCCACGCTCCAGGGGTGCACGCCGTTCAGGGTGCCCACAATGGGCAGGCTGAGCTCACCGCTGTACAGGGCTCTGCTCCCGGCGGGGCTGCGGATCTCGGCCTGCAGGGTGCAGCCGATGGTCTCGCCCACCGTGGAGGAGTAGATGCGGAAATCGCCCTCGGCCTGCGCCTCGATGAAGATGTCGCGCAGGTAGGCGGGCTCCTTCACGTCCAGACTGACGGCCCGGTAGATGCCGCCGTAGGTCAGAAAATCGATCTGCCCGCCGAAGGGAGGAATGTTCAGGTCCTCCCGGCTGTCGCACCGGACAGCCACCACATTTTTTTGGCCCAGCAGCAGCGATTCGGTCAGGTCCACAGTAAAGGCGGTGTAGCCGCACCCGTGGTGGAACACCCGCCGCCCGTTGCAGAACACGGTGGCATCGTGGGCCACGGCTCCAAAGGTCAGCAGCACCGTGCGGCCCTGCCACTCTTTGGGCGCAAAAAACTCCCGCCGGTAGCCGGACACCCGCTGGTATTCGTTCTCGTTGCAATAGTTGTAGGGCAGCGTTTTGACCGTGTGGGGCAAGCGCACCGGCTCCAGCTCCACCCCGGTGCATTCGGGGCGGACGATGGCGGGATCAAAGGTGGGGGCAAACAGCCAGCCGTCGTTCCAATCGTAGTGTTCCATAGCCTGTCTCCATCGCTCTGCACAAAAAAATTCTTACCCTTATGCTACCACAAAGTTGTGAACGAAAAAAGCACTCGCTCCCTTATTTTTTCCGTTTTTGCAGAAAAAGCTGTTAAAATCAAAAAAGCCCCCGCCGGCAAGGGCAGAGGCGCAAGGGAAATATCAGAATCTGGGAAGGTCGTAGGCACGCATGGCGGGGTGTTTTTGGGAAATCTGCTCTTACGTAGCAACTACGCTGGTGCCAAACTTACAGGATTGACATTGATAAATTTCAACATGAGTGCGATTCTCGACCGAATCATTATATCGGGGGTCGCGTCCCTGACAAGGAATAAAATTGACTGTATACCAGGAAGCATAATACTCATCCACACAAATCATATCGCTCTGTCCGCAATATTCACAGACGAGGACCGCAGGTTCGGCAGTTGTTGCAGCATTTGTGGAACGAACCTGAGACGCTGCGAATGTGGGAAGAGCACATAGACTTGCCAGAAGAAAAGCGGCGAAAAATGCGGAAAGAATCTTTTTCATGGTAAACGCCTCCTTTTTGAGAAAGTATGGGGGTGAACTTCTCTGATCTCATCTTCATTATAGCATGGATCGCAGAAAGAGAAAATTGTGAGAGGAACAGAAAAAAGAGAGCTCTTTTTATGCGGATTGACGACAAAAAAACGCTCCCGCCGGAAAGGCGGGAGCAGAATGCAAGGATTATAAAGTACTATAAGTGAATAAGCAAAAGCTAATTACCAGCCGTGTTCATGCTCAACCTTCGTTTCACGGACAGCGTCGCCAAAGCCGCTTCCACAATGATCACAGAGATAGTACTTGGTTACATCGCGATAATACTCCTTATCACGATATTGAGGATCGCCGGAAAGGCATTCGACATACCGATTGAAAATCCAAGGACCTTCTGTTTTGGTATTGTACCGGACTTGACCAATGCCACATTCGTCGCAAAGAGAAGCATAAGGAACAACGCTAGAGTTGTCGATAGAAGGGTCATCAGAAATGACAGAAGTTGTTGTAGCTGATGCGGGAGCGAGCAACATGGAACCAACTAAAACTCCAGAAAGTAAACAGGTGATAAGCTTTCTCATAGTGATGGCCTCCTTTGATAAAATAATAATTCAACCCTCACTGGATTGTGAATACAGTATATCATAAAATCCTTTTAATGGGAATTGAGGAAGTAAATGAAAAAAGATAATAGATATTGTGCGATTTGTCAACGAAAAAGCCCCCGCCGGGCAGGCGGGGATGACATGAAACTCAGCGGATGAAATTGGTCATGGGGCGGCGGGGGTTCTCGGGGTGGGTGATGCCGTTTGCTTTGCCCAGTTCGATGCACTTGAGCAGCCAGGCCATGTTCCGGCCCAGCTCCCGCATCACGGCGCAGCCCTCTTCATCCTCCAGCACCTGCTCGGGCTTGGAGCCGTGCACCATGGGCCAGTAGGAACCGCTGACCAGCGGCATGTGGAAGAACTCGGGGTACTTCACCAGCTGGTCCAGCGTGGTGGTGGTGCCGGCGCGGCGGGCCGAAGCGCAGATGGCGGCGGGCTTGTAGGCCAGATACTTGCCGCCCGCGTAGGCCAGACGATCCATGAAGCTGGTCATGTTGCCGGAGGCGGACGCATAGTGGACGGGTGTGCCGAACACAAAGGCATCGGCAGTTTTGGCCTTTTCGATGGCTTCGTTGACCACGCCGCCGAACACGCAGCCCTTACCGGCGGCACAGCCGCCGCAGCCGATGCAGCCGCCCACCGGCTTTGTGCCGACGTTCAGGATCTCGGTCCCGATGCCGCTGGCGTTCAGCTCCCCGGCGATCAGGGACAGGGCGGTATAGGTGCAGCCCTTCTCGTGGGGGCTGCCGTTGATGAGCAGGACTTTCATAAGCAGATACTCTCCTTTTTTGGCAAAACGCGCCGCACATGGGGCGCTTTGCCCTGATTTTAGCACAATTGCACCCTGAGTGCAACGCGTGCCCTTGACAAAGAGTTGCGTTTTGACGATAATATGGAGATACGAAAACACGAAACAGCTGCTGGCCGGGCAGGGGGCCCGGACAGCGGGAGAAGGAGGCAGATACATGCGCGTTATTGCAGGAGAAGCACGGGGCCGCAGGCTGGAAGCCCTGCCCGGCACCGAGATCACCCGCCCGACGATGGATCAGGTCAAGGAGGCCATGTTCAGCATCGTCCAGTTCGACCTGCCCGGTGCCCGGGTGCTCGACCTCTACGCAGGCAGCGGCCAGCTGGGCATCGAGGCCCTGAGCCGGGGTGCGGCCCGGTGCGTGTTCCTGGACGAGAACCGGGAGGCCGTGAACATCGTGATGAAGAACTGCAAGAACTGCGGTGTGTTTGACCGCAGCCGGGTCAACATCGGCGAGGCGGCACGGTATCTCTCCGCCTGCCATGAGCAGTTCGACATCGTGCTGCTGGACCCGCCCTTCCACACCGGCACGCTGGAAAAGATCCTGCCCGGCGTGGACAAATGCCTTGCCCCGGGCGGCATCGTGATCTGCGAGAGTGAGACCGGCCTGGTGCTGCCTGCCGAGGTGGGCGGCATGACCCTGAAAAAACAGTATAAATACGGCAAAGTCCTGCTGTGGAAGTATGGTAAGCCCCGGCAGAGCGCTGGAGAGGGAGATGCGGAATGAACATAAACGAGCTTTTGGATACCATTGAGGATACGCTGGAGGAGAGCGCCGGAATGCCCCTTTCGGGCGGCAAGCGCATCGTGGATGTGGAGCAGATCCGGGATTATCTGGACGAGGTGCGGGCGGCTCTGCCCGGCGAACTGCGGCAGGCGCAGCAGATCGTGAACGACCGTGCCCAGATCGTGGACAGCGCCAACGCACAGGCACAGGCCATTGTAAAAAAGGCCGAGGAGCGCGCCCGTGTGCTGGTGAGCGAGGCCGAGATCGTCAAGGCGGCCCAGCAGCGCGCCGGAGAGATCGTCTCCGCCGCCCAGACCGAGGCCCGCACTGTCCGCCAGACTGTGACCGACTACTGTGATAATATGCTCAAGACCACGGAAGAGACGATGGCGGAAAACGCCGCACAGGTCAAAAATGTCCGTGCAAACCTGCGCCAGAGCCCCCGGAAACAGCTCTGATGCGGGAATGTGAAATTTCCCGGTGAGAGCTTCCGGCCCCTGCAAGCAAAAACGACGGCTTGCAGGGGCTTTTTTTGGTACATTTTGAGAGAAAAAACAAAAGGGAAACTCTTGCAATCAGGGGCCTGTTTTGTTACAATAAAATTGTATCCTCAGGGCTGGCCGGGCCACAAACTCCCGGCAGGCCGCAGGCCGCTTTCCCGGGCAGCAGCTCCGGGCAGAAAAGGGCGGCAGATGCAGGATCTTATCTGAGTTTTGAAAGGAGGCTGGGAACATGGACACAGAAAAAACAGCACAGCCCTTTGACCCGGCCTCGTTTGAGCATGTCCCGGTGCTGCTGAACGAGTGCCTGGACGGCCTGAAGATCGACCCGGCGGGCACCTATCTGGACGGCACGGCGGGCGGCGCGGGGCACTCCCGCCAGATCGCCCTGCGGCTGAACGGCGAGCAGGGCGGCAGGCTCATCTCGCTGGATCAGGACCCCGATGCCGTGCAGACGGCCCGGGCCCGGCTGGCGGGCCTGCCTGCCACCGTGGTGCAGATCAACTTCCGTTATGCCGGACAAGCTCTGGAGCAGCTGGGCATTGAAACGATCAACGGTGCGCTGCTGGATCTGGGGGTGTCCAGCCATCAGCTGGATGACGCGGCCCGGGGCTTTTCCTACCGGGCGGATGCCCCGCTGGACATGCGGATGAGCCAGGAGGGTGAGACGGCCGCCGATCTCGTGAACAGCGAGAGCCGGGAGGAGCTGGCCCGCATCCTGCGGGATTACGGCGAGGAGCCCTTCGCCTGGCAGATCGCGGGCAGGATCGTGGAAGCCCGGGAAACTGCCCCCATTGAAACGACATTGCAGCTGGCGGATATCGTGGCCAGCGCCATGCCCCCGGCGGAGCGCCGGAAGAACAAAAACCCCTCCCGCCGCACCTTCCAGGCACTGCGCATTGCGGTAAACCATGAGCTGGATGCACTGGAAGAGGGGCTGGATACCATTTTTGCGCATCTCGCACCGGGTGGAAGACTTTGCGTGATCACCTTCCACTCGCTGGAGGACCGGCTGGTCAAAAACAAGTTCCGCCGCTGGTCCACCGCCTGCACTTGCCCGCCGGAGTTCCCGGTGTGCGTCTGCGGCGGCAAAGCCAAGGCAAAGCTGATCACACGCAAACCCATTGAAGCCAACACGCAGGAGCTGGAAGAGAACCGGCGCAGCCGCTCGGCCCACCTGCGGGTTTTGGAAAAGATCTGAGGGCGGCAAAGCCCCGGAGATGTGAGGAGGAGATCACCATGGGTCAGGCAGCATACGATATGACAGAGGTCCGGCGGAGAAGAGCGCCGCAGGCACAGCCCAAAGTCCCGCTGCGGGTAGAAAAGGGCGGCAAAAAGCGGCTGAACCCCGTGCGGGCCGCCATGCAGCACGCGCTGCAGCTGGTGGGCGCGGCTTTGCTGGTGGGCTTTGCGGTGAGCCTGCTGTGGAGCGAGGCACAGCTGGTGGAGCTGAACTCTCAGATCCAGAGCGCCAAGGCAGAGCTTGTGAGCGAGCAGAGCCAGTATACATACTACAACAGTGCCCTGAACAGCCGCACCAACATCACAAGTGTTGAGGAGACCGCCACCCGCCTGGGGCTGATGAAGATCGACCAGAGCCAGATCACCTACATCCGGCTGGATGAGGGCAGCGTTCTGGTGCGCAAGGCATCCGCTGTGCGGCAGTGGTCGGATCTGCTCCACGATGGGGCAATGACCATTCTTGCCTCTGTCAGAACGGCAAAATAAACCAAACAACGAAAAGCGTGCGGCAGCGCACGCTTTTTCGGTTTTCTTCGGGAGTACGCAATGCAAACACCATCCTCCAATCCCAAAAAGAACAGCGCCCGCCGCCGCAGTGCGGACCCGCACGCACGGCTCAGTGCCCGGCTGCGTCATATCAGCTTTGGTGCCGCCGTGCTTCTTGTGGTGGTCGCCGCGCTGACCGTGATCTACAGCCTGTACAAGATCCAGATCCGCGACGGTGCCACCTACCGCCAGTACGCCGCCGAGCAGCAGCTGCTGGACAGCACCATTCAGGCCACCCGCGGTGAGATCTACGACACCAGCGGCATCACGCTGGCTTCCACCAGCGTGGTCTGGACCATCTGGGCCGACCCCTCTTACAGCACGGCCCTGTATACCACCACTACCGATCAGGACACCAAGGCGGAGATCCGCACCATCGATGAGGCCGCCATGAAGGAGGTCTGCACCCAGATCACCCTGCGCCTGCTTTCGGGCGACGGCGAGAGTCTGGACAGCGTGGACACCACTTCGGCAGAGTACCAGACCCAGTATCAGGCGGTCTGCGATGCCCTCTCCCAAAACGAAAGCTCCTATCAGGTGCTGGCCACCAAGGTCAACAATGCCATCAAGCTCTCCATTGAGGAGTACGTCAAGACCTACAACAAGGCCCACAGCAAGAGCGGAAAATCCGCCGGTGCGCTGGAAAAGATCCTGGGCAAGCTGGGCCTGGGCCAGGAGGAGAGCGACGACGGCACCCCCACTGTCCGCAAGGGGCGGGTGTCGGTGTCGGCCTCCAAGGGCTTCCAGCGGGATTACCCCTACGGCCGCTTTGCCGCCGCCGTGCTGGGCTTCTGCAATGCGGACGGTCAGGGCGTGTACGGTCTGGAAAACTCCTATGAGTCCACACTGGCCGGTGTGAATGGCCGCACCATCACCCTGCGCAACGCCTACGGCAATGCCATTGCCGATGAAAATGCCACCACCTACGCCGCCAAGGACGGTTCCAATCTGGTGCTCTCACTGGATGTGAACATTCAGGAGGTGGTGGAGCGCTACCTGAACGAGGCCGTGGCGGCCAACACCGTTGAGAACCGCGGCTGCGCCATTGTGATGAACGTCAAGACCGGTGCCATCCTTGCCATGGCCTCCAAGCCGGACTTTGACCCCAATGACCCGCAGGATTTCAGTGCCAATCTGGCCTACCTGACGGAGCAGGTGCAGGCTGAGCCGGAGCTGTACACCATCTACAAAAAAGACGAGAACGGCAACTACCTGCGGGACGAGAACGGCCAGAAGATCGCGGATGAGGAGGCCGACTACACCGGCACCTACCGGGATATCCAGTGGAAGAACAAGACCATCACCGAGCTGTACTACCCCGGAAGCGTGTTCAAGGTCATCACCGCCGCCATGGGTGTGGACAGCGGCAAGGCGACCTATTACACCACCCTGAACTGCTCCGGCGCGTACAGCGTGGCAAAGCAGACCTACCACTGCGCCGGCAGAAAGGCGCACGGGGCCCAGAATCTGGCCGAGGCCCTGCGCAACAGCTGCAACATCTACTTTGTCCAGCTGGGCCAGCGCGTGGGTTCCAGCCTGTTCTATGATTACTTTGATGCCTTCGGCTTTACCGAGCGCACCGGTGTGGACCTGCCCAATGAGACCAGCTTCATGCAGTATTACAGCAAAAGCCGTCTGGGCGAGGTGGAGCTGGCTTCCTCCGCCTTTGGTCAGGCCATGGCCGTGACCCCGCTGCAGGTGTGCACCGCCGTCTCGGCGGCAGTCAACGGCGGCTATCTGGTCACCCCCCATGTGGTGGATAAGATCACGGACCAGAACGGCAATGTGGTGCAGGAGATCGGCACCAACATCCGCCGTCAGGTCATCAGCGAGAGCGCCAGCGAGACCATCCGCCAGATCATGGAGTTTGAGGTGGGCGACGGCACCCAGGGCGGCGGCGGCAACGCTTACGTTGCAGGTTACCGCATCGGCGGCAAGTCCGGCACCTCCGAGCAGCTGAACATGGACCGCCGCGCCGACGGCGACTACAAGAAGGTGGCATCCTTTGCGGCTGTCCTGCCCGCCAACGACCCGGAGATCCTGGTCTATGTCATGCTGGACGACCCCAACAATGCCCGCACCGACTATTCCTCCATTCTGGCGGCTCCGGTGGTGGGCAACATCATCAGCGAGATCGCGCCCTATCTGGGCATCGCCACCGACGGCGTGGACCGCAGCGGCACCACCGTCAAGGTGCCCAACCTGACGGGCAAGGAGTGGAGCAACGCGCAGGTGCAGCTGAACATCAAGGGCTTGAAGCATCACCTGGCCGAGAGCGAATCCGACCAGACCGCCGCCCTTGTTACCTACCAGTACCCCCGCGCGGGGGCAGAGGTGCCCTACGGCACCACCGTTTATCTGTATACCGATACCTATGAGGGCAAGCACGCCGAGGTGCCGGACGTGACCGGCAAGAGCGCGGACTTTGCCCGGCAGATGCTGAACGCCGCAGGGTTCAACTGCACAGTCGAAGGCTCCGGCACGGTCCAGAGCCAGAGTGAGGCACCCGGCTCCAGCGTCCAGCAGGGAACCATCGTACATCTGATCTGTGGATAAAGGGGAATGAGAGTATGGAAGCAATTGCAGCAAACATCCTGTTGGAGGGCCTGGCGGTCAACGCGCTGGCCCAGTGCGAGACCCCGGTCACGCTGGTGACCACCGACAGCCGTGAGGTCTGCCCCGGGTGCATCTTTGTGGCGTTCCCGGGCGAAAAATTCGACGGCCATGATTTTGCCGCCAAGGCGCTGGAAAACGGCGCGCTCTGCGTGGTGCTGAACCACCCCGTGGAAGGCGTGCCGGAGGAGAAGAGCGTGATTTGCCCGGACAGCTACCACGCCATGATGGTGCTGGGGGCCAATTATCGCAGCCAGTTCCACCCCAAAGTGGTGGGTGTGACCGGCAGCGTGGGCAAGACCACCACCAAGCAGATGACCTACGCCGCCATTGCAGGCTTTGGCAGTACCATCAAGACCGAGGGCAACCAGAACAATGAGCTGGGCCTGCCCCGCACCATGTTCCGCATCGGCAAAGAGACCCAGTACGCCGTGGTGGAGATGGGAATGAGCCACGCCGGGGAGATCGAGCGCCTGAGCAAGTGCGCCCGCCCGGATGTAGGCATCATCACCTGCATCGGTGTGTCCCACATCGGCAATCTGGGCAGTCAGGAGAACATCTGCAAGGCAAAGCTGGAGATCTGCGCCGGTCTGCCGGAGGGTGCTCCGCTGGTGCTGAACGGGGACGACCCCTTCCTGCGCAAGGCCGTTCTGCCCGACCATGTCCGCCCGGTCTGGTTCAGCCTGGGCGATGAGAACGCTGATGTCTGTGCCCTGTCCATCCAGCAGGATGAAAAGGGCATGAGCTTTGTGCTGGAGGATCACGAGGAGGGGACTTTCCTCGTAAAGATCCCCGCCATGGGCCGGCATAATGTGGCCAACGCACTGGCTGCCTACTGCGCCGCCACCCGTCTGGGGCTGAATGCCCGCCGGGTCATTGCCGGTCTGGCTGACTTTGAGCAGACCGGAATGCGCCAGAAGGTGGTGCACGTCAGAGGCGTGGATGTCATTGAGGATTGCTACAATGCCAACCCCGACAGCATGAAGGCCGCGCTGGCCATGTTTAGGGAATATCCCTGCAAGCGCCGCTTTGCCCTGCTGGGCGATATGCTGGAGCTGGGTGATATCAGCCGCGCCGCCCACGAGGAGGTGGGCCGTCAGGCCGTGGAGAACAAGGTGGACTACCTCGTCACCTATGGCGAGCAGGCCAAGCGCATTGCCGTGGTGGCTGCTGCCAAGGGGCTGCCCACCCTCCATGCCGACACCTACGCTCAGGCCGCCGAGGCCCTGCTGAACAAAATGCAGCCCGGCGATGCCCTGCTGGTCAAGGCCAGCCGCGGCATGGCACTGGAAAAAGTGCTGGAGATCTTTTACAAGGAGTAACATCGAGCTATGATTCGTTTCGCCTTGATCGCCGCCTCAACGCTGGGGTTCTTCCTCACGGCGGCGCTCGGGAATCTGATGGTGCCGCTGCTGCGGGCGTTCCAGGGACGCTGGGATGAGCCCAAGGCCCGGCAGGCACCATCACCCAA
>UMLF01052531.1_pt1 | contig 11285 bp, 7 predicted proteins | sample 1966501 | NCBI WGS metagenome assembly UMLF01 (sample SAMEA4836194, study PRJEB28245) | human gut metagenome | biome: gut microbiome; material: fecal sample | place: Denmark | collected 2008 | reverse complement strand
AGCTACCCGCTGTTCGTGCGCGACATCGAGCGCCGCATCTCCCCGCGCCTGTTCCGCGACGTTCGTATTCGCGATAATCGCGAATACCCGCGCCTGTTGCGCAAAGCCATGGACTTTGTCTCCACCGAGGGCATCGCCGTGGTACTGACTCCCGGCCGCTACAATTCCGCGTTCTTCGAGCACGCCTATCTGGCGGAGAAAACCGGTGCGGCGTTGGCCTTCCCCGAAGACCTCGAAGTGGTGGACAACAAGGTCTACTTCCTCGACTACGCCGGCAAACGCCACCGTGTGGGCGTGGTTTACCGCCGCCTGTCCGACGAATTCCTCGACCCGTTCGCCTTCAATCCTGATTCGGTGATCGGTGTGCCCGGTATCCTGTCCGCCTACCGCGCGGGCAACGTGGCCATCGTCAACGCGCCGGGCAACGGCGCGGCCGATGACAAGGCCGTCTACTACTTCGTGCCGCAGATGATCAAGTACTATCTCGGCGAGGAACCGATTCTCAACAACGCGCCCACGTACATGCCGATGTTCGAGGCCGACCGCAAGGAAGTCCTGAATCGGATGGGCGAGCTGGTCATCAAGGATGTGGCCGAAGCCGGCGGTTACGGCGTGGTGTTTGGTTCGTCGCTGGATGCCGCCGCACGTGAGGAGCTCGCCAACCGGATCAAGGAGGAGCCGCGTCGATTCATTGCCCAAGAGGTGATTCAGTTCCGTGATATCGATGTGGTGGACCCGAAGACCGGCGAGATGTCGCCGCGCAAGTGCGATTTGCGTGCCTTCGTGGTCACCGGCAAGAATACGCACGTGTGGTATTCGGGCTTGACTCGATACTCGTCGGTGCCCGGCCAGATGATTGTCAACTCGTCGCAGGGTGGCGGATTTAAGGATACGTGGGTGTTGGCACCCGAATCCGGCGTGGAGCACGAGTACGGTGCCGAAACGCAGGTGGCGAACCTGCTGAGCCAGTCCCGCCACCATTCGTTGTCGCTGGTTACCGCTTCCAAGGCAGACAACCTGTATTGGCTGGGTCGATACACCGAGCGCGCCTTCACCACGCTGAACCAGTTCTTCCCGTTCTACGATCGTGTGATGGACACCGATGTGGACGCCTTCCGTCCGTTCGCTCACGCACTCGACCTGCCCGAAGATTTCGAGGACTTCGACGGGTTCGTGAACAGCTTCCTGTACGACGGGTCCAATCCTGATTCGGTGCGGTCGGCCGTAACTTCCGCATTCAACAACGCCGTGATTCTGCGCCCGGAATTGAGCTCGCGTCTGCTGCAGTACGTGGAGTTGGCGATGACCAATATCACCGATGCCGCCAAATACGCGGCCGATGCCGAGGACATCTACAAGCAGCGCGATATTACCGATGACATGCTCGCCTTCTGGGGCGGCATCGAGAATTCGCCGGTCGACCCCACGCTGAAGGCGTTCATCTTCATCGGCAAATATCTGGAACGCATCGACCTGTACACGCGCTTCGGCCTGACGATGGAGGAGCTGGAAGCGCCGCTCAAGAAGCTCGCCGCCTATTCGATGACCTTGGACGGCATGCCGCTGCCCAGCTGCTTCGCCGACGGACTGAGCTGGCTGGTCGGTCAGCTGCCGTCTCGCGGATATCAGGAAGTCGCCGACCTGCTGAAGAAGTACCTTGACGACTACTCCGGCCGTGTCAGCGCGCTGGCCATCAAAGACATGGGCTCACTGAGCTCCATGAACATGGACGCCAAGCGTCCCTGATCCCGACCTGACACCCTGACGGGTTCAAATGCTATGGTGGTATGGCGAAAAAACCGTGCGCCCGAGTGCCGGCCTGTGCATATCAGCAGATTGCCGGAATATATGCGTGGGCTGTGAGCGCACGGACCATACCTCAGCCATGGCTGTAGTGTTGTTATCCCGAGAATATGCCGGTTGCCGGCTCGTGTGTAAGTGCAGGAGACGTTGTGAAAAAACTCGTGTTCGACTATGAGATGAGGCTGTCCTTCAGCGCACCGGTCACCGATCACAGGTTCCAGCTTCGCTGTATTCCCTCCACTGGCCCTCGCCAACAGGTGATTGACGTGGAAGTGAAGATTCAGCCCGAAACCGAACTCGAAACCACCATCGACTCCTTTGACTCCGTGGTGATGACCGGATTCATCCCTGAGCCGCACGACATATTCAGCTACTCGGTGACCGGCATCGCCTTCGTGGACAATGCGCATATCCATAAGGAAGCCTATAAACCGCTGTACCGATTCAATTCAGCGCTCACCATTCCCGGCCCGAACGTGGAGGCGATGATTGCCGTATGCCGCGAACGCTTGGCGGCGCTGCCTTCCGACGCCACTCCGGTGCAGCAGGCCGCCGAAGTGATGGATGAGGTCTACAAGGCGTTTGTGTATACGCCCGGTTCCACCACGATTCGCACCACCGCCGAACAGGCCTTGGCTCAGAGCAAGGGCGTATGCCAGGATTATGCGCACGTGATGCTGTCCGTGTGCCGGCATGTGGGATTGACCGCGCGCTACATTGCCGGTTTGCTTGGGGGAGAGGGCGCGACCCATGCTTGGGTCGAGGTGTATCAGGATGGCCGATGGGTCGGACTGGATCCCACGCATAACCGATTGGTGGACGACAGCTACATCACCATCGCCCACGGCCGCGATTACCGCGACTGCATGCTCGACATCGGCATCTTCTCCGGCTACAACGTCCAGCAGTCCCAATGGGTCAACGCCTCCGTCCACGAACAGGTGGCGTAAACAAAATTCCAAGCCCCCTCTGATGAGCTGAGCCGTGAAGAAAACGCCGGAGGCGTTTTTAGGCGAAGGCGAACGACAGTGAGCAAATAAAATGGCAGCTGGAAAGCTGTCCTTAATTGCGTTCGAGCTGTCAGCCGTAAGGCTGACCGAGGGAGAGACCACTCAATGCAGAGTGGCCCCGTCACCGCTTCTACCACCACCAATATTCGGATTTTGGTAGTTGAAGAATTCGGATTTTCGCAGTTGACCAATTCGGACTGTTAATCGGCTCATCGTCTGACCCATCGCAATCTCACACAAAATCGCATTATCCCACGCCGAATCGAGCTCAGCGAAACTCCGATTTGCCAGGTCGGCAGAATGTGGCATAATGAACAAGTTGCCATTTTGGCAGCATGGATAAGTGTCCGAGCGGTCTAAGGAGCACGCCTCGAAAGCGTGTGAGGTGAAAGCCTCCGCGAGTTCGAATCTCGCCTTATCCGCCTTTAGGGTTCCGGGTTTGTCCCGGAACCCTTTTTGTTTTTGATACGAACGTCCGTATTCGCGGGTTAAGGGTCAAAAAGTGTGTCCGGAATCGCGGATTTTCACGGATTGACCTGTAGGTTTCCGGAAAGTATATGCTCCGGAAGCATATATCTAGCCCCCGACGGGAAATCCTCGGTGTGGCAGCCGTGATGTGCTATGCGCGGCGTGGTGTGGTGTCGCAATGTCGAAGAACCAACCACGCTGCCACTGCGGCGGTGAAATGAAACGCAACGGCACCACCAGCAAAGGCACCACCAGATGGCGCTGCAAACAATGCGGCGCCTCCAGCGTCAAACGTCGAAACGACATCACCAACGCGGCAGTGTTCACCCAGTTCATCGAGCATTGCACCACCGCAATATCACTCGACGACCTAGCCAAACGAAACGGTGTTAGCCGCGCCACCATGAAGCGGCGCTTCAAGTGGTGCTGGCTCGTTGATGTGCCTGCCCCCCCCCGCCGGCCACCACAAGCGGATCTACGACCAGGTATTTCTCGATGGCACCTACACCGCCGGTGGCTGCCTGATCGTCGCGGCGACCATCGACCACGTGATCGCCTGGCACTGGTGCAAACACGAAACCACCCGCGACTACCAACTGCTGCTTGAACGCATCGAAGCCCCACTCATCGCCGTCATCGACGGCGGCCAAGGCGCATACAGCGCAATCAAAAAGTGCTGGCCGACTACGAAAATTCAACGCTGCCTCGTCCACGCCCAACGCGTGGTCCGCCGCTACACCACCACCAACCCACGCACCGATGCCGGGCGCACCATCTACCGACTTGCGCTGAAACTGACCCGGATCACCACACTGGATGAAGCCGCCGCGTGGGGTGTGCAACTGCACGAGTTTTCAACGATCTACCGGGAATGGATGAACGAGAAAACCATGATCAAAGACCCCAAAACAGGTGCATGGACCCGCGTGTGGACCCACCACAACGTGCGCAAGGCCTACAACAGCCTCAACCATCTTTGGCGGTCCGAGATGCTGTTTGTCTACCTCAACCCGCCAGCAGGAGTCCTTGCGCCCGAGCGGATCAAATCCACCACCAACAGCTTAGAAGGCGGCATCAACGCCCAGCTCAAACTGCTCGCCAGAACCCACCGCGGCAGATCAGGCGAACGACAACGCCGCATGCTGGATTGGTGGCTCTACTTAAAAACGGAACTGCCTGACGATCCAGTACGAATCGCCAGGCAGTCCGACTGGGGCCAGGGCCAACTCGCCAAAGTATCCACCCTGACCCAAACCGAGAACCAAGCCGACCACGAAACAGGACGCCCAGCCCTCTACGACAACGCTATCGACACCGACTACACCCACTCAATCGGCATTCAAAAAGGCCAAATCTAACCCCCGCGACACGCCGAGCCAGACACACATTTTGACCCTTAACCCGTATTCGCTCCTGTGCTGTATCGTATACGGCGTGTCGGGTGGAAAATGGCGAAAAGGATAACGTTGTACTCAGCGGGACTTGCGTACTAAGTACAACCATCGTATTATCGATGTCAACAGAAGTACAAGGTTGTATTAAATATCCAGAACGCACATTCACCGCTGATTGGCGATGCCGCAAAACAGGTGAACCAAGAAGATGGGCCGATTGCTTTTGGTATTTAGCACAACGTTGTCTTGCGGTATTGAAGACAACGATTAAAGGAGAGCACATGTCCGAGCATTCGCACGACAATAAACCGGGGGAGCTGGAGGAATCTCGACTCGTCGTCGATAATGACTTTGAAGTAGCTCCGGTCAACGACAGACTGTTCGGGTCGTTCGTGGAGCATCTGGGTCGCTGCGTATACGACGGCATCTATGAGCCGGGCCACCCCGAAGCCGATGAAGACGGTTTCCGCAAGGACGTCATCGAACTGGTCAAGGAACTCGGCGCTACCACGATTCGCTATCCTGGCGGCAATTTCGTTTCCGGCTATCGCTGGGAGGATGGCGTTGGTCCTCGTGATGAGCGGCCGCGTCGCCTGGACTTGGCATGGCATTCCACCGAGACCAATCAGTTTGGTCTGCACGAAATGGCGAAATGGCTGGAAAAAACCGGCGGCAACGAGCTGATGGAAGCCGTAAATCTGGGTACCCGTGGTCTTGAAGAGGCCCTCGACCTGTTGGAATACGCGAATATTCCCGGCGGCACCAAGCTCTCCGAGGAGCGTCGCGCCAATGGTGCCGATCAGCCGTTCGGCATCAAGATGTGGTGCTTGGGCAATGAGATGGATGGCCCGTGGCAGACCGGTCACAAGTCCGCCGAGGATTACGGCACCTTGGCGGCCTCGGTGGCGGCAGGTATGCGCGCCATCGATCCGAACGTTGAACTGGTGGTCTGTGGTTCATCCAGCCACGTGATGGACACCTTCGGCAAGTGGGAAGAAACCGTACTTGAGAAGACGTTTGACAACGTCAACTTCGTCTCCTGCCATGCGTACTACCATCCGGAACTTCAGCCTGATGGCACCCGTGACATGAAGAGCTTCCTTGCCTCGGGCGTCGATATGGACGGTTTCATCAACGATGTCGCCGCCGCCATCGATGCAACCAAGGCCCGGCTGAAGAGCAAGCACGACGTGTTCATCTCGTTCGATGAATGGAATGTCTGGTATCTCAACGAAGAGCCGAGCAAGAATCCGGAAGGCATCGGCAATTGGCCGGTTGCCCCGCGCCTGCTCGAGGATGTGTACAGCGCCGCCGACGCCGTGGTGTTCGGTGATTTGATGATTACCCTGCTCAAGAACGCCGACCGCGTGCACGCCGCCAGCCTGGCCCAGTTGGTCAACGTAATTGCGCCGATTATGACCGAACCGGGCGGCCCGGCGTGGCGTCAGACCACGTTCTATCCGTTCTCGCTGACCGCAAAGCTCGCCAAGGGCGGCACGGTGCTTGAACCGAAACTGGCTTCCGGAACGTATGAAACCGACAAATACGGTGAAGTGCCGACGATCAATTCCGTAGCCGTGCGTGGTGAGGACGGTACGATCAGCGTGTTTGTGGTCAATCGCTCCATGGAAGCGGCCAATGACTTTGCCATCAAGCTGCCGGAAGGATTCGCACTTTCCGCGGTCGAGGCGCAAACCCTGCACGAGGATGATCTGCTGGCAAAAAACACGCTGGAAGACCAGAACCGAGTCGTTCTGCACCCCAACACCACCATCACGTCCGACGCCGATACCGGCACTGTGCGTGTGACCTTGCCGCCGGTCTCCTGGACCGCCGTGCACGTGAAGTGATTCGAGTGACGGTGGCGCATGACAGGGCGCAGTCTCTTATGGTTGCTGTGCCCTGTACAACCACCAAGCAATACCCAAACAATCATCAACATGCCCGGATTGCAGAAAGAGAGGTTCGGATTCGCCACTAATGTAATGTGGCATACCAGTCAAAGGAAGACAATGCCGTCATTCACATCGACTGGAACAATTCGATACCCAACAAAGGAATAAGGAGAAAAGACGGGTATGTAAAAAGCTAGGTTGAAAGCCGGCGGTCAGAAAGTCCCTTGTTCGGATGGCGTGCGTGCGTTTCTTCAACCAGAAAGTTTAACCTCTACGTTCGATCGTCCTGCAGTATTGTCAGAAGGATATTTGCCTAATGGTGCATGGGGTCCAACGGAGGAAAGCTCCTTGGCTGAATTCTGAGGTTGAGGGGTAGATGATTCCGATATGAGGAGGAGATGCTCGACCCGACTGTGACTTACCATAATAAGAACATAATGACGCTGTTGAAGGTGTGTCATGTAATAAGCAGAAATGGATTCGAACAATGGGAAACCGCGTAACTATCAAGGACGTGGCGCGTGAGGCGAACGTCTCCATCAAGACGGTTTCCAATGTGCTGAATGACACTGGCAGTATGAGACCGGATACACGTCGCCGTGTGGAAGAGGTGATGCGTAAGCTTGGATATACCGTCAATATTTCGGCGCGTGCAATGCGATCTGGCGGCACAAAGCTTATTGGACTCAACATCTTCGATTTCTCGCAGCCGTTCGTTCCTTTTTTCACTGACAAGGTCATTGAATACGCAAAAGAACGCCATTACGGTGTAGTCATCAACACATATGGTTCCGACGGTGAAGGGTTGGTTGCCAGCGTTGACGAGTCCTATCGTTTAGGGGCGGAAGGATGGATTCTGTTCGTAATGTCGCCGCTCGCGGATGAAGGGGCCGTTCTGGAGCAGCCATATCCGATTGTAACGACCGGAGACCATCTGGCCTACGGGAAAAGCGATTGGATCACCATGCCCAACATTGAATCCATCTCCACGGTTGTAGGAAGATTTTTGGATGAAGGTGCCCAAACGGTTGCTCTGATGGGTGTTCTTCCTGAACTGGTGGATGAGGCAGTGCTGCGTCGTCAGACGGAAGGGACCCAGGCGTTACGCGCCCAAGGATATGTGAAGGCATTTGAAGAGCGCGGATTATCGGTGAATTGGCGGTATGTGATTCCGGCAGAAAGCATGAATCAGCGTGAAGGTATGCGCGTGACAAAAGCTATGCTAGACAAGCTCCCATGCCCGGATGTTGTAGTGTGTCTCAATGATGCCATTGCTTTAGGCGCAATTCATGAATTGCAACGATGTGGTTTGCATGTACCTGACGATGTACAAGTGGTCGGCTTCGATAACGTGCCGGAAGCCGAGTACTCGGTGCCGGCGCTGACCACCATCGATCCTCATATCGATGATTATGCCAAGCATGCCGTTGACATGCTTATCGACCGCATCGAAGGATACTCAGGCCCGGCCCGTACGTACACCACCGATTTCACATTGGTGGAACGTGCCTCAACTCGACTTGCCCACTAGCATCCAACAAGTTCGCATCGGCTTCGTGAGGAGTGTGTGTCTACTCGAACAATGCGGCGTCAGTCGCTGGGTAGCCAAGTTGGAACGCGGTGTAGGCGTGCTTGGCGGCCAGTGCGGCGAGGATGAGCAGCATATCGCTCTCGGTGGAAGATTTCGATTCGGTCACGGCCTTGATCTGCGCGCGGGCGCAGTCCATTTCGATGGCGGCGGCGGTCGGTACGGTTTGGCCACTTGCCTTGTCGGCGATGGTGGTGGGGTTGGCCAGTAGTTGGTCGATGGCATAGACCTTTTGGCGGGGGTCGCTTTGGCCGGAAGAACTGGATTGTGCGCCGGAATCATCAAAATTGCCGTTCGCCAGCGCAACCAACTGCTGCCCGGCGGTCTTATGCATATCACTCAACGCCAACGTAGCCCCAGCGGTCTGTCCTCGTGCGGCCAAGACCTCGATAGCGAATCCGGCGCGATCCTCGGCCACGGCCATCGCATCCAATACCGATCGATCAACGTTGGCGGACGTGACGCCATCAAGACGCGCCGGCGTCACCTCAGGCGCGGACTGCCCGAATTTATCGGCCAGAAAAGCCAGCCATTGCTTGGTCTGCGCGTCACGTAACGTTCCCTCGGCAAAACGACCCGAACAATACCCGGCAACGTCAATCCAAGCCAGGGGAGCGGCCAGACCGGTGGCATACTGCTCTAATAACGGCGTGCCTTCAGCCGGATGGGTGGCGTAGCCCGCCAACGTCATCGCTTTCTCGCAAGGGGTCATTTGAGCTTCTGCCTCGGCCCGTCCGGCCAGTCGCGGCATCGAACACGCCGAAAGCGAACACAGCATCGCGCTCGCGCATAGTACGGATGCCAAGCGCCGGGTAAACCGTCCTGAAGAGAAGCGTGTCTGCATGGAAACATACACTAATAGCTAACTGTGACTACTCATAGGCCATGCGCCACATAACTTCATAGGAGGTACGGATCGATGGAACTGGACCTGACAGGAATACACAAGCTCGCCGCCGAGCAAGGAATCGACCCCGAAACCCTGGATGATGCGCTGGCAGAGGCCCTGCGCCTCGCCTACCTCAAGACCCCGCACGCCGCCAAGCACGCGCGCGTGGAGCTTGACGAACGTTCCGGCAACTTCACCGTGTGGGCCGCCGACGAAATTCCGGTCGAACCCACCGAAGACAGCCCTTACCCCGTTCCCAAGCTGGGCGAGGAATACGATGACACCCCGCGTGACTTCGGCCGTCTCGCCGCAGCCACCGCACGCCAGGTCATCACCCAGCTGTTCCGCCGCGCCGAAGATGAGAAGGTATTCGGTGCGTTCTCCGGCCAGAAGGGCAAGCTCATCACCGGCATCATCCAGCAGGATGCTTCCGACCCCTCCAACGTGCATGTCGCGATGGGCGATGTCGAAGCCATTCTGCCTCGCCGTGAGCAGGTGCCCGGCGAACGTTACCGCCACGGCGAACGCATCCGCGTGTACGTGGTGAACGTGGCCCGTGGCATCAAAGGCCCGGAAATCGTGGTGTCCCGCTCCCACCCGGAGCTGGTCCGCAAGCTGTTCGAGCGCGAAGTGCCGGAACTGGTCTCCGGTGCCGTGTCCATCATGGCCATCGCTCGTGAGGCCGGCGCCCGCACCAAGATCGCGGTCAAGGCCAACACCGATGGCGTGAACCCGAAGGGCGCGCTGATCGGCCCCGGCGGCGCTCGCGTGCGTGCCGTTATGGAGAACCTTGGCCCGGAGAAGATCGACATCGTCGACTACTCCGACGATCCGGCCAAGTTCGTGGCAGCCGCGCTGTCCCCGGCTGTGGCCACCGGCGTGCAGGTGATCAGCGAGAAGAACAAGACCGCCATCGCCTTCATCCACGACGACCAGCTGTCCCTGGCCATCGGCAAGGAAGGCCAGAACGCACGACTGGCAGCCAAGCTGACCGGCTGGAAGATCGGCATCGAATCCGCCGAGGCCCATGCCAAGAAGGTCGCCGCCGAAAAGGCCGCCCAGGCTGCGGCCGAGGCTGCTGCTCCGGAAGCCGAATAGGCCGCCGGGCTCGAAGGCGAATGATCTTCAGGGCGCATTATTTCCTGATACGAGCCGCGTCAGCAATGGCGCGGCTCGCTGCGTCTACGCTATCCAGCGCTATGAGTATGCTTGATTGGCGTATGTGGGCTGGCGCAGTGTGCGCGAAATCGCCCACACCAGAGACGAGGTAACACGATCATGGTCGCACGATGAGACAGGGTAGGCTTGCCGTCATCACCAACTGACCACGCCCATGCACGCGCGTGGTCACAGAATAGGAGTAATTAGTGGCGAAACCACGCGTATACGAACTGGCTAAGGTTTTGAATGTCGATAGCAAAACCGTGCTTGAGAAGCTTAAGGACATGGGAGAATTCGTCAAGTCCGCTTCTTCTACGATTGAACCGCCGGTAGCCCGGCGTCTGAAGGCAGAGTTCGCCAAGGACAACGCCAAGGGCGATTCCAAGCCCGTGCAGCAGCGCCGCCCGGCCGCACCTTCGGCCCCGGCTTCCACTTCATCTTCCGCACCGACTCCGGCCGCTCCCGCACGTCAGGCATCGCCTGCCTCGGCACATCAGCAGGCTCCGACTCCGGGTGCACCGACACCGCGTCCGCAGGGCGGCGCACGCCCCGGCATGCCGACCCCCGGTCGTCACGGTCAGAACGACAACCGTGAGAATGGTCGCGATAATCGCGAAGGCCGTGAGAACGGTCGTCAGAGTCGCCCGAACGATCGCCGTAACAACGATCGTCGTAACAACCAGGGCCGTCCGAACAATAGCCAGCCGGTTCAGCACCAGAACAACCGCGGCAATGCTTCGGCTCCGCGCCCGCACGCTCAGGGCGGCGCCGGTGCCAATGGCGGCAATGCCGCTTCAAATGCGATTCCGCGCCCGCACGCTCAGGGCCCGCGCCCGGGCAACAACCCGTTCTCCCGCAAGCAGGGTATGCACACCCCGACGCCGGGTGATATTCCGCGTCCGCATCCGATGGCTCGTCCGACTGCTGATAACGGTCGTGGCGGTCGTCCGGGCCGTCCCGGCCAAGGCCAGGGGCAGGGCCGCGGCTTCCGTGGCGGTCGTCCGGGCCAAGGTGGTCAGGGCGGTCCGCGTCCCGGCCAGTGGGGCCACAACCGTCCGGGTCAGGGCGGCGGCTCCC
>UMLF01024622.1_pt1 | contig 11342 bp, 6 predicted proteins | sample 1966501 | NCBI WGS metagenome assembly UMLF01 (sample SAMEA4836194, study PRJEB28245) | human gut metagenome | biome: gut microbiome; material: fecal sample | place: Denmark | collected 2008 | reverse complement strand
AATATTGGGGATTTGCATAGTGGTAGTGCGGTAGACTCTGACTCTACTTGTGGGAGTTCGATTCTCTCATCCCCAACCAAAAAGACATCCGAACACTCCGGATGTCTTTTTTTGTTCTGTTTTGTTTATAGAGAAAGCCAAAAAGAGCGATACAGCAAACGCTGTATCGCTCTTTTTGGTTAACGGCAATCAGTAATTCAGACCGAAGCCGCTGCGGTAGTAATTGCCGTCGGCATCGCAGTAGGCGTAGCTGCCGCCCTTGACGTTGGCGAGGATGGCGGGATCGATGTACTGATCCTTATCGTAGCCGGGCACGTCGTTGGGAGAGGCGCAGATCTCGCGCACCACACCGTCGATCTCCTGCTCGGTGATGGCAATGACGGCGGGGTCAGAGACCATGGTCAGGCTCAGCTTGCCGGTGGGGGCAAAGTCACCGCTGATGACATCGACCTGAGCGTTCAGGGCGTTGTTCAGGGCAACGGCGCTGACAGTGTACTGGATGGTCAGTGCATCGCAGTAGGGCTCCAGCTTGTCCAACAGCCAGGGGTTGCAGACCACGCAGGTGCCAACCACCTTGCCGCCGCGGGCATGGATGGCATCGGCCAGTTCCTTGATCTTCTCCACGTCCTTCAGGGTGACAACGGTGACCTTGTTGCCGGTCTTTTTCTGGCTCTTGTTGCGCTCGCGCTCGTCAGTGACGATCTCACCCATCTCGATGACGGGCATTGCGTACTGGTTGAACACCAGACCGTTGCTGATGGGCCAGACGTGCAGGTAGAGCACATCGGCTTCCTCCGGGGTGGCCACCACAGTGTAGCCCTTCTTCTCAAAGGCTTCCGTCAGGGTCTTGCGCAGAGCGGCATCCTCGTCCGTGTTGCCCAGACCGGCACCCATGGCCTGTGCCATCTGTGCAAAGCCGGAGTCCACACCCTTGAAGGTGACGATGCAGACCTTCTGGCTCTTGGCCAGAGGCAGGAGCTTCTCGTGGTTCTTGACCAGAACAACAGCCTTCTGGTTGGCCTCGTAGGCCTTCTTCTTGGCACCGTCGAAGTTGTCCACGCGGGCCTGATCGGCCTTGTCGGGGTCGAGGTAGGGGTTATCCACCCGCTTGGTGCGGAACAGGCTCAGCAGGCGGTTGTAGCTGGCGCGGTCCAGATCCGCCTTGGGCAGCAGACCGTCCTCCACAGCCTTGACGATGTTCTCGGGGTCGGTGTTGCCGCCGATGACATCGGTACCGGCAGAGATGGCCTTGGCGTAGCGCTCAGGCTCGGTGAGGTTCTCCACGCCGTAGATCTGAACGGTGGTGATGCCGGAGTCGGAGTTGACATAGCCGTCAAAGCCCATCTTGTTCCGGGCCAGATCGGTGATCAGCTCCTTGCTGTAAGCGCTGGGCACTTCCTCGGTGCTGGTCACCTCGCCCCGGTAGGTCTGGGGCACGGCACGGCCATCGGTGGCAATACGGGAGTAGTCCGGCATGATGGAAGAGACCTTGTGGTCAAAGGCGCGCTGGAACGGGGGCAGATGATACTTCTCCATAGAGCCGGGGGTGCGGTAGATGCGCCACTGGCCGATGGGCACATGGGGCTCAAAGCCATTCTCAGAGGGGGCATCGCCGGGGAAGTGCTTGATGGTCAGAACAACAGAACCCTCGTTCAGGCCGTTGTCGCCATCCTGATAGCCCTTGACCAGAGCCTCGGCAATATCGCTGGTGACATCGGGACGCTCGCCGTAAGTACCGGAGGTACGGGGCCAGCGGGGGTCAGAGGTCACATCGACCTGAGGGCCGTACATGATGTTCAGGCCCTCGGCCTTCATCATCTTGCGGTCGGTCTGGGCCATCTCATAGACCATGTCGGTGTTGCCGTCGCCAATGACAGCCGCGCCGATGCCCAGAGAGTCCGGGTAACCGATGTTGATGGGGTTGGTGTGGAGAGAGTACGGAATGGCCACGCCGCCCTTGCAGGCCTCGTATTCCAGCATCTGGGTGCCGGCGTTGTGGTACAGGGCCACCATGCCGGCCTCGCAGCGCATGTCACCGCGGTAAACACCGGCGGCGATGTGCTTTTCCAAAACGTGGCTGTCATCAATGCTGACGGTCATGCCGGGCAGAGGGCCGGGCATGGGCTTTTCACCGGGGTTGTGGTGCTTGTAGATCTTGCCCAGCTCCAGCTTGCCCTCGGCGTTGGTGGCCTCGGCACGGGTGGGCACCACAGGGCTGTTGAACAGGGTGTTCAGCACAAGGCCTGCCTGCTGATCCAGCCGCAGATGCTTGACCATATCCTCAGCGCGCTGCTCAGGGCTCAGCCGCCAATCCTTGTAGGGGGCCAGCTCGCCGCTGTTGTCCAGATCCTTAAAGTACAGGCCGTCCTTGACGATCACGCCGCAGGTGGTCACACCGATGTCGGGGCCGTTGACGTTGTGGAAGATGACCGGCTCAAGATACTGGTCAATGATCTGCTCGCCCTCTTCCAGAGCGTAGGGTGCAGGGATCACGCCGTCCTTGGCCTCTGCCCACTGGTCGGCGCTGGTATACCGTGTCTGCATAATGTTTCTCCTTTGTCTCTGTGCCTGCCACAGCACAGCTGATATATTACTTGCCTGTTTATTATACTTCCAGCGCAGATCGTTCGCAAGCAAACAAATAAAAAAAGTTACAAACTTTGGCGTAGTATACAAGGATGCTCTGCCGGATTTGTGCAACTTTCCCCTATCCCGATCCACAAACCGGGTTCGATTCCTGCTGACAATGCTGCATAAAAATAACCCTCTCCGTCAAAGCCTGCGGCATTGACGGAGAGGGTCGTATCCTTAATTTACCAGATCATCTGGATGCGGCCTGCGCCGTACGGGTCCTCGTAGTTGAGCAGGTAGCCGGGGTAATCGGCCAGCGGGCTGTTGGCGCTTGCCAGATGCGGCAGACCGTTGGCATCCACGCCGCCGAACATGGCTGCGTAGCTGGACATGACAAGGTAGTCCTCAGAGACATAGTCCTTGATGAGGGTCGCGCCATCGAACATGGCAAAGCCATCGCCCAGATTGCGCAGGGTGTAGTTCATGCCGGCCAGAGCGTAGGTGGCGTTCGGGTCAAGGGGCTGATAAGTACCGGTGGTCTTGTCGTAGATCTCCACATTGCTGACACGCGGGATGGTGGCGCTGCCGGTCCAGACATTCTTGTCGTTGGTCTGAACAGTGTTGGGGATCATGGGGTGGATCGTGTACCTGGCACCTGCCACCTGCAGGAAGCCGCCGTTCTCCTTGCCCTCAGCACCGGCAAAGCGGGCACCAAACTCCAGAGCGTCCTGGATCTGCTGGCCGGTCACGGACATCAGACAGGCCACGTTGCCAAAGGGGCTGACGGTCTTGCAGGTCTTGAAGCTCCAGGGGCCAGCCTCCACATCGGTGCGGATGCCGCCGCCGTTCATAATGGCGACATCACAGTGGAGTTCCTCGATCTCGTTGAAGTAGGTGTAGATACCGTCGGCCACGAAGTCGCCGAGGTTGGTCTCGCCGGAGCGGATGCGGCGCTTGCCGGTGGCGGGATCGTTGATGTAGAATTTGGTATCGCCCACTGCGATCTCCTCGCCCAGCATATCGTCCACTGCGCTGATCCAGTTGGAGGCGGTGGCGGCCACGGCAGCATCCAGACCCTCGTAGGTGTCGATGAGCTCAGTGGTGATGGTGCCGTCCGCGCCCACGGTCATCTTGCCGATGTTCTTGAAGTAAGAACCGGTCTGGGTCAGGGTGACTGCCTTGCCGGAAGCATCGGTGACCTGCTTGTTGGCCATCACGGTGTGGGAGTGGCCGTCGATGAAAGCGGTAAAGCCGTGGGTGTGTGCAATGACTTCCTCACTGGTCCAGGGAGAGGAGGACGGGTCAACGCCCAGATGGCCCAGACCGATAATGGTGTCAGCGCCCCAGAACTCAGCCTTGTCGATGGCCTTCTGAACGGCATCGTAGAGCTTCTGGCCGTCCTCGCCGCCCAGAATGTCGTAGATGTACTTGGTCTGGGCATCGTTCATAAAGTAGGCCGGGGTAGACTTGGTGAAGGTCTCGGGGGTGGTCACGCCCACAAAGGCGATCTTGCGGCCGCCCACAAAGAAGAACTTGACGCTGGGCAGGACGTTGAAGCCGGTGCGCAGATCGACCCAGTTGCAGGAGACATAGGGGAAGTCGGCTTCCTGGATCACAGCCTTGGCACGGGCCATGCCGTAGTCGAACTCATGGTTGCCGGGGGTGGCCAGATCGTAACCGGCCTCGTTCATCAGCTCGATGATGGTAGCGCCGTCATCCATGGAACCGTAAGCGGTGCCCTGGATATGGTCGCCTGCATCCACCAGCAGCACATCCCGGCCGGTGTCCTCGATGCTCTTTTTCAGGGCAGCAATGGCGGCATAGGTGGGCTTGGGGGACTTGTTGTCGATATAGGTGTGGACATCGTTGGTGTAGAGGATGGTCACATCCGCTTTGTCACCAAAGAAGCAATTGGTCTCCTCCGCAAAGGCGGCGGGTGCACCGACAGAAACTGCGGTCAGTGCCGTGGCAGCACCGGCCGCCTTGATAAAGCTGCGGCGGGTAATGAACTGTTTCACAGGGAAAGACCTCCTTTGATTCAATACGCTCTTTCAGCCCTCTCCGTCAATGCCGTGCAGCGTTGTTTTCCCTTTTGGGGAACTGGCAGGCTTCAGCAAGACCGAGAGGGCTGTTTGTTACCTAAATCTTAACATAGAACCCCAGTTTCCGCAAGGGATTTTTGTAAAATTCGTGTCAAGAAATCCCACAATAGTCATACTGTTTTGGTAAAACGTTTGAAAATTTCGAGAAAAAGGGCAAAGCCCCGCATCCCATGGAAAGGGTGCAGGGCTTTGCCGCATTCAGAAAAGAGGGTCAGAGGATCGGGGGACGATTCTCAGACAGCATCAGATGGCATGGTATTCTTTGAGGAACTTCTCAAGGTCGGTGCCCTCGATTTTCTTGAGCACTTCCTTGAGGGCCACCCGCTGGATGAAGGGCAGATCCATATCGGTGATCTTCTTGCCGTCACGCAGTTTGACCGTTGCATCGATCAGGCTGCGGACATCATAGGTGCTGCCCCAGACCTCGGGCACGCCGCGGTCGATGTTGAGCAGGGTGTAAACCGCTTCCATACCGGTGCGCATGGAGTACTCGGTGGTGAAGATGGTGTCACGGCCGGTCTCGGCAAACTGGCCCAGGAAGGCGAAGTTGACAGCGCCCTGGGGCACGATGTCAGGGCGGTCACCGAAGGCACGGGGCATGAAGAAGGCATCGATATAGGGCATCATCACAGGCACGGTGTTGGCGCTGTGCTCTGCCAGCCCGGCAATGTCCTCCTCGGGCACGCCGATGTGATACAGCCACTCCATGCAGATCTCGCGGCCGGTGCAGTCGCGCATGGGCTTCTTGACGTAATCGCCGGGCTTGTCGCTGAACAGGCCGTAGACCCAGACGCAGAGCTGATTCTTGGGCTGGTCACGGAACTGCTGCTGGCGGTTCAGGGTCCAGCTGAGCAGCCAGCTGGAATCCTTGACCGTGACGATGCCGCCGGTGACGGTGTGGCCGCTGAAGGGGTCACGCTTGCAGATCTTCTTGATATACTGGGGGATCTTGTCGTCCAGGGTGGTGATGGTGGCGCTTTCCCAGTTGGACAGCTCCGGCTGAGAGCAGAACTTTTCGGGATGGCCGAAGGAAGGATCCTGTGCAGCGATCTTCTTCCACAGATCCCAGCCGTTACCCGGCTTGATGGTGGGATCAAAGCCTGCGGCCTTGTCCTGAGAGCCGATGGTGCAGCTCTCCACGCAGCCGCCGTTGGTGATGAAGAGCAGATCGTTCTCGGTGAGGTCGATGGTCCTGCTCTCACCCTTGTGATCCACGGTCACGCTGCTGGCCTGCTTTTTGCCGCCCTCGATCCGGAACTGGACATCGGTGACCTTGGTCTCGTACTGGAAGTCCACGCCGTGGTCCTTCAGGTAGGTGACCATGGGCAGGATGATGGATTCATACTGGTTGTAGCGGGTAAAGCGCAGGGCGGTGAAATCGGGCAGACCGCCGATGTGGTGGATATAGCGCTGAAGGTAGAGCTTCATCTCCAGCGCGCTGTGCCAGTTCTCAAAGGCGAACATGGTGCGCCAGTACATCCAGAAGTTGGAGGAGAACACCTCATCATCAAAGATATCGGTGATCTTTTTATCCTGCAGCTGCTCGTCCGGGGTGAAGAAGAGCTTCATGATCTCCATGGCACCCTGATCGGAGATGGCGAACTTGCCGTCGGTATGGGCATCCTGGCCGCGGTTGACGGTGGCACGGCAGAGGGACTTGTTGGGGTCCTCCTTGTTCAGCCAGTAATACTCGTCCAGCACGCTGGCACCCTCGGTCTCCAGCGAGGGGATGGAGCGGAGCAGGTCCCACATGACCTCGAAATGGTTGTCCATTTCACGGCCGCCGCGCATGACATAGCCGATATCGTACTTGTAGCCGTCGCAGGCACCGCCGGGCAGCGGGTCCTTCTCAAACACATGGATGTGGTCGCCCTGCATCTGGCCGTCACGGACCAGGTAGCAGGCGGCGGTCAGGGCCGCCAGACCGGAGCCGATGAGGTAAGCAGATTTATTGTCAACGCCCTCAGGCTTTTTGGGGTGTGCAAATGCTTCGTAGTTGCCACTGGAATAATACATACCGGGAACCTCCTGTAAATCGTATTGGGAAGACTGCGTTCATGGTTCTGTGTCGTCTTCCCTTTCGTTGTGCTTAGTATACCCCAGTGGTTTTTTCAGAACAACAAACAAATCCTGAACAGTGTATAAAATTTATACAAACCCCGACCATTGTCGGAAATATGACAAAACTGTGTATAGCCTCGCACAAAAAAAACGCCCGCTTCCGAAGAAGCAGGCGCTTTTGAACGTTCACGGATTATTTGCTTTCAGGTGCCACCTCAAAATCGACCTTGCCAAGGTTGATATCGGCGCGGACGATGGTGATCATCATGCTGTCGCCCAGGCTCCAGGTCTTGCCGGAGGCGGGGTCAGAAAGGCGGATACCCTCGGTGAGGGTGGTGCCGGTGGCGGTCAGGCTGGAAGCAGGCACAAAGCCCTCCACGCCGTTCTCCAGCTCCACAAAGATGCCGCGCTGGGTCACGCCGGAGATGATGCCCTCGTAGCACTCACCCAGATGGCGGCGGGCGTACTCGGCCTTGTAGTAATCCTCGGCCTTGCGCTCGATCTGAACGGCCAGCACTTCCCGCTCGCTGGACTGCTTGGAGGCCTTCTCCGCGAAATCGGTGTAGCGGACGATCATGGTCTCCTTGTCGGTGCCGTTGAGCAGGTCGGTCATCATGCGGTGGATGGCCAGATCCGGGTAGCGGCGGATGGGGCTGGTGAAGTGGGCGTAATCCTTGAGCACCAGACCATAGTGGCCCTTGGGCTTTTCCTCATAGCATGCCTTGGACATGCAGCGGAGCATTCCGGTGTTGACGATCTGCTCAAACGGGGTGCCGCGCACACCTTCCAGAATGGCGCTCAGCTCCTTGGGGGTGGGCACTTCCTTGGCAAAGTGGTCGTTGATGCCGCAGGCCTGCAGCAGGCTGTGCAGGCGCTCCAGCTTCTCGCCGTTGGGCTCCTCGTGGACACGGTAGACAAAGGGGATCTGCTTGACCCGGGCAAAGTGGGCGGCGCACTGGTTGGCCAGCAGCATGAACTCCTCGATCATGGCCTCGCTCTCGCCGGAGGTACGCTTTTTCACATCGATACAGTGGCCGTTCTCATCCAGAATGAGCTTGACTTCCCCGCTCTCGAAATCGATGCAGCCGCGCTCCTTGCGCAGGCGGGCGCGGTGGGCGTACAGTTCCTTCATGGCGGGCAGCTGATCCAGCACCTCGGCATACTTGGCCTGGGTCTCGGCATCGGCAGTGCCGGCCAGCAGGGCGTTGATCTCAGAATACACGCCCTTGACCCGGCTGCAGATGATGGACTTGACGAACTTGTAGTCGGTCAGATTGCCGTCCTGATCCAGACGCATCAGGCAGGAGAACGCCAGGCGCAGCTCCTTCTCGTTCAGGGAGCAGATGCCGTTGGAAAGGCTCTTGGGCAGCATGGGCACGACCTGATCCGCATAGTAGACCGAGGTGGCGCGGTTGAAGGCTTCCTCGTTCAGCTCACTGCCGGGCTTGACGTAGTGGGAGACATCGGCGATATGAACGCCCAGCTCATAGCCGCCCCCGGAGAGCCGGGTCAGGCTGACGGCATCGTCGATATCCTTGGTCTCGGCGCTGTCGATGGTGAAGATGGGCAGAGCGCGCAGATCCATGCGGCCCTTGCAGTCCTCCTCAGACACGGTCATGTCCTCGAACTTCTTGGCCTCGTCCCGCACCTTCTCGGGGAAGCGGGTGTGGATGTCCTTGGCATAGAGCAGGGCCTTGGCGCAGCGCTTGGCCTCCTCGCAGCTGCCAAAGCGCATGGAAACGCCCACGCGGTGGTCCTCCTGCCGGGTCCCGCGCTGCAGGATCTCCACAGCCACCTTGTCGCCGTCCTTCGCGCCGCCCTCGCAGTCGCGCTGGATGGTCATGGAGATGGCCGGGCAGTCATCGGGCACGAACTTCAGGCGGCCCTCGATGCGGCGGGCAGTGCCCACCATGTCGTTCTTCTGCTCGAGCACGGCAAGGATCTCGCCCTCATCGCTGCCCTCCACCCGGGGGTGGGCAAACTTCTCTACCAGAACGGAATCGCCGGGCATGGCACCGCGGGTGAAGCGGCCCGGGATGAAGATATCGCCGGATTCATCCTCCAGCATCACAAAGGCAAAGTTCTTGCCCAGCTTGACCACCTTGCAGGGCAGGGCCTTTTCGGCACGGCCGGAGCGGGCAGTGAAGAACACGCCGGACTTCTGGCAGACCACAGCGTCGTGCACCAGCTCGTCCAGAGCCTCCATCACCTTGCGGTCCGCGGCACGGTCGCCGCCGAACTTTGCCTTGAGGTCCTTGACCATGCAGGGCTGGTTCTGGATGGCATGTTCAATTTTATCGCGTAATGACATATTTTTCTCCTTAACACTTTTCCGGCATTCTCCAATGGAACCCGGACAACTTCTTTCCCACGAGAGGTTTAGACAGAAAAACAGCCCCGCCTTACACGGGGCTGTACACGGGTGCTCAGGCCAGACGGCTGGCGAACACACAGGCCAGGATAGCCACCACAAAGAACACGATGCCTGCAATGCGGGTCACCTTGGCCAGCATCTGATCCGCAGGGGTCAGGCGTGCATTGTTGGCACCGCCCACACCACCGTTGATGGCACCGGCCAGACCCTGACCGTGGGTGTGCTGCATCAGGGTGAGGAGGATGATGACGGCCGAGACGACCAGCAGGATGGCACCGCCGACGATTTCAATGACAGACATGGATGGAACGCTCCTTTTATCTTTAGTTTCATAGAGACTGCATACAAATACAAGTGTATGATAGCACAAAAGCCCGGGAAATGCAAGAAAAACCGTGGGCTATGGGGCCAGAATTTCCAGCCCTGCCGCCACCCGGGCAAAGATGGCCGCGCTGGAAAAGGCAGGCTCGGCCTGCGTGTCCTGCAGCACCACGATGGTATAGCGTGGCTGCTCTGCCGGGACAAAGCCCGCAAACCAGTAATTTTTCAGCTCTGTGCCGCCGGAAAACTGGCCGGTCTGGGCCGTGCCGGTCTTGCCTGCCGCGGTCTGGCCAGGCAGGGCGGCCTCATGGCCGGTGCCCCCGGCCACTACACCCGCCAACAGGGCCTGCAGGGCGGCGGCGGTGCGCTTTGTGAGCACCCGCCTGCTCCGGACATGGGAAAGCGCCGTGAGGGGTGTGCCGGTGGTCTCGTCCAGAGTGGTCTCCAGCAGCAGCGGGGTGCGGCAGATCCCCCCGCAGGCAATGGTGTTCATCATGGCGGCGACCTGCAGGGGGGATGCCAGCAGCTCCCCCTGCCCAAAGCAGAAATTGGCGTAGGCCCCACTGGACGCAAGAGCCTCCCGTTCTGGCAGGACCCCAGCCGCCGTGTGCAGGGCATCGGTGAGCGGGATCGCCTGCCCAAAGCCCAGCTGCTCTGCCATAGCGCGGACAGCATCGGCCCCCAGCGCCTGCCCCAGCCGGATGAAGTAGCCGTTGCAGCTCTTTTCCAGCGCGCCGGCCAGATCTACCTCACCATGGGGAATGCCGCCCGCACAGCGGAAGATCCGGCCATCCACCGCGCACCAGCCGGGGCAGGTGTAGACAAAGCCGCTCTCCCCTGCCTCCAGCGCCGCTGCCGCCACCACCGGCTTGAACACCGAGCCCACGGCATAGCACTGAAACGCCCGTTCCAGCAGGGGGCTGTCCGGGGCGTTCAGGCTGGCCGAAATGTTTTCCGGATCATAGCCGGGGCGGCTGACGCAGGCCCGCACCTTGGCGTTGGCGGTGTCCAGCACCAGGATGCAGCCGCTCTGCATCGTCTCGTTGGCCACGGCTTCGGCGGTCTGCTGGATCTCCCGGGAAAGGGTCAGCTGCACCCCCACGGCCCCGCTGTCGGCGGGGGTGAGGACGGGCTCGGCCCGCAGCTTTCCCTGGGCGTTGACGGTGCAGACCAGGGTATCCCCCGCCCCGCTGCCGGTGAGCAGTTCGTCAAAGGCGGCTTCCAGACCGGCAGCACCATGGCCCTCGCCATCGAGATACCCCAGCAGCTGCACTGCCAGCGGGGCGGCAGAGCTTCGCCGCGCCGCTGGCCAGCAGGAAACGCCCAGCGCGGAAACATCCCGGTCCACCTCCAGCAAGAACGGGGACGCGGCGTTCCGCTTCTGATAGAGCGCCGCCTGCCCGGCGGCATCGGTGTAGGCGAACAGGCGGGCATAGCTGCCCTCCCCGGGCACGCAGAGGGCCATCCAGCGGGTGGTCTGCCCCGTGAGGAGCTGGCCCCTGTAATCATAAAAATTGCCCCGCCTGGCGGGCAGGTGGAGGGTGACCACGCTCTGCGCCGCCGCCCGGGCCCCATAGGCCGTGTCGGAGCAGAGCCAGTACAGGCGGCAGACCACCGCCGCAAAGCAGAACAGCAGGGTTCCATACAGGACCAGCACCCGTTTGCCGGACATGAAAACACCCCCTCTCCCGCTTAGGATGGACAGGAAAGGGGGCCCATAAACAAAAAGAAGGCAGAGCCTCCCGGGTGGGAAGTTCTGCCTTCTGCGGCGTATTGAATTGGTATGGGGAGCCGGTGCGGCTTAGTACATGCCGCCCATGCCGCCCATGTCACCACCGGCTGCGGGAGCAGCGGGGGGTTCGGGCAGGTCAGCGACCAGGCTCTCGGTGGTCAGCACCATCTCAGCAACGGAT
>UMLF01076222.1_pt1 | contig 11367 bp, 10 predicted proteins | sample 1966501 | NCBI WGS metagenome assembly UMLF01 (sample SAMEA4836194, study PRJEB28245) | human gut metagenome | biome: gut microbiome; material: fecal sample | place: Denmark | collected 2008 | reverse complement strand
ACAGTTTCCGATACGGTGATAACCTAAGAATGAAGGAAAAGGCATACGCAGACCATAACTCCACTTATTCACCAGCACCCCTTCGCCCTGATAAAGTGTATTTTCCATTCCCGACGAAGGAATAAAACATGATGTAACAAGAAAAGTCCTAACCAGCCATACAGCAATAATGACAAATGCCGATAGCTTCAGTCCTATTTTCCAGTCATTACTCAATATGATGCAGTATCATTTTATCGAATCGACAAACTTAAACAAGCGATTCCAACGGACTTTTCCGTCGAACCAACCTCTATCCTGATCGAGTGACAACCAGATAAAGATAGGCTTACCAACGATATGATCTTCAGGCACAAAGCCCCAGAAACGTGAATCGGCAGAGTTATGACGGTTATCACCCATCATCCAGTAATAATCCATCTTAAAGGTATACTTCGTCGTTTCCTGTCCGTTTATATAGATTTTTCCGTCCTTCACCTCCAGAGAATTTCCTTCATAATTCTTGATAGGACGTTCATAAATCGGCAGGTTGTCCAGTGTCAAATCGATTGTAGCACCTTTTTTCGGAATCCATACCGGACCATAATTGTCTACAGTCCAGCCAGTCAGTTTATTTACAGGATACAATCCGCCGGCATCATCATCCGGAGTATTTTCTATAGACACTACCAGATCCTTCCGAGCCAGCAAAGCTGCTTTAGCCTTCTCTGTCAACGGCATGTTATAAACCGATTCTTCGGTGTAATACATCATCAGATCCTCCTGACTGATACCCAGTTCATGACACAAATCATCAGGAAGCATTCCCTTAGTCTTGACAAAATAACGATACTGTACATTATCCGGTTCCTTATTCGCTTTTCCGTCCAGATAAATAATACGGTTCTTTATCTCTAATGTCTGACCGGGAAGTCCGACACAACGCTTTACATAGTTTTCACGACGGTCGACCGGACGGGTAATAATCTTACCGTACATCTGCGGATTTTCATCAATATATTTGCGTCCTGCCTGATAATAGAAATCGTACACCTGACGCTGCTGTTCCAAAGTAAGGCGCGACATATCTACCGGCTGCGAAAGCTGCTGTCCTGCCTGATAACTCAACCGATACAAATCTTCAGCAGGAACGGCTGTAGCTACACTGTCACCGGCCGGAAAGTTGAAAACCACAATGTCATTCAGTTCTACCTTACCCAAACCTCCAACACGCTTGTAATCCCAATGTACCCAGTCAAGATACGACTTACAGTTGAATACCGGAAGTGTATGCTGAGTAAGAGGCATATGAAGCGGAGTCTGTGGAATACGTGCTCCATAACTCATCTTGCTGACAAACAGATAATCGCCTACCAGCAACGACTTTTCGAGTGAAGAAGATGGTATAACGTAATTCTGGAAGAAATACAGATTGACAAAATACACTGCAACCAGTGCAAATACAATTGCATCTACCCAGCTCATTACTGCCAGAACCGTTTTATTTTTCGACTTTTTCCACCATGTCCATGGAATTTTCTTTGAGATATAAGCATCAAAGATAAAAGGAACAACAACCAGTCCCAGCCAGCTCTGCAACCAGATCAGGAAAATCAGGTACAGAACTAATACTATACTAAACTTTATCCACTGCTTACGTGATGCCTGTATCATATCTTAAAACTGAAATAAATCGTTCATTCCTAAAAATCCTTCGTGAGTTGCTGTGTACTCGGCTGCCAGTACTGCACCCAATGCAAATCCTTTGCGGTTCTTTGCATCGTGCGTAATAATAATAGAATCAGCTTCCGATTCATAACGGATAGTATGAATTCCGGGCACTTCTCCTTCACGGATTGCACTTACAGGCATTTCATCCGATGCGCACGCTGTAGTACCGGTTACAGTTCCATCCGGAGCTGTAAGTGTACCCATAACCCATTTGTTCTTTCTGTCCAGGTTCTCCAAGATACCTTCAGCAAGTGTAATTGCTGTTCCACTTGGAGCATCCAGCTTATGGATATGGTGTGTTTCTACCATTGACACGTCATAATTGGGAAAGTTGTTCATAATCTTTGCCAAATATTTATTGACAGCAGAGAAAATTGCTACCCCCAAACTAAAATTAGACGACCAGAAAAGGGTCTTTCCTTCTTCTGTACACAAACGGCGCATTTCCTCACCATGCTCATTCATCCAGCCGGTACTGCCCGATACCACTTTCACACCATTCTTGAAAGCTTCCAGACAGGTTCCATAAGCTACCGAAGGAGCTGTAAATTCAATTGCTACATCAGCCGAACGAAAAGCTTCTGAAGCAAAATCCTGACGGTTGTTTATATCAATAATACTTACAATCTCGTGTCCGCGGGCAATTGCAATCTTTTCGATTTCCTTACCCATCTTACCATATCCTATTAATGCTATCTTCATAAATCTCAAATTATTTTAGGCACAAAGATAACGTTTTTCGTTATTAATCATTACATTTAGCGAACATTTACACCTCATTAACATGGAAGAACTCTTGCACTATGTGTGGAAACACAAGCTTTTCGCACTGAAACCTTTGCAGACTACCGACGGACAACCGATTGAAATCATTGACCCGGGACTGGCAAACATGCATGCCGGACCGGATTTTTTCAATGCAAAAATCAAGATAAACGATGTAACCTGGGTGGGAAACATTGAAATACACCAGCAGGCTTCCGACTGGTTTCGCCACAATCATCACCTTGATCCGGCATACGACTCGGTTATCCTGCACGTGGCTTCGGACATTGACGCTACTCCCACGCGAAGTAATGGAGAGGTGATTCCACAAATGGAACTGCACTACCCGCCTTATTTGCTGAAAAATTATGAAGAGCTGATCCGTGCCGATCGCTATCCGGCCTGTTTCCGCATTATCCCCCAACTTCCGTCCTTCCTGTTGCATAGCTGGCTGTCCACTCTTCAGGTGGAACGTTTCGAGCACAAAACGCAACACATAGAAAAGCTCTTGCAGGAATACAATCACGACTGGGAAAATGTGTTTTTCATTACGCTGGCACGCAATTTCGGATTTGGAGTAAACAGCGATTCCTTCGAAGTATGGGCAAAGAATATTCCGCTGGCAGCGGTCAACAAACACCGCGATAATCTGTTTCAGATAGAGGCTTTTTTCTTCGGGCAAGCAGGACTTTTGCAAGAGTTACCGGTTGATGCGTATACGGAAAACATGATCAAGGAATACAATTATCTGAGGCAGAAATTCGGTCTGCAACCTTCTTCCGACTGCCGCTGGCGCCTGCTTCGCCTGCGTCCGGGCAACTTTCCGCATATTCGTATTGCGCAGCTTGCCTGCCTGTACCACCGTTCGCAAGGCTTGTTTTCGCAATTGATGGAAACGGAATCGCTGAAAGAGCTGCGCAATCTCCTGAAAGGGGGAACTTCGGAATACTGGCTGACACACTATACGTTTGGTACTCCCTCTCCTTCACATCCCAAAACCATCAGCCAGAACTCAACCGATTTGCTTATCATCAATACGGTAATACCATTTCTCTATGCCTATGGCAAACACAAGTCGAACGATGCTTTGTGCCTGCGTGCCACTCAACTGCTGGAGGAATTGAAGCCGGAAAACAATTATATCATCCGCATGTGGAAAGAATGTGGACTGGAGGCCTTACATGCAGGCGACAGTCAGGCACTTATCCAGCTCAAAAAGAATTACTGTGACCTGAAGAAATGCTTGTACTGCCGCATCGGATATGAGTATTTCAAGAAAAAAGAAATATAATATTTCGAAGTAGTAACTAATTTTTAACTGTATCTACTTTTATCTGAATAGAAGGAATATAAATAGTTTGAACAGAAGGAACAGTAATAGTTCCTCTATCGATATTAGTAACTTCTGCTTTTACATCATTCACATAAATTTTATCCAACGGATAATATAGCTTATAGGTTGGTAAAGAAGTTATCCATTCGGTCTTTATATTCACCGGTTCTGAAAATATATCTTCACATACTAAATCAAAAGAAAATGAAGCAGTACGATCATCTCCATCACCAATAACATCAGTACTATTCACACTAAAATAATAATGCCCATCTTCCATGTAGCCCCACTTTAAGTCAAAATAATCACACTCTACATATTTTGAAGTTTCAGGATTCAGCCATTTGAGTTCCATTTTATCAGCAAGTGTCTCCATGTCATCCATGTTATCAATAAATGGATTTCCATTTTCATCTACCAGCTCGAAATAAAATTCGTAAACGCTAAACTCAACATTTTTAACATTTTTATCACAACCACTTATCAAAATAAATAATAACAGGACTACTGAACTTAAAATAAACTTTTTCATAAGCTAATTAGATTAATAAGAAGGTATTATAATTAATTGTTGCAAATCATCTGGGAATATTTCTGGAGAATAAAACCAACCATTTTTTGTTGTACCTTCATTAGCCCATCCCCAATTATAATGTTGAGAGGCAATTATAGCAGGACTAGGATTCCCTCCCGCTAGATATTTTGTTTTATCTCTTTCATAATAATAAGACCCGTTGCTTCCTCTCAAATATTCCACCGTAAAATGTTTTTAAGAGCATCTTTGAAAGAATCGCAATATGCTATATATTATTACATTTACAAATGTAAAAAAAAAAAAGGTTATCCAAATATTTTATAAGGATTTATCAACACGTTATGATTCCTTTTTCGATTACGATGAAAACAGGTCCTTGCCTTTCAAACGTAGTTTACGGAACTTTGACAAAGAACTGGAGGAAGCATAAAATTTATTTTTATATCTATGAAGATACAAAAAATATTGGTACATAGCCCAATATTTCACTAGGTATGTACCAATATTTTTATGAATTTATTGTTGAAGGCACTTTTTCTGTACCCTCAATTAATTTGTATTTCTTTTAGACAAAGGTATGTATACCATCAATTCCCAGCCAGACAAACGGTTGTTTACAAAAGGGAATAAATCGAATTTCCGGGTTATTCCCCGCTTATATTGTATGGCAATTTCCATACAACCAAAGTCATAACCCAAACGTGCAAACACTGGTACATTCACAAAATCTTTATCATAAAAATAATAAGCAGATTCTACTCCTACAGATAAATTCAATCCTTTATACAAATAATATCCCACACTTCCGGAGAGAGAGACCGACAACAAATTGCAAACTCCTGTATTTCCCGCATAAGTTATGTGCTCGTCCGGAGAGAGATAGCTTAATCCATACTTATAACGATGATATCCGGCTATTATCGCAAGATCGAAAAACCATCGGGAATCAATCGGCTTCAACCGCCAACGATAACCGAAACCTAAAGAGAATCTGGAATCAAAATAAGTCTTCCCGGTATCAAAAGGAGGTAACCCGGCTGAGGGAGGAACCATATCATAACTTACCATATCCTTTCCTCCATAAATTGTCAGGCCTGAGGACCGACCTGTCTGTCCGTAAGTAACCAGCCATCCACTAAGCAATAATAAAAGAATAGTCAAACGCTTTATCATACAATCAATTCTTGTGTTTAATCAATTACTTCTAACTTATTCTTCCACACTATCCATCCATTCCGTTTGTATCATCCGGCAACCACCTACCAGTCCTAGTCCATTTGTTACATTGGTATAGGTAGGGCGTACAGGAGCCAATTCCGATTCTCCCAATTTATTGTTTACTTGTTCATTCATCGACTTCAGATAATGATAGAACTCTTCCGACAAACTATACAGACAAACCTTATATTGTTTCCTGTTTGTATAAACTTCATCCTGAATAGAGGTTTCATAATCGGATATATAAGTCTTGTTCAGCCGAAGTGTGTAGTTCTTTCCTTGAATCTTCTCATCGCTCCAAATATACAACTGCTCATAATACGTATAGTCGCCTATAAGAATTTCATCCAAACCGGCTGAAACCTTCAGGAGCGGTTCATCGTCCCAATCCATATATGCAGTATATTCTTTGTCATAATACACCCGTGATTCTCCATTCCTCCAATACTTCGCTCTTTCTTTCACCGTTACGGCATAATAGTTTACTGTACTAGCCTCATCGGTAAAGTTTATCTGAAACTGAAGCGTACCAGGATCGGATGGCTTTCGTTCCATATGAACAGAATTCAACGGAAACGGAGCTGGAATTGTCGTAACAGACAAAACTGTTTCCAAGCCTTCAGCAGAAGCTGTCAGCCGGATACGATCGCCTTCCTCGTATCTCTGCACCGTATAATAACTTTTGGCGGGAACACCCGGTAAAGCTTTGTCCGTCCACAACAGACCGACAGGTGTACCGTTTACTTCCAGCCGGACATCCGTCCCTGTCAAACCAGAAACAATTTCCCCCTTGCCTGTGACTGGAAGACTGCGTGAAAAACGTACCACGGTTGTATCTCCACTCCCGGGATAACTGTATACAACTAACTTAGGGATTCCTTCCGCCTCATCCAGATCGAAATGATATACGCAAGATGTAAACAGTAAGGATACCCCAAGTATGATCATGAAAGAAATATATTTTACCATCATCCTTATTAGAATTTTAAAGTATAACTGAAAGACGGAATTACAGGAAACAGTCCTATCGCCTTGCCTCTGAAACTACCATCGGCCTGCCGTTCTACTTGAGTATAGAAAGCATTCATCCGGCAATAGGCATTGTAAATACTGATATTCCAGATACGTTCGAAACCTCGTTTGGTTGTCCGCCGGAAATTGATGCCTACATCCAGCCGATGATAGGCTGGCAGGGTAATATTGTTCGGCTTTTCGTAGACCCAGCTTCCTGCCGCATCAGACGGCTGGACGGTTCCAGGCAAAGAAGGATTTTCTACATACTGCATAGGCACAGTAGCCCGATCGCCACTACGGAAAGTCCATGCTGCGTACGCATCGATACGGTTATTAAACTTATGACGGAACATCAGGTTCAGCTTATGACGGTTGTCAAACTTGCTGGCATACCAGTCGGGGTAAAAATCTTCGAATTTCTGCTTGCTCCACGACAGCGTATAACTGGCCTGAAAGACATTCTTCGCGTGACGGTACGCCAGTGAGGCTTCCAATCCATACGATTTTCCTTTGCCTACCCTCACCCATTTCTCCCAGTTATCGGCAGGAAGTGTCAGGTTACCACCGGTATCATATTCCAGCATACGGTCGGTAATACGGAAATAGCCTTCTATGTCCATGCTCAAGTTCCATGGAAGCTTCATATAAATACCTCCCGCCATCTGACGTGAACGCATCGGACGTATGCGACTGGTAGAAGGAACCCAGCAGTCAGTAGGAAGATTCAAATAAGAGTTCGAAAGCTGATGGGCAAACTGACTCATTTCGGTATAAGAAGCCTTCAAGGTAGCCCAATCGAAAAGCCGGTAACCGACAGATAATCTCGGTTCCAAGGAATGATAAGTCGCTCCCGTAACCCGATACAAGACATAGTGCAGACCCGCATTTACCCGCAACTTTTCGGTCAGCTGCATATCATCTTCCACATAAAAAGAGATTTCACTCCCCCGATAACGACCTTCACCCGCCGACGACAAGGTATCGGCAATCCCTGCCGTTTCTCTTATATCCTGCGAAGCGATACGCTGCGGATGATACAAATGAAACAAATAGTTGCTACCCAGACGAATATGATGACTCGCAGCCGGACGATAACTGAACTCCATCCGGTAACCCACATCATCAATCGTCGAATAATTGCTTCTTTGCATCCGTTCCATCGACACCCTCTTGTCTTGTTCATAATAGCTTTCGTCCGACAGGAAACTATACTTTGCCAGATTACGGGCATACACCAGTGATACATTGCCCGACAGTTTAGGCGTAAGCTGACCGTTCCAGTTCAGTCCGACTGACAAATTGCCCCAACGGATATGGAATGTATTCTCATCCCGTTCCTCGTACTTCTGAAACATATATCCTTCCGGAAACTGTTGCAGCACTCTCGACTTGAACAGATCACGGGCAGAATATACGCTGAGCGACAACTTGTTCCGATCGGAAAACCGATGCGTAATTTTAGCATTGATATCGTGGAAAGCGTAACGGGTCTTAATATTTTTATCTGAAAAATTTCGATTCGCTATCCACAAGGCAGGTGTGGTCAGCAGATCCATCCAGCTCCTTCGCATACCAAAACTAAACGAAGTCTTATCTTTGATGACAGGTCCTTCAAACTGGAACCTGCCATCCAGCAGTCCGATGGAAAAAGTGCCATGATATTCTTTCATGTCCCCCTCCCTAGTACGAACATCGATGACCGATGCCGTTCTTCCTCCATAACGAGCCGGGAAACCACTCTTATAGAAGTCTACATTCTTCACCACGTCCGTATTGAATGCCGAAAACAGTCCACCCAAATGATTGACCTGATACAACGGAGTACCGTCCAGCAAAAACATATTCTCATCATTCCGCCCGCCATGTACATACAGCCCGGAAAGCAATTCCGTACCGGAAGAAACACCCGGCAAGTTCTGAATGGACTTGACAAGATCCGGAGAACTCAACAGAGAGAATTCCGTATTCAGCAATTCGGGAGTAAAAGAAACCTTTCCGGTCTGAGTGGTAAAAAGCGGATCATTCAGATTTGCTGTAACCTCCACACCTGCCAGTGCCGTTGTGCTTTCCTTCAGATAAATAGTTCCAAAATAATCAGACTGCAAATCGAGTTCCTTTACCACTTCCTCATAGCCAATATAAGACACACGAAGCACATGCTTCCCCTCGGGTAAGGTAATACTGAAAAAGCCATGCTCATCAGTCAGTGTTCCGGTACGCGTAGTCTTGTCATACACCGTCACATTAATCAGTGATTCACCATTATCCTGACAGATATAACCCGAAAAGGTATACTTGTTCTGCCTGAACAGCAACACATATTCATCCTTGATTTCCCACTTGATACCAGTCCCGCCCAAAACAATATTCAGATTCTCCGTCAGTGTCTTGTCGGGCAACGGTCTGCCCGCAGGCATCACATCAGCCAAAGCAGAATCGTATACAAAACTTACATGATATACCTCCTGCATGGTATCTATCGCTCTTTTCATCTCTGTGGATTCGGATGAAGCATTCGCCGCCACATGCAGACACAGCAGAACAGCACAGAAAAATGTTCTCATCACTTCTTCTTTTCAATTTTTACTTTCAGCACCTTTTCTATTATCTCGATTATTTCATCCAGGCTTCGGGAATTAAAATTGGCAGTCAGCCGTTTATCCGTATTGTCAGCTATCAGACGGACATTGTAATACCTGGAAAGTTCATCGAGTACCTTTTGCAAAGGCGTATTGCTGAACACAAAGCTACCTTTACGTGTCTGTGCTCTCTGCGTAAGTACTTGAGGTTTCTGTTGTCCTTTGACAACCTGCGCCCTCATTCCACGTGTCAGAATTACCGCATCCGGTTGTCCTACAGCCGTATACTGTACTTTTCCCGCCTCAACGTGTACAAATGCCGTATCATTCCGGCTTTCATCCAGCAAGAAACGAGTCCCTATCACCCTCACTTCCGACAATCTGCCACTTGCCGTAAACGGCCGGGCAGCATGATGACGAACCCTAAACGAAGCCTTTCCCCGCAAACGGACATCCCGACGGACAGACAAGTATTCACGGGAACAATAGCGGATGGAAGAATGAGGATAGAGCATTACGGCAGAACTATCCGGCAACAGACAATCGACCGAATGCTCGTATGCCGTAATCTCCGTCCATTTCGCATCAGTAAACAGGTATATCTTTATTACAAACACCAAAAGTACAGCGGCCGCTATCCCCGCAAAAGCCACCACATACGAGCCAGGACCTGACTTGCTTTCGGGTATAGCATGTTTGTGCCTAAAAGTCTGCAATGCCTTCTGCGTATCAAGTTTATTTACACGGTAATGCTTCAGTACAAACCGGAGACATTTTTCTTCTAAATCTTTCATACTCCTTCGATTTTAAGTTTCATAGACAAGACTGTACAAAGGTTGAAATTCACTATTGCCAACAAGCTAATTTTAGCCGAAAAAGAAAGTATATACTTTATATGCTCCCTCACGTATCAGTCGAAGTGCTTTCTGTATATGATTATCAACCGTATGAACGGAGATATGAAACTTGTCGGCTATGTCTTTATACTTCATGCCATCCCGTTTGTTCAACAGAAACACTTCCCTGCAACGGTCGGGCAATGAATCAATGGCAGTCCAGATACGTGCTTCCATGATCGTACGTTCTTCTACATCTTCCTCGAGTAACCTGTCTTCCAGATCGGATGGAGAAAGACTAGTATCGAACATACTACTTTGTTTCAGCCAGTCAAGGCTACGGTTTCTGACCATCGTATAGAGGTACGACCTAATATTAACGATCTCCCCACCTTCCTGTTCCATTTTTTCCCACAAAACCGAAAAACACTCCTGCACGATATCTTCAGCAGCATCTACATCGTGAATATAGTGTATGGCGTACAAGCATAAAGGTCTGTAATGGTATCTGAACAAATTATCAAAATTCATATCACTTACTTCTAGTTTTGATATTATGAATCATTTTTTACATAATGACGTACAAAAATGCCTAAGTCACTATGTTGCATTCGCAAAAAGAAGTTAATTTACCAAGAAAAATCCAGAACTATGAAAGCATAAAAGGTAAGAAGTCAAATTGATTAAAACGATGCAGAAAATACTTCTGCACATATTCAAAAAACATCAGCATATTTACTCTTTTTTTTGTACGAAAGTCCCCGTCTTTCGTACAAAAAATAAAAAAAGAAGACGATGTTTTTGTCACTTCTTGCTGATAAATTCTTATTGATTAGCGCAAGGCTTCTTCTACCGCTCTGAGATAAGTGTCCAGACGATTACTTTTTAAGATAAGCTTACGGCTCTTCTTGTCTATATCGGGAAGTAAATACTCCCACATGGTTTTCAGTTTGGCAAGCAACTGAGCCTCGCCTCCTTCAATAATCCGGCAATAATGTTCATACATCAACCCGTGCATTGCAGATACCTGACGGTATAATGTTGTTTTATCGGGAGATTGACCTTTGCGAACAGATAGGGCAAGCGAAGGATCAGCAAGCAGCCCTCTGCCTAGCATCACACCTTTCAATCGTGGATATTCCTCCAGCAACTCTTGAACAGCTTCTGGTGTACACAAATCTCCATTATACACCAATGGCAGTTCACAGGAGTCATAAAACTCCTTAAAAGCAACACGGTTCACTTCTCCCTTGTACTGCTGTTTTCCGATACGTGGATGAAGAGTTATCTGAGACACCCCTGAGCCGTTCAGTAAAGGTAATACCTGTTTCCATTCATCGGCATGTAGCCACCCAAGTCTCATCTTGACAGAGAAAC
>UMLF01066115.1_pt1 | contig 11378 bp, 7 predicted proteins | sample 1966501 | NCBI WGS metagenome assembly UMLF01 (sample SAMEA4836194, study PRJEB28245) | human gut metagenome | biome: gut microbiome; material: fecal sample | place: Denmark | collected 2008 | reverse complement strand
CTGCCGATCACGCAGTCCGCGCCGTTCACCTACAACAGCGCATCGCTGACCGAATTGTCGGGTTATATGAAGGACAGCGCCAAGTCGCTCGGTCTGGATGCGGTTACGGCGGCCGTAGACGCTGCCAAGCAGGCCAATGAGACCGACCCCAAGACCGACGAGAACGGCAACACCATTGATCAGGCGGCACAGGTGGATGCGACCAAGCTGGTCTCCCCGACCGAGTTTATCAACGCCATGCGCGCCTATATGGAGAAAAACCTCGGCATGCCGACCGATCTCTCGCTTGCGGATGCCCGCACGATGGTCGGCATCTATTACAGCATGCGCACGGTCGGCTTCAGCAATCAGGCGACCTACACGCTCGCGGACAATGTGCCGATGGACCTGATCGCCTATATCAAGGAGCACAGCGCGGATTTTCAGGGCATTGAAATCCAGAGCGAAGCCGTCCGCCAGTACGACACCGACACCGCCGCGCACCTGCTCGGCACGATCGGCTCCCTGACCTCTGACGAGTGGAATTCCGACAAAAACGGCGGTCCTTACAAGGACAAGGCAGGCTACCAGATGAGCGATCTCATCGGCAAGTCCGGTCTGGAGAGCGCGCTCGAGTCCTACCTGCACAGCACGGCAGGCTCCCGCACGGTGGAGACCGATCTTGGCGGTTCGGCTATTGCCGAGCAGACCACCGCTACGGCTCCCAAGCCCGGCGACAATGTTATCACCACGATTGACCTTGACCTGCAGGAAGTCGCTGAGAAATCGCTGGCAGGCAATCTCTCCGCTTACGGCAAGGGCGGCGCGGCTGTTGCGCTCGACCCGAACACGGGCGAGGTGCTCGCAATGGCGTCCTACCCGACCTACGACCTGGCAAACTACAACAAAAACTACGCCTCTATCCAGGCGGACAGCCGCCATCCGGAGGTAAACCGTGCAACCTCGGGTGTGTACCCGCCGGGCTCCACCTTTAAGATGGTGACCGCCATCGCGGGTCTGGAGGAAGGCATCATCTCCGGTGACACCTACGTTACCTGCACCGGCACCTACGAGTACGGCGGACAGACCTTCCGCTGCAACAACCACGACACGCCCATGACGCTCAACGTCACGGATGCGCTCAAATACTCGTGCAATTCGTTCTTCTACACGGTCGGTCAGAAGCTGACCGGTGAGCACCTCGAGCAGTGGACTAAGAAGTTCGGTCTCGGCACGGCGACCGGCATCGAGGTCGGCGAAGCCACCGGTCAGGCAGCAGGCCCGACCTATCGTGAGCAGCAGCGCAAGGCCGACCCGGCGATCCGCGAGTGGCAGGGCGGCGATGATCTGAACGCAGCGATCGGTCAGTCGGATAACGGCTTTACGCCGCTGCAGCTGGCAAACTATGTTTCCGCTATCGTAAACGGCGGCACGCTGTACAAGCCGACGCTCGTCAAAAGCATCAAAAGCTACGATTACAGCAGCTTTATGAAAACCGATGAATCCGAGGTGCTCGGCAAGATCGACATTTCGGATGCCACGCGCGAGCTTGTCATGCAGGGCATGAGCGAGGTTACCGACGAGGGCGGTACCGCAGGCAGCGTTTTCGCGGACTACCCCATCAAGGTTGGCGGCAAGACCGGTACGGCCGAGATGTTCGAGAACGGCGAGTCGTTCGACAACGGTCTGTTCATCGCGTTTGCGCCCTTTGACAACCCGCAGATCGTTATCTGCGTAGTCGGTGAAGGCGCAGGCCACGGCGCTTACGTTGCGCCGATCGTGCGTGATATGCTCGATGAGTATTTCTCTGTCGGCAAGTCGGACCGCGCAGCCTCCCGTCAGGCGGAGAACACCCTGATTCGATAAAACAATTGTAAGCGAAACTGCAGTTTCGCGGCAGCCTAAGCCCGGCAAATGTGATTTTGCCGGGTTTTTTCTTTCCAAACCCGGTGCCATTTGAAGTTTTCGTCAAAAAATTCGCGTGGAACGCTTGTAAACCGCCCGCTGTTAGTTTATAATACACTTGTAGGCGAATCTGCAGATTTATGCAGTATTGCCTTAAGGCAATACTGCATAATTGAACAAGAGCGATTTGCGAGCAAATTTTGCGTTCTGACAAGGCGCGGTTTTGCGGTAATACTTGATGTATTACCGTGAAATCTCGGCAGCGCGGACGGAACTCGCGCAAGGAACCGAAGCCAAAGTCAGGGCACAAAATTTCCGCAAAGCGCCGCAGCTTTAATTGTGCAGTATTGCCTTAAATAAGGTTTTCTTTCGGAGGCGGTATGTTGAAGGTGATTCTTGTTGCGTCCGGTAAGGGCGGCACAGGAAAGACCTCCCTTACAGCGGGCGTAGGCGCGGCTCTCGCGCAGCTTGGCAGCAAAGTGCTGCTGATTGACGGCGACTGCGGTCTGCGCAATCTGGATATCGTGCTCGGCATGTCCGACCGGGTGGTCTACTCGTTTGCCGATGTGGCAGGCGGCGCGGTTCCCCTCGCGGATGCCATGGCGTGTCATCCGGATATGAAAACGCTGTACTTACTCACTGCACCGGTGGCGCTTCCCGCTCTCAGCGAGCGCGGCATGGAGCAGCTGGCTGTGCAGGCCGAGGAGGCCGGGTTCGACTACCTGCTGATCGACGGTCCCGCCGGACTGCCGGCTGAGCTTTCCTTTCTGGCGCACATTGCCACGCAGGCGATCATCGTCACCTCGACCGACCGCGTGTGTGTCCGCGGCGCGGAACGCTGCGCCCGCAAGCTGGAGGAGGAATACTGCATCCAGCGCATCCGCATGGTGCTCAACCGCGTGCGCCCGCAGCTCATCAGCCACGGCAAATCCGGCAACATCGACGACGCGATGGACGAAGCGGGACTTCCCCTGCTCGGTCTCGTGCCCGAGGATGTGGACCTCATTTCGTGCAGCAACAGCGGCAGGAGCATTCATGCCGTCAAGCACACGGGCGCGGCTCGCGCCTTTGTGAATATCGCCCGGCGGCTCAACGGCGAGCGTATTCCACTTAAATTGTAAGAAATCTCGAAATAAATATACAGGAAAGGGGTTATTCCTGATGAACATTGCACTGATCGCACATGACCGCAAAAAAGAACTGATGGTACAGTTTTGCATGGCATACTGCGGTATTCTTGCAAAGCATAACATCTGTGCCACCGGCACCACCGGCAAATTTGTTGAAGAAGCTACCGGTCTGAAAATCGACAAGTGCCTTGCGGGTATGCAGGGCGGCGAGGAGCAGATCTCCGCGCGCGTAGCCTACAACGAGATCGACCTCGTGCTGTTTTTCCGTGATCCGATGTCCAACGCACAGTACGAACCGGACGTCCATGCGATTTCCCGCCTGTGTGACATGCACAATATCCCGATTGCAACCAACTCGGCAACCGCTGAAATGCTCATCCTCGGTCTGGACCGCGGTGATCTGGATTGGCGTAATATTGTCAACCCGAAGAACAAAAAATAAACAATAGCATTCGTTGCACCGGATCGGGTACGCCAATTCGGTGCATACGTCTGTCTTGAGGAGAATCAAAATAGTTATGGAAAAAGTAAAACCCAGAACCTTATCCGGCTTTATGGAGCTGCTTCCGGCACCGCAGGTGCAGATGGAGCGCATCATGCAGGTACTGCGCGAAACCTATGCGCTGTACGGCTTCTATCCGCTGGATACCCCGCTGATCGAGTCCTCCGAGGTGCTGCTTGCCAAGGGCGGCGGCGAGACCGAAAAGCAGATCTACCGCTTCACCAAGGGCGACAGCGATCTGTCCCTGCGATTCGACCTGACCGTACCGCTGGCAAAATATGTTGCCCAGCACTACGGCGAGCTGACCTTCCCGTTCCGCCGTTTCCAGATCGGCAAGGTTTACCGCGGTGAGCGCGCACAGCGCGGCCGTTTCCGCGAGTTCTATCAGGCGGACATCGACGTCATCGGCGACGGCAAGCTGGACATCATCAACGAGGCCGAGGTTCCGAGCATCATTTACAAGACGTTCACCTCACTGGGCCTCGAGCGCTTCAAGATCCGCATCAACAACCGCAAGGTGCTCAACGGCTTCTTCGCTATCCTCGGTTTGACCGAGAAGGCCGGCGACGTGATGCGCACCATCGACAAGCTGGAGAAGATCGGCGCAGAGAAGGTAAAGACCATTCTGGTCGAAGATTTCGGCGTGGAAGCTGCTACGGCTGACGAGCTGCTGAAGTTCATCGAGACGCCGGGCGGCACCGAGGGTATCCTCGCGGCGCTGGAGGCCTACAAGGGCAAGAACGAGGTATTCGACCTCGGCGCAGAGGAGCTGAAAACGGTTGCAACCTATATGCAGGCGTTCGGCGTTCCGGCCGACCACTTCGAGATCGACCTGACGATTGCCCGCGGTCTGGACTACTACACCGGCACCGTTTATGAGACCGCTATGCTCGACCATCCGGAAATCGGTTCCATCTGCTCTGGCGGCCGTTACGACAACCTTGCCGAGTATTACACCGACAAGCAGCTGCCGGGCGTGGGCATCTCCATCGGTCTGACCCGCCTGTTCTATGTTCTCGGTGAACAGGGCTACCTGAACGACCAGATGAACAAGGCACCGGCGGACGTTCTCATCCTGCCGATGACCGACGACATGGGCGCGGCTATCGAAACCGCTACCGCACTGCGTTCTGCGGGCATCCGCACCCAGCTCTACGGCGAGCAGAAGAAGTTCAAGCACAAAATCGGCTACGCCGACAAGCTGGGCATTCCGTTCGTTATCTTCCTCGGCGAGGATGAAATCAACGCGGGCGTGGTCGCTGTCAAGGATATGGAGAGCGGCGAGCAGGTCAAGGTTTCGCTTGACGAGGCAGCAAAGCTCATCCATGACGGTCTGGCGAAGAAAAACGCAGGCAAAGTAATCTGCGACAAATAAATCGCTAAATTGCAGGGCGGGTGACCCCGCCTTTGGTAGAGATAGATTTTCAACTGAATATGGAGGGATTGTTTATGAAACAGCTTGTTTACGGCGGTATTCTCATGATAACCGGCATGCTCGGTGTCATTGCGGCTATTCTGGCGCTTTCCGCGTCGATTGCCGATAACGCTTCCATTATGTTCCTTATCGCCTTCGCCGGCATTATTTTATTTGCGATTATGGTCTTTCTCGGCTATTATGAGCATGTTCGTCCGGCAATGAAGGATAAGGACAATCAGTAACTTGCCATCTATATTTCAGCTAATCCGCGCAGCAGCGCGTATTAAATAGAATTTGCTCTGCAAATCAAAACTGTAATAAACAAATCTTAAAGGATTGATAAACATGAATAACACATCTATTGCAGGCATGAAGCGCACGCATATGTGCGGCGATCTTCGCCTGGAGCACGCCGGTCAGACCGTTACCGTAAACGGCTGGGTAGACCGCGTGCGTGACAACGGCGGCGTACTGTTCCTGCTGCTGCGCGACCGCGCGGGCATCGTACAGTGCACCTTTGACAAGTCGGTCAACGCTGACCTGTTCGACATCGCCTTCACCTGCCGCACCGAGTTCGTTGTAGCGGTAAAGGGCAAGCTGGTGGCCCGCGACGCGGCCGCCATCAACAAGAAGATGCCGACCGGCGAGGTCGAAATTATTGCCGAGGACATCCGCATTCTGTCCAAGGCGGAGACCACCCCGTTTGAGATCGACGACACCAAGGAGGTCGGTGACCAGATCCGTCTGAAGTACCGCTACCTTGACCTGCGCCGTCCGTCCATGCAGAAGAACCTGATGCTGCGCCACCGCGTAACGCAGGTTGCCCGCAACTACTTCGACGAGCACGGCTTCCTCGAGATTGAGACCCCGATGCTGACCAAGTCCACGCCGGAGGGTGCGCGCGACTACCTCGTGCCGTCCCGTGTGCATCCGGGCAAGTTCTATGCCCTGCCGCAGTCCCCGCAGCAGTACAAGCAGCTGCTCATGCTGTCCGGCATGGACCGTTACATTCAGATCACCCGCTGCTTCCGCGACGAGGACCTGCGTGCCGACCGTCAGCCGGAGTTCACCCAGATCGACCTTGAGATGTCGTTCGTTGAGCAGGATGACGTTATCGCCGTCAACGAGGGCTTCCTCCAGCGCGTATTCAAGGAAGTGCTCGATGTTGACATTCAGCTGCCGCTGCCCCGCATGACCTGGCAGGACGCCATGGACAAGTACGGTTCGGACAAGCCGGACGTTCGCTTCGGCTTTGAGATCAAGGATATTTCCGACATCGCCAAGGACTGCTCGTTCAAGGTGTTCAAGGACACCGTGGAGAACGGCGGTACGGTTCGTCTCATCAACGTAAACGGCTACGCGGACAAGTTCCCGCGCAAGGAGATCGACAAGCTCGGCGAGTTCGTCAAGACCTACCGCGCAAAGGGCCTTGCATGGATGAAGCTCGCCGCAGACGGCAGCATGACTTCTTCGTTTGCCAAGTTCCTGTCCGAGGACGAGATTGCAGCCATCAAGGAGCGTGCAGGCGCAAAGGAGAACGACCTGCTGTTCGTTGTTGCCGACGCAAACTGGCAGACCGCCGCTGTTGCTCTGGGCGCGCTGCGCTGCGAGCTGGCTAAGCGTCTGGGCCTTGCCAAGAAGGACGACTTCAAGCTGCTGTGGGTCACCGAGTTCCCGCAGTTCGAGTACAGCGAGGAGGAGAACCGCCTCGTTGCCATGCACCATCCGTTCACCGCACCGATGGACGAGGATATCCCGCTGCTGGACACCGATCCGGCCAAGGTTCGTGCCAAGGCGTACGACATTATCCTCAACGGCTGTGAGCTGGGCGGCGGCTCCATTCGTATCCATGATCCCGAGCTGCAGACCAAGATGTTCGAGGCCCTCGGCTTCACCGAGGAGAAGGCCAAGGAGCAGTTCGGTCACCTGATTACTGCATTCTCCTACGGCGCACCTCCGCACGGTGGTCTGGCTTACGGTCTGGATCGTCTGTGCATGCTGCTCGCCGGTCTGGATTCCATCCGCGACGTGATCGCCTTCCCGAAGGTTCAGAACGCGTCCGACCTGATGATGAACTGCCCGGATATCGTAGATGACAAGCAGCTGGACGATCTCTCTATCGCAGTTACCCGCGTAGAAGAAACGCCTGAGGCATAAATTCTAACGACTTGAGAAGCCGCTGCGGAAACACCACAGCGGCTTTTCCGTTTCTGCGAAAGGAGCAACTTTTTTGAGCATTGAACACAAGGTTCAAAACGAAACCGGACGAAATCCGTACCGAATCGGCACAAATGTGCTGCTGCTCGTTGCGTTTTTCCTGCTGTTCCATCCCCTGCTGAGCAAGGGCTCGCTGATGTATCAGCCGACCATCTCGCACTGGCTGACCGCGGGCGCATTCGTGCCGTTGGTGCTGCGTCCGTGGCGCCGCAACCACCCGTTTGCGGAAAATCACACGCGGCTGTACGCGGCGGTTCTGCTTGTGCATGACGTGCTGCTGTTCCTGTCTGCGGCGGCTGTCAGCCTGATCCTGGTGGAATACATGGTCAAGGGCTGCGTCATCACGCTCAAGCAGTCGTTTTTTCAGGGCTGGATCTGCTATGTGACGGTTTACGCCGCGGCGTATCTGATCTGCGGCAACGTGCGTATCGGCGTATGCCTCGGCATGGCAATTTCGATGATCCACGGCATGATCGACCACTACGTTATGCTGTTCCGCGGCACGCCTGTCATGCTGAGTGACATTGCCGCCATCGGCACGGCAGCCAACGTTTCCAAGGGCTACTCCGCACCGATGGAGCTTTCCGTGCTCCGCGCCGCCGCGGCGGCTATGCTGTTCTGCGTGAGCGTGTGCCTGATGCAGCGCAGCTTCAAGGTGCACAAGCGCTGGTACTTCCGCAGACTGTTTTCGCTGCCGTGCGTGCTCGTACTGGCGTTCATCGCCTACACCGGCATCCAGACGGTCGGCACCGGACTGGCTTTCTGGCAGTCCAGCCGCCAGTACAGCGAGATTTTCTACTTCCTGCGCTGCGCGACCAGCTCGTTTGTCAAGCAGCCGGAGGGCTACAGCGCGGACGCGCTTTCTGCCGCACAGAGCGAATTTACCGGCAAACAGGGAACGAAAACGCCCAATCTGATCGTGATCATGAACGAATCCTTCTCGGATCTCGGCTCGGTCGGTGCGCTTGAGACCAACGAGAACCCCATGCCGTATGTGCACAAGCTGATGCAGGGTCAGGAGAACACCATCAGCGGTCAGCTGACCGTTTCGACCTTTGGCGGCGGCACCGCCAACACCGAGCTGGAGTTCCTCACCGGCGATTCGATGGCGTTCCTGCCGTACAACTGCTCGGCGTATCAGGTGTTCATCAAGAGCGAAATGCCCAATCTGACCTCGGGTCTGGATTCGCTCGGCTACCAGACGGCGGCGATTCACCCCTATCTGTCCACCTCGTGGAACCGCACGAACGTCTACCGCTTCTTCGGCTTTGAAGCGCAGTATTATCAGGACGATTTTGCCGCTGACGCCAGTCGTGTGCGCGATTATATCAGCGACAGCGCAAGCTACAAGAAGATTTTCGAGCTGTACGAGAACAAGAGGGAAAACACGCCGCTGTTCGTGTTCAACGTAACGATGCAGAACCACGGCGGCTACGACTGGGACGGCGACGGTTACTTCGACAAGCGCATCTACCTCACCGGCGAGGAGCAGGACAAGTACCCGACGGTTGACCAGTACCTGTCGCTCGTGCGGTACAGCGACGATGCCGTGCAGGAGCTGATCAGCTACTTCTCCAAGGTGGATGAGCCGACGGCAATCGTGTTCTTCGGCGACCACCAGCCCAATCTGCCGGAGGACTTTTACAACACCCTGCTCGAGAGCCAGCGCGGCGATCTCTCGGATGCCGAGCTGCGCCAGAAAAAGATGGTAACGCCGTTCTTCATCTGGGCGAACTACGACATCGAGGAACAGGCAAACGTGCAGATCAGCGCGAACTATCTGTCCGCGTATGCGCTGAACGCGCTCGGCTGCTCGACCTCGGGCTTTGACCAGATGCGCCTTGCCCTGCAGCAGCAGATTCCGGTGATGAACGTCAACGGCTACCGCCTGCCGGACGGCACCTGGTATCCGCAGGGCGAACAGCCGGAAAACGACCTGCTGAACAATTATCACAATGCGGAATATGCGCAGATTTTTGATGCAAAAAATCGCAGCGATGAATGGTATACACCGTAATTCCGTGCAAAATCCCCGCTTTATGTGGGGATTTTTCCTTGTAAAAAAGATACAGTTTTACGAATTTTTTTGTTGTTCCTGATAAATTTTTAACGTTCACTTTGTAAATCCGCTTTCAGTTAACGTCGAAATGCACAAATACACCTTCTTGTTTATGTGCAAGTATCCAAAGTGCGAAAAAAGTAAAAAAAATGCTTTGCTATAGCTCTTATATAGTGTTAAAATAACTCTCGGACAAGCGGCAACGCGGTTTGCCCATTTAGCAGATCTTCAGTCCTTCGATTGACGGTCTTGTTTTTTGGGATCTTGCGGGCACGCGCACGCAAGCGCAAATCGGTGCTGTGCATTCATGAAGTTCCGGTGGATTTTGAGGGATCTTCACCGGGACGCAAAATTTTTACAAGGGGAGAAAAAGATGAACTTCGTAAACTCCATGGCGTTTACCGCGATCACCTTCGTGGCGTTCACGGCACTCGTCGCACTCATCTCGTGGTGGAAAACCCGTGGTGACAACCTCGACACGCAGGACGGCTACTATCTCGGCGGCCGCAGCCTGACCGGCCCGGTCATCGCCGGTTCTCTGCTGATGACCAACCTTTCCGCAGAACAGCTTGTTGGCAACAACGGTCAGGCAGTTCGCGTCGGCATGTCCACCATGGGCTGGGAGGTAACCTCTGCAATCGCTCTGGTAATCCTCGCATTCGTACTGATGCCGAAGTACCTGAAGACCGGTCTGACCACCGTTCCGCAGTTCTTTGAGCAGCGCTACGACGAAGGCACCCGCCGTCTGGTTTCCATCATCGTACTGCTCAGCTACGTTGTAATCATGCTGCCGAACATCCTGTACGCAGGCGCACAGGTATTCGTAAACATCTTCGGCATTGACAAGATGTTCGGTATTTCCCGTTTCGCAGCAATCGCAATCGTATGTGTTGCAACCGCAATCATTGGTTCTATCTACGCCATCTTCGGCGGCCTGAAGGCAATCGCACTGTCCGACTCCATCAACGGCCTCGGCCTGATCGTCGGCGGCCTGCTGGTTCCGGTATTCGGCTTCATGTTCCTGTCCGGCCAGCTCGGCGGTGACGGCTCCTTCGCAGACGGCTTCTCCAAGTTCCTGCACACCAATCCGTCCTACCTGAACGCCATCAACGAGGTTAACACCCCGGAGCCGTGGCTCCCGTGGCCGCTGCTGTTCACTGGTCTGCTGGTCAACAACATGTACTACTGGGCAACCAACCAGTCCATCATCCAGCGTACCTTCGGTGCTAAGAACCTGAAGGAAGCACAGAAGGGCGCCGTATTTGCAGGCTTCCTCAAGATCATGACTCCGCTGATCATCGTTGTTCCGGGCGTTATCTGCGCACTGGCTTACCCGGGCATGGACTGGGGTTCCGGCGACTCCGCTTACCCGATGCTGGTAGCAGAGGTTATGCCGAAGCCGATCCTGGGCTTCTTCGCTGCTGTAATGTTCGGCGCGATCCTGTCCTCCTTCAACTCGGTACTGAACTCCGCATCCACCATCTACGCACTCGATATTCACCGTCCGCTGTTCAACCCGACCGCTTCCGATGCACGCATGGTTAAGATCGGTCAGAACTTCGGTACTGTAGTAGCAGTTGTTTCCACCATCATGTCCCCGTTCATGCTGTACATGGGCGGCATCACGAGCTTCGTAAACTCTGCTTTCGCTGCGTTCAACACCCCGATCTTTGTTTGCCTGCTGTGCGGCTTCTTCTGGAAGAAGGTTCCGGCTATCGCTGCTAAGATCGTCATCCCGGTTCACGTTGTACTGTACTTCATTCTCCAGTTCGGTCTGCGCAACGTAATCCCGGCACTGAACAACATCCACTACCTGTACTTCACCGCGATCCTGTTCGTATTCGACATGCTGCTGATGTGGGTAATCGTTAAGAAGCATCCGCGTGCAACCGATTTCGAGCTGAAGGACGTAGGCGCTGTAGATCTGACCCCGTGGAAGAACGGCAAGGTCTGGGCTACCGTTACCCTGCTGATCATGGTTCTGGCTTATATCATCTTCTCTCCCCTTGGCTTCGGCAAGAGCGAGAAGACCACCTACCAGAACTACCTCGAGAATCAGACCACTGCTTCGGTTTCCGATTCTGTTCAGTAATGCAACTCAAAACGACCGTCGAAAGACGGTCGTTTTAGTTTGTCAAAAAAGTCGGTATTGAACCAATTTTATCATAA
>UMLF01050632.1_pt1 | contig 11385 bp, 15 predicted proteins | sample 1966501 | NCBI WGS metagenome assembly UMLF01 (sample SAMEA4836194, study PRJEB28245) | human gut metagenome | biome: gut microbiome; material: fecal sample | place: Denmark | collected 2008 | reverse complement strand
TCGCCCGGCGCTTGCAGAGGGTCGCATCGCGGCTGTTCGAACCATCGAGAACGCTCGGCTGTTCGCGCATGATATCGAGCTGGTGCATGTCTGCGCCGAGCAGGGCCTGCTCATGGCGTCCCTCAGCTGGAACGCTCCGGGCCCGCTTGCGAGCGGCCACGATGCTCCGGAGCGCGGGCTCACCGCGGCCGGTCGCGATGCCCTGCGCCGCATGGAGGAGGAGCGCGTCATCCTCGATGTCTCGCATCTCAACGATGTCTGCTTTAGCGAGGTGGCCAAGCTCGCGCAGCGCCCCTTCGTGGCGAGCCACTCCAACGCACGGGCGGTCTGCGGGCACAAGCGGAACCTCACCGATGCCCAGTTCGCCGAGATCCGCGACCGCGGCGGAATCGTGGGTCTCAACTATGCGGACCTGTTCGTCGTGGACGATCCTGCATCCACGCCGCCCACCTTCGACGACCTCTCCCGGCATATCGAGCATTGGCTCGACCTCGGCGGCGAGCGGGTGCTGGCGCTGGGAAGCGACTTCGACGGGTGCGATCCGGTGCTCGACATCGCGAGCGCGGATAAGATGCCCGCCCTCCAAGAGCACCTTGAGCAGCGCTTCGGCGCTGAGGTAGCCGAGGCACTCTGCGGTGGAAACGCGCTTGCGTTCTTTGAACGGTTCGGACGGTAAAGAGGCGCTGCCGGCGCAGGCCCGTTTCTTGTCGGGCGTGTCTTCGTCGTTTTGCTCGTGTTGTCGGGCTTGTTCGTAGGCGTTTTTCGGGCGAGATTTGGACGATCGATTCGCTTCCGGGCATATTTCAGACGCTCACCCCGTTCTCGGGCGGGTTTCCGCCATCTGCGTACTTCTCGGGCGGCTTTCGTACGCTCGAAGGCTCGAAAACGTACAGATGTCGCCCGGCAACGGAGGGAGTGTCCGGATTGCGCCCGGCAACGGGACAAGTGTCAGGATTGCGCCCGAGAAGCCACGCGCTAGGGGCGCATCGGGAGGCCCCGTCCGCGCGATGCGCCGGAATGAGCGCCGATGGATTCATCTGACCCAGCAAGCTCCATGCTACGAGTATCTTGAAAACGTGCGCCACCGCGGCCTTCTCGCCGAATACGTTGTCGAGGCTAAGATGTCCTTGGGTAAGTGTTGCCTCAGTGGCTCATTGTCGTTCTCGTTGACCCCGTCAATCTCACGGTCGGTGCGGTGGACGGAGGCAACGCTCGGTGACGGTTGTCTCCTGATGAAGCCGTGGCTGCAAGCTTCATCGTGTCAAGGTGCCGTGGACAGCCTCTGCTCAAGGACAACTGCGTTCGGAATGAATTGCCAAGCGCAAAGAAATGCTGCATAGATATATACATATATCTGAATATATGATAGTCTAAAATGTAAGTTAGCGCATTGATGGGGGTCATCTTATGGGACGTCAGATTGCGTTATTGATTCGTTGCTCGGGCAAACAGCTCGCGCTTTATGCGATGCTCTTGTTCGTCTCCCTGTCGTTTTCTATGTATATTCTGCTTGACTTCCAAACTGGTTTTGCAGGGCGGCGCATTGAGTTCGAATCCAACATTCAGTTTGTTGGCCAATCACGGGCAAGCCTGGACGATCCGACCATGCCAGATGACCTTAAACAACTTACACAGGAACGTATAGATGCACTCGAGCGGATGGCATCTGCTGAGTCGGATGCCGATTTGATTCGTTCTGCAAGCGCATGTTATGACGTTGAGCTACGCATGCTCGATGCGGGGTATCTGGTGGCAGACGAGCCTGCGCTGCGCCAATCTGCAGAGCTTTTCGATGGGATGAGCCGGTTAGCGAGCCCGCAGGCGTACGATACCTCCTCGCAGTTGCCGGCTGTATTGGTTCTAAGCTTCATAAGCGCGCACGTTCCCTATATTGTCTGGTTGCTACCGGGCGTCTTTGTCGGCCTCATTACATTGCGGTTATTCGATGCGGGCCGTTTGCTTAGCAGGGCACCCGTATCCGGCGTGCAGCGTTTTGCGATCCTGCTCACGTTGCAGCTGGTGCTTGGTGCGGCGTGCGTCGCCATCACGCTGCTGGTGCCGCTTGTTTTCGCGTTGCTGAGGAATGGATTCGGCGATGTGTCGTATCCCGTCGTGTTCTACCAAGGCGGCGAGCTTATGCATCTTACCGCGTTAGAGTCTTCGGCGCGCGTGGCTCTGCTCTACCTGCTTCTGACCATTGCTATATCTCTGTTTTGTCAGTTTGTTCATTGCATGGTGAACCACTCTACTGTGGCAGCTTTGACGGGTGCGGTAGTGTTCCTTTCCCCGATGCTCCTGCAGGCTTTGCTTGCTCAAGAGGGGGGCGATTGGATTCTCTGGTGTCCGTTTATCTATTTCTATATGCCATCGTCTGCGGGCTTCTTTAGCTACAATCCTTCATCGGATGTCTTTCCCGTCGAAGGCGCAAGCTTCGGGCGTGGCCTTATGCTGATAGTGGCTCTCATCGCGATTCTCTTGATAGCCGCCTTTATCGCTGACGTTTTCGTTCGAGGAGTGTCTATTCGTCGCGACAGGCTTGGGTCCCAGGCGACAGGTGCGGACGCTTCCCGCGGATTTGTCCGTGCGTCTCGGATAACGGTAGCGCGGGGTCGCCAAGCCGTTCTCAGCGATTCATCGTTCTCCCTCGACCCCGGGCATGTCGTTGGGCTGGTCGCTCCTAATGGATGCGGAAAAACGACGTTGCTCGAGGTTCTGGCTGGCAACGCGTCATTGTTGAAATCCGGAAGCATCAAAATAGCCGGTGTTCCCTGCTCGCGCAATCCCCAATACATGCAGTGTGTGTTTCTTGTCCCGGGGAATGCCGACTGGATGTACTCACACCTTTCGCCGGATGAGCATCTGGCGCTCGTCACAGCCTTTTGGGGGCAGGCGGCGGGTCGTGTTTACGATGATGCGTGCTCCGAACTTGCAGAGTTTGGACATAAAGCTGTTCGCAAGCTATCGCAGGGCATGAAACAGCAAGTTGCCTTGACCCTTGCATATGTTTCGGGCGCCCGCTGCCTTCTTTTGGACGAAAGCATGAACGCCCTTGACCCCACTCATGTAAAGTGGCATTCCCATACGCTTCGTCAGTATGCGAATGCAGGGGGAACGGTGCTCATTTCATCCCATATTCTCAGCACGCTCGAGGGCGTCTGCGACGATTACCTATTTATTGAAGATGGCGCCGTTTGCTCAAAGCGCCCTGATGGCACCGTGGCAGATTACTATGCGGAGACGTTTGAAAAGGCCTCTGGAAACGTGCTTCCGTAAAGTGAGGAGGGAGGGTTAGACACAAGAAAAAATGCGGAGGAAAAGGAAACGATGGAAGGAACTATAATGCGGATGTTGCTGTACTTGAAGAAGCAAGCCTTTGGGATTGTATCCGTGTTCTTGTTGGCCATCTGTTTCGGCTTCATGGTGCCGCAAGTTGCGGTAGGCTTGGATAGTGTGGCGGAGGATTCGGGAACCATTGAGCCCCGCGCATACATAGATACGGTGGAAGACACTTATCGTGTGTACTTATGCCACAACAACGGAGCTCACAATAGGTCAAAGTACAACGTTAGCTATAAATCTCTTCGTTATAGCAACGGATATTCTTGCACCGGATCACGCTTGACAAACAGCTGGTCTGTGAGCGGTCAGTGCCAATACAATCACACGGGTACCGTCTATATCTATCAATATACGTATTCTGTATGGTAGGCGTACGGGGTGATATGAGGCGTAGTTCAGTCTATTGAGCGATACAGCGCTAATATTGGAGCAGCGTGCTGAAGTGAACCGTCTCCCATTTCTTGGACTAAAAAGCCCTGGAGATGGGAGGCTTTTCTTGGGCGACTTTCGTACGCTCGGAGGCTCGAAAACGTCCAGATGTCGCCCGGCAACGGAGGGAGTGTCCGGATTGCGCCCGACAACCGCGCGAGCGTCAAATCTCGCCCGAGAAGCAGCGCGCTAGGGGGCGCATCGGGAGGCCCCGTTCGCGCCATGCACCGGGATGAGCACCGAGGGGCTGCCAGCTCAGCAACCTCCACACTGCAAGCATCTTGAAAATGTGGATTTCCGCAGGTTGCCAAGGGGCTTCAGAAGTTCTTCTGGCAATTCGTCCCGCAGACGCGTATCATAGCGACCGTATTGCCCGGCTCCTGTCGGTGATTCGTCGTGCCGCGACAGCCAGCGCGGTTCGATGACGGCAGGAGGCACGAGGACAACCCGACTGGATGCAAAATTTCCTCTGTCCTATTTTCGCATCTGGGAGTGGCCAAGCCCCGTGCTTAAAACCCCAAAGGAGTGAACATGGCTGAAGAGAAGTACGTGCCCCGTCTTAAGACCAAGTACCTCAACGAGGTGAAGGGCCAGCTTCAGGAGAAGTTCCAGTACAAGAACGTCATGATGATCCCGAAGATCGAGAAGATCGTCGTGAACATGGGCGTCGGCGAGGCCGCCACCGATTCCAAGGCCATCGACGGTGCCGTGCGCGACCTGCGCGCCATCACCGGCCAGCAGCCGATGGTCACCCGCGCCCGCAAGTCCATCGCGTCCTTCCGCCTGCGCGCCGGCATGCCGATCGGTGCCAAGGTCACCCTGCGCGGCGACCGCATGTGGGAGTTCCTCGACCGCCTCACCGCTGTGGCGATCCCCCGTATCCGCGACTTCCGCGGCATCTCGCCCGATAGCTTCGACGGCCGCGGCAACTTCTCCATGGGCGTGACCGAGCAGCTCATCTTCCCCGAGATCGATTTCGACTCCATCGACCGCCAGCGCGGCATGGACATCACCATCGTCACCACCGCCAAGACCGACGAAGAGGGCCGTGCCCTTCTCGACGGCTTTGGGTTCCCGTTCAAGAAGTAGTTCATTCGCTCCGGCTCCGGGCCGCGCGGTTCGTGTGCGGCCCGACCGGTGCATGATAATCCGTGATAGGAGGTAAGTAAGTGGCTAAGACATCGATGATCGTCAAACAGCAGCGCGAGCCGAAGTTCTCGACCCGCAAGTACACCCGCTGCCAGCGTTGCGGCCGTCCGCATTCGGTTTACCGCAAGTTCGGCCTGTGCCGTGTGTGCTTCCGCGAGCTGGCGCTCAAGGGCGAGCTTCCCGGCATCAAGAAGGCCAGCTGGTAAGTCACTACCAGTGCACGGGGTGTGCAGCCCCGGCAGGGAAGATCGTGTACGGCAGGCTCGGTCGCTATGGGTGACCGAGGACCGGTTGCACGAGTTCATCTAGAACGAAGGAGAATCTGCATGAACCTGACAGACCCGATTGCAGACATGCTTACGCGCATTCGCAACGGCAACTCTGCGAACAAGGCCGCCGTCTCCATGCCGAGCTCGAAGAAGCTCGTCGAGATCGCGCGCGTCTTGCACGAGGAGGGCTACATCGAGGGCTACACGGTCGAGGATACCGTGCCCCAGAAGACCCTCACCATCACGCTTAAGTACGGCCCCAAGAAGCAGAAGGTCATCAACGGCATCCGCCGCATTTCCAAGCCCGGCCTTCGCAAGTATGCCGGCGTCGCCGACATCCCCCGCGTTCGCGGTGGTCTTGGTACCGCTATCGTTTCCACCAGCAAGGGCGTCATGACCGACCGCGACTGCCGCAAGGCGAACGTCGGCGGCGAGATCATCGCGTTCGTCTGGTAAGACGACTGGCGAGTAGAAGGAAGGAGAACACCGTGTCCCGTATCGGTAAGAAGCCTGTCCAGATTCCCGCCGGAGTCGAGGTGGCAGTCGATGGTCAGCACGTGACCGTCAAGGGCCCCAAGGGCCAGCTCGAGCTTGATTTCTATGAGAAGCTCAGCATTTCCATCGAGGAGAACGAGCTCGTCGTGAGCCGTCCCGACGATGAGCGCGAGACCCGCGCCCGTCACGGCCTCACCCGCGCGCTCATCCAGAACATGGTGACCGGCGTGTCCGAGGGCTACACCAAGCAGCTCGAGCTCGCTGGCGTCGGCTACCGTGTGCAGCTCAAGGGCAAGAACCTCGAGATGTCGCTCGGTTATTCGCACCCTGTCCTGTACGATGCCCCCGAGGGCATTACCTTCGAGGTGCCCGACAACACGCACATCAACGTGAAGGGCATCGACAAGCAGCAGGTCGGCCAGGTTGCCGCCGAGATCCGCGGCAAGCGTCCGCCCGAGCCGTACAAGGGCAAGGGTATCCACTACGTTGGCGAGCACATCCGTCGCAAGCTCGGTAAGGCCGCTAAGTAGTAGCAGACGCACACCGTGTAAGTCCCGTACCCCGTCAGGTACGGGCAAGATCCTCTAAGGAGTTATCAGATGGATAAGAACAAAGCGAAGGCAGCCGGCCTCAAGCGCCGTCAGCGTCGCGTTCGCGGGAAGATCTTCGGCACGCCCGAGCGCCCGCGTCTGCGCGTGGTCCGCACCAACGCCAACATCTATGCCATGATCGTGGACGATACCCAGGGCAAGACCCTCGTGTCCGCTTCGACCCTCGAGGCCGAGTTCAAGGGCACCCACACCTCCAACAAGGAGGCTGCGGAGAAGGTCGGCGAGCTCGTGGGTAAGCGCGCCATCGACGCTGGCATCAAGGCGGTCCGTTTCGACCGTGGCGGCCGTATCTATCATGGGCGCGTCAAGGCCCTCGCCGACGGCGCTCGTGCCGCCGGTCTCGAGTTCTAGGAGGTTAGAAGCACATGGCTCGTAATCGAGATAACAAGCAGCGCGAGGCCTCCGAGTTCGAGGAGCGCGTCGTCTTCATCAACCGCGTCGCCAAGACCGTCAAGGGCGGCCGTCGCATGTCCCTCGTCGCGCTCGTCGTCGTTGGCGATGGCAAGGGCAACGTCGGCATCGGCATGGGCAAGTCCGCTGAGGTGCCCCTGGCCATCTCCAAGGCGTCGCTCGATGCCAAGAAGCACATGTTCCACGTGCCGGTGACCGAAGAGGGCACCATTCCGCACGAGGTCGAGGGCCACTTCGGCGCCGGCCGCATCATCATCAAGCCCGCTGTCGAGGGTACCGGTGTTATCGCCGGCGGCGCTGTGCGCCCCCTCTTCGAGCTTGCTGGCATCAAGAACGTTCTCTCCAAGTCGCTCGGCACCGATAACGGCCTCAACATCATCAAGGCCGCTGCCGAGGGCCTCAAGGAGCTCGCAAGCCCCGAGGACGTCGCGGCTCGCCGCGGCCTCACGGTCAGCGAGATGTTCGTGGGCAAGAAGGAGCAGTAAGCATGGCCGATACCATCACCGTCAAGCAGGTCCGCAGCACCAACGGTTGCAAGCAGGACCAGGTCAGGACCATCAAGGCCCTCGGCCTCGGGAAGATCAACCGCACCCGCGAGCTTCCCGACAACGAATCTGTCCGCGGAATGATCTTCAAGGTCAAGCACCTTGTTGAGATTGTAGAGGAGTAAGCAATGCAGCTTCATGACCTCACCCCCGCAGAGGGGTCGACTCACCGCCGCAAGCGCATCGGCCGCGGCAACTCCTCTGGTCACGGCACCACGGCGGGTCGCGGCCAGAAGGGCCAGCTCTCCCGCTCCGGCGGCGGCAAGGGCTCGGGCTTCGAGGGCGGCCAGACCCCGCTCGCGATGCGCCTGCCCAAGCTCCCGGGCTTCCGTAACCCGCGTCGCATCGAGTTCGCTCCCGTGAACATCGCCCGCCTCGACGAGAAGTTCGAGGACGGCGCGGTGATCGACGGTGCAGCGCTCAAGGCTGCCGGCATCATCAAAAAGGAATTCCAGCCAGTGAAGATTCTTGCTGAGGGCGAGACCAGCAAGAAGTTCACGGTCCGCGTCGACAAGGTCTCCGCTGCCGCGCAGGCCAAGATCGAGGCGGCCGGCGGAAAGGTCGAGCTCCCGTGCTAACTGGCCTGAAGAACGCGTTCCGGATCAAAGATCTTCGGGACAAGATTCTCTTCACCATAGCGATGCTCATTGTGTACCGCATCGGTGCACATGTTCCTGTGCCCGGCGTCCCCTTCCAGGGGATGGCGGGCCTTTTGCCGACCGATGGCGCTATGGGGCTTCTTACGCTTTTCTCTGGTGGCGCGCTGAGCTACGTCTCGGTCTTCTCGCTTGGCATCATGCCCTACATCACGAGCTCCATCATCATGCAGCTCCTGCAGAGCGTGATTCCGAGCCTCCACGAGCTTGCCCGCGAGGGCGAGGTCGGCCAGACCAAGATCACGCAGTATTCTCGCTATCTCACGCTCGGGCTGTCCATCCTTAACTCGATCGGCTACCTGTTCCTGTTCAAGAGCTACGGCATCAGCTTCGCCGAGGCCGGCGCTCCCGAGGTCATCTTCGACATCATGGTCGTCGGCACGCTCACCGCGGGCTCGATGCTCATCATGTGGATCGGTGAGCTCATCACGCAGCGCGGCATCGGCAACGGCATGTCGCTCATCATCTTCGCGAACATCATGGCTGGCCTGCCGCAGTCCATTTTCTCCTCGCTTGGCGAGGGCACGATGGGCATCGTCGTCACCGTCGTGATCTTCGTCGTGATCCTGTGCGTGATCCCGTTCATCGTCTTCCTCGAGCGCGGCCAGCGCCGCATTCCGGTGCAGTACGCCAAGCGCGTTGTGGGCCGTCGCATGATGGGTGGTCAGTCGACCTACCTTCCCATCAAGGTCAACACCGCCGGCGTGGTGCCGATCATCTTCGCGAGCGCGCTTCTGTACTTCCCTGCGCAGATCGCGGTCTTCTTCCCCAACGTCGATTGGGTGCTGGCCGTGGCTAACGCGCTTGCCTCGGGCTGGATCAACTGGATCTTGAACGTCGTTCTGATCGTATTCTTCGCGTACTTCTATACCTCGATGATTTTCAATCCCGAGGACACCGCGGAGAACCTCAAGCGTCAGGGTGGCTTTATCCCCGGCGTTCGCCCGGGCCGTGCCACCGCTGCCTATATCAAGAACGCGCTCAACAAGATCACGCTTCCGAGCGCCGTCTTCCTGGCGGTCATCGCGATCGTGCCGTCCATCATCTTCTCCTTCACGGGGAACCAGCTCATCCAGGCCTTCGGTGGCACCTCGGTGCTCATCATGGTGGGCGTGGTGCTCGATACGGTCGATAAGGTCGAGAGCCAGCTCAAGATGTATAACTACGACGGCTTCTTCAAGTAGGGCGGAGAGGAGTCACCCATGAATATCGTTCTGTTGGGCGCGCCCGGCGCCGGTAAGGGCACCGTGGCCCAGGAGCTCGTCGCCGATTACGGCGTCGCGCACATCTCAACCGGCGATCTTTTGCGTGCTGCCGTGAAGGGCGGCACCGAGCTCGGCCTCCAGGCGAAGCAGTACATGGATGCCGGCGAGCTCGTGCCCGATCAGCTCGTGATCGATCTGGTGAAGGAGCGCCTCGCTGCCGATGATGCCCAGAAGGGCTTCATCCTCGACGGCTTCCCGCGCAACACCATGCAGGCCGTGACGCTCGATTCCGAGCTCTCCGGGCTCGGTCGCACCATCGACTGCGCCCTGCTCATCGACGTCGAGCCCGCCATCATCATCGAGCGCCTTTCGTCGCGTCGCACCTGCCGCGCCTGCGGCCATACCGGCACCGCGACCGAGACCGTCTGCCCCGCCTGCGGTGGCGAGATGTACCAGCGCGATGACGATAAGCCCGAGACGATCCAGAACCGCCTCGATGTGTACGAGAAGAACACGAGCCCGCTCGTGGAGTACTATCGCGGCCAGGGTCTGCTCAAGAGCGTCAACGGCGCCCAGAGCATGGAAGCAGTCTACGCTGACGTAAAGGAAGCGCTCGGTCTATGATCAAGATCAAGACCCCTGAAGAGATCGAGCAGATGAAGAAGGCCGGAGCGCTATCCAAGATGGTGCTCCGGCACGTCGGTGCCATGGTGCGCCCCGGCGTTTCGACCTTTGAGCTCGATCAGCTTGCCGAGCAGATCATTCGCATGCACGGCGGCACGCCCGCGTTCAAGGGGTACGGCGGGTTCCCGGGCACCATCTGCGCATCGCTGAACGATGCCGTGGTGCACGGTATCCCCAACCCCGATGTGATCCTGCGCGATGGCGATATCCTCTCCATCGACACCGGAGCCATCGTCGACGGCTGGGTGGGCGACAACGCCTGGACCTTCTATGTCGGCAATCCCGCACCCGAGGTCAAGGGGTTGTGCGAAGTCACCCTTGACTGCCTCAAGGCAGGCATCGAGCAGGCCGTGCCGGGGAACCGCATCGGTGACATCGGCCATGCCGTTCAAAGCCTTGCCGAGAGCCATGGTTACGGCGTGCTTCGCGAGTACGTGGGACATGGCGTGGGCCGTGCGATGCACGAGGAGCCCAACGTTCCCAACTACGGCAAGAAGGGGAGGGGCATCACGCTCGAAGCCGGCATGGTCATCGCGATCGAGCCGATGATCACGCTCGGCACGCATCGCGTGAGCGTGGGGCCCGATGGCTGGATCGTGACCACGAACGACCATCTGCCCGCTGCCCACTACGAGAACACCATCGCCATCACCAACGACGGACCGGTTGTTCTCACCCAAGATGCTCAGGGTCCGTGGTGCAGCTTGCAGGGCGGTGTGATGTAGTGTTAAAACGAACCCGGTTCGTTTTAACACTCTAGAACTCCCCCAGCATCTGTTTAGGGGAGTACGAAAGGGCGCTCTGCAGGAAGAATGTGGAGCGTTGACGAAAAATACATGACGTGATACCGCTCTGCGGTATCATTAGTCGCTGCTGTCGTTTCGAGAGAAAGATGTGCTTGTGAAGAAGGAAGACGCAATCGAACTCGAGGGCACGGTCACCGAGCCGCTTCCCAATGCGATGTTTCGTGTCGATCTGGGTAATGGTCACACGGTTCTCTGCTCCATCTCGGGCAAGATCCGTATGAACTATATCCGCATCCTTCCCGGTGACAAGGTCGTGGTGGAGCTTTCGCCCTACGATCTCACCCGTGGTCGCATCACCTATCGCTATAAATAGGCAGCGCACGCGCGCGACAGACCGCTCAGCTGTCGTGTGCGCAACCAGCCAGGTAATTCACGTCTGCGGCTGGACGAGTACATAGTAGGTTTGTTGGTTTGAGCACAACCGAAAGGAAGAACGATGAAGGTACGTCCTTCGGTCAAGAAGATGTGCGACAAGTGCAAGATTATCAGGCGCCATGGCAAGGTGCTCGTTATCTGCGAGAACCCGCGTCACAAGCAGCGTCAGGGTTAAGAGAGGAGATCCAAGTTGGCCCGTATCAGCGGTGTCGATCTGCCGCGTGAGAAGCGCGTCGAGATCGGTCTGACCTACATCTACGGCATCGGCCGCACCACGGCGTCTAAGATTTGCGCCGACACGAACATCAACCCGGATACCCGCGTCAAGGACCTTACCGAAGAAGAGGTCGACGTCATCCGTAAGTACATCGACGAGAACCACATCATGGTGGAGGGCGACCTCCGTCGTGA
>UMLF01036777.1_pt1 | contig 11431 bp, 7 predicted proteins | sample 1966501 | NCBI WGS metagenome assembly UMLF01 (sample SAMEA4836194, study PRJEB28245) | human gut metagenome | biome: gut microbiome; material: fecal sample | place: Denmark | collected 2008 | reverse complement strand
TCCGGTAACACACACGCCAGCGTGCTGAATCGTGTCATCTCTATAATAGAGCCTGCATCCCACAATTCCAACTTCTTTGCGAGCGCAGTTGCCAAGAAGCTCCTCTATCCATTGTGGAGTGATGACTTCTGTGTCATTGTTAAGTAAGAGGAGATAGTCGCCGCGGGCGTTTTGCGCGCCAAAATTAATCAGTTTTGAAAAGTTGAACCCCTCTGTCCAGGTAGCAACCCGCACCCGATCAGGATTCTGGTTGGTAACCTGACGATAGTATTCAAAGGTTTTAGCCTCGATGCTGTTGTTTTCAATAAGCAGTATCTCGTAATTGTCATACGTGCTTTTGTTCAAAATGGATTTGATGCAGGTGTCAAGTACATCGACATGATCTTTAGTTGGGATAAGAATAGAGACTAGAGGATGAGGATTAGGAATTTCATATTGGATTCGATAGGTAAACGGTCTCCGGGATTTCGAAACGTGTGCCTTAACCCCCATGCGGTCAAGATGGCCCTGCACTGCTCGAATACCTGCTTGTGTGGCATACGGTTTACTATCGGCGTTTGCAGCGGTGGAAGTTTCGCTGAGGCGCCAATGATAGAGGACCTGTGGAACATGGTAGATGCGACGAGCCCTCTCTACGGCCCGTAGCGTGAGGTTATGGTCTTGGGCTCCATCAAATTCTTTTGTATTAGGCGGAAGCAGGTCGAGTAGTGACTTGCGAATGGTGAGCATATGGCAGATGTAGTTGTTGTTTCTTAGCAAATCTATGCTAAAGTCGGGCTTGAAAAATGGCTGCGCATAATCGCCATTCGGCATCATCTTGTCCTCATCGCAATATAGAAGATCGATGTCTCTATATTGATTTAAGGCTTTTGTATATTCAAAAAGCAGGTTTGGTTCAATGGTATCGTCATGATCAAAGAAACAGATAAAATCACCGCTTGAGACAGCAATTCCTTCGTTTGTGTTTTCTGATATGCCTTTGTTATCTGTAAGCGTAACTAACTTGACTCGTTTATCAGAATCGGAAGCCTCTTCGGCAAGCTTGGAAAGTTGCTGGTTGTCCGGGCTCGCGTTAACTAAAATCAGCTCCCATTTTCCATAGCTTTGGTTGCGAACGGACCGAAGCATATCTTCAAAGAAGGGCTCGGGAGTGTTATAAAGAGGAACAATGATGCTATAACGCGGCCGATACGGGAAATACGTTTTGGACTCTTTATCTAAGACGTCAATTGATGCTTGGTGTTTTTCTAGCCACAGTGGATAAGACGGATCTGTTTGAGCGTTCATCATTATAAAGCCAGTGTTGGCGATTAGCTGAGTAAGCATGTCGACAGGAAGAGCATTGAAGCTATCAAGCTCTGGGTGCTTTTCATCGTGCATGATGAAGATGACGCTAGAAGCGGGCTTCGGTAAGCGAATAGATACCTGAATCTCGCGAAGAAATACATTATCAGCAACAACAGAAGTTGTTTTTGTGTTGCTCAGAATAACGGGCTCAATGCTAATTTGCCTAAAGGAGAGATCGTAGCAAGTTATTGAGAGTTCTGAGTCATCGTGGTAAGGCATTCGAACGGCGCCTCGAAGAATGCTTGAGTCGGCGTCATCTATGCACTCCCAGTATTCAAAGTTTGCATTGGCATAAGTGCTTATCTTGTCGTAACCACGAATTTCTTCACATAGCTGTCGATTGATTTTATAGTTCAAACGGGATTCCCACTTTGCCTTCGTGAAGTTGAGCGGAAGCGTTTGAAAAGACTCTGGGTTGGAGCGGTCGAAAACGGTGAACGATTCGGCCACTATATCTAAAATGGGAAAAACTGCAACGTAATATGAGGTGCCTGCTTGTGGCCTGCTGTTCAACGATTTATAAATATCACAGGGAATTTGCTCCGTTTGTTTACCCATGGCAGAAATTGCGATGTTCGCCGGATCGAAAGCCCCGCTTATCGAAAGCCTTGTGTATATTTTGCCGTCGCCTCTGCAGATTCCCGCAGTCTTTACTTTCATAACCAACCTCATAGTCTTTTGCGTTCGTGCACTATTATGTGCTTTGGAATATGGAATGGCTCTAATACCAACGGGAGAAGTATACTCTCCAGTTAATTTCTAGTCTTTAATCCAACTTAACGACATACCCAGCGGCGTTCTGATAGATGACCTCCTTGTTTGAAAGAAATTGCTTCACTGAATCCGGAAGCTCTTGCGAAAAGAGGACGGCACAGTAATCGACTTCCGATAGACGGTCAACTAGCATCGATCCCCAATCATCCGCATTGTAAAGCCAGAAGTAAAAGTGGCGAGCATCTGGTGCGTAATGCTGTCTTGTCTGAGCTTGGTACCAGTAGACATCAATATTTGTGCCCAAAAGCGGAACATACTGATCGGTTGATGTTCTCAACTGGTCTGCGGCTATCCATAGATTGACTTCTTCATCAGATATTTTTGGGGACTCCATCTCATTAAGATTGAAGTTATATACTCCCGTAATAGATTCGGATGCTACCGATGGGGATAGATCGGGATGCGTCGTCGAAATCGTTCGATCTATTCTACTGAGCGATAGGATCAGAATCGAAGCAAGGCAAGCAAGATAGCACAATAAAAAAATACGTGATTCGTTAAAGAGGGCAGTGAGGCCTTTTGCGGTGCATAAGAATGCAAGAGGCCACAGGAGGTAATATAATTTGTAATAATAGTACGCAGAAAATATTCCTGCCTTATATAGAAGCAAAGCAATAACCGTGACAACAATTACGGCGATAGAGGTTATGGCGCTGGGTAGAGCAAAATTGTTCTGTCGGTCTTGTATTAGTCCCACAAGTCCAAAAATCGCAGTGGGTGCTATGAGAATAAAGGAGCCGTATAGCTCAACATATGTGTAGCCGGGCGTGCTCAAACCGCTTACGAGTCCAGCTTGAATGACATATCTAATAAAGTATGCCACGGCAATCATGAGGGAGATGGCCAATGCGATAAAGGGGAACATATGGCGAGAAATAACGTGGCGAAAATGAGCTACAGATAGCAGCGCCAGAGATAGAGCAATGACTGGCGCGAAAAGGGAGTAGCAAACGATGCTGCCAAGGATGATGATTAGGCTTGCGATAAGCAGTTTAATATAATTGCCAGGCCTCCAAAAGACCGCCCATAGGAAGGTAAACGTGAGAAGTAGCGTTACCCCGACCCCAAGATAAGAAAAGCCAAACACCATGTTGTTTAAGGGGTACCCGAGCATGTAAAGAACGGATACGCATAATGACAGCACGCGCTTGTTGCCAGTAACTCGGAGCAGGGCGTAGAAAACACATGCGTTAAGGGCGTAATATCCAATCTCGGCAATAATAAATGCTTTATACGTCCCGTAAAGACCTGTGAGGGGCTGAAACACTTCAATAACGAGCGAAGAGATGTAATACGTGAAATACATGCCTTCGACCCTGTCTGAATCCAAGACAGCCAAAGTATTTGCGAAATGAGTTGCCGGGTCAGTTGATGAGAAGTTTAAATTGAGAGAAAAGCCAAACTGCATAAACCCACAAGCAATTGCCACACCTACTATGGCGAGGAATCCCAGAAAATCGCGAACGTCGTCATCGGCGAGCTTCACCGAGATGTTGCGGCGCGAGCCGTGAAGGAGGAGGGCAAGGAGAATGGCAAGAACAAGATGAATCGTTCCGACTGCCATGGCTCTTGGCACCGGAATGTTTAGCATGGTACATAGTCCGGCTAGGAGGACGTCAACGAGCATGGTGAACACAAATGCTGGGAAAAACAGCAGCAGCGTGCCGGGGGCCTGATTTTCTGACGAGAGAGATGCGAGTCTGGCAATAGCGAGAGGTAGGGCAATAAACGAAATCGCCAAGTAGATTGCTGCCATAATGCCTTTCAAATATGCGCCAAAGTTTTCCGTGTATACAACGAATTCTACTGGTTAGTCAAGTCTTGTCATCCGTGTTTCATGCGTCTGAGCATCCTTATTGGCAGGGGGTCCTTGCGGCTTGGAACTTGCTGCTTTGCATGATTCGGCTCGCTTTTAAGGTTTGTCCGCAACTGGTCTTTTTCCTCACAGGCCGTCTTCAGCCTGCTATATTCCAGACAGTAATCGGTCTCCGAGAGCGGGACGCTGCTAAATCGAAGCTCGCGTATTTCTCCCAAATATATGGGGTCGTTGGTCAGGAACAGGTCGCCATTGTTCGTGGAACGCTCCCTGTTTAGAGGGGAGATACTTGGACCGCCTGTAATTGCGCAGGTCAACGGATGGATGTCTGGGTCAAATCGGATGCAGCTGCCGTCGTTCGCGTGGCTTTGTATAAGGTTTGAAACATCGATGTCAGTGTGGTAGCAGTAGGGGAACGTCACCGAGTTTGCCTCGCTGGCGGCTTCCCCATTGGCCGAGAAGAATAACTGGGCTATTCCAAGCGTCTTGGAATAGCCGTCGATAAATGCTTCGCATTGGTTCCTGCGATTGATCTTTGTTAACTCCGTGCATTGTCGGTTGCCCACGCCTACGTGAGCCGGCGCTTGACTCGTTGTGGATATTGCACGGTACAGCTTCTCAAAGTTTTCGGTGAAATCTAAATGATTGCACGCGTATTGATATAGCGCTTCGAGACGGTCGGTGGCGCTTTCGTAGTTGCTGGTGATATCATCCAGCAGCTCTAGTGCGTTGAGTTTCCGGGGGTTTGACCTCCCCGAAAAGTTGAAGAACGAGTCGCGTTCTACGGAATCTGGACCAATATAGCCGGGGCCTCCGTGTACGTCGTAACAATACACGGGAGTACGGGCAGCAAAGCAAAGGGGCACCGTGCGGCCGATGGAAATGATGAGGTCATACGAAGTGATAAGGGAGAGGGTAATTTCTATGGAGCGACCTTCGTAGCCATAACAGTCAATGTGACAGTTGTTTCCAGCCAGCTCCATATAATCAAGCAGCTCCTGGGCAATATGATTAGAGATGATTGCGATGCGTTTCGGAGTCTTTGGCAGGTCTTTGCGTGGCGCATTATCAAACCATGGCTTGTCAACAGAGTTCGGGAAGACAAGCGCCGGTATCTTTGAATTCGTTATCTGATTGTGTTCGAGCGTTTCATAGCTTACGAAAACTTGTAAGCTGGCCGCCTGCGAAAATGATGGTAATTTTTCATGTTCGGCTAAGGGCCCCAAAGAGGCAACGATGACCTTGTCAAAGGTAATCGAGGTGCAGTCCCATAGGTAGTCAGAGACGATGTGGTGCTGCGCGTATAGCACGGAATAATGATCCGCTAGTTGGTCCTCTTCGCCGTAGCGAATTACTTTAATGCCAACTTGAGCAAAGAGGTCTTGGAGGGGGTAGGCACGTACGAGCGAAAAACAAGTCACATCCCATCCCTTTGCTAGAAACGCCTTTGCAAGCTCAAGAACGTGAAGCTCAGATCCGCTGCGCGCTGCAAGAAAAAGGTTAGTAAACAAGATAGACGGCTTATACTCGACGCTGGTGTTGCCCATGCTTCATCCAAATCTCATTCGAACCCCTAGTTGTTCTTATTGTAAGGCCAAATACGACCGCTTGCTGGGCTTAGTCGCTACCGTCCGCAATAGGTCCCTCTCAACGTCTCGAGGGCTTTTTCAAGCTGGCGGCGTTTCTTTCTGCTCGTTTCACGCTCTGCATACTGCTCGAAGTCGACGAGGAAAATCTCGGCGTCCTCACGCATCTGGCCTTGCAATGGAAGTACGTCATCAGGTGCAAGCAGGCGCGAAAGATCTGCCACATCCTTGCGGTGCTTCGTGAGGTCCTTCTCGTTCACATGGTAACCATCCTGATGTTTTTGATTTAAATCAATATGGGCGCGCATTTTGAGCGGGATGATGTGCAGGGGCATAAGAAGTGGGACGCCGCCTACTATAGTTACGTGAGAGCGGATGAATTCGTAGTACCCGTCGTCAAGGATGATGGCCGACAAGCTCGAGATTCCTTCGTCAAAATGCAGGGGTGCGATAACAGAATCCTCATCTTCGAGCGCAAAGTCTGGATGCCTCGCGAATAGCTCAATCTGCTCGGGAACTTGAAGAAGGCGAGGACTGTCTTGAGGTAGATTGAAGCGATAATATGCACACGCTCCGTCTGCCTGCTTCCAGCATTCGTAGCCGTTCTGCTTTACGAATGCCCATAGGTCGCTTGCAAATTCGCTGCCTCCTCTGACATCGGTCAGCACGATAATGTCGAGGTCTTTCGTCATTCGGAATGAATCGCCCACCGCATCGAATAGGATGCTGCATGCTCCGCCGCCGATGAGGACGTATTCATCGTCATGGTTGGCCATGGCGTCCCTAAACGCATAGATTCCGTTCACTGTTGGCATAGTTGCTCCCTCAATTGATCGATTGCATCGTGTATGCGCGGGTCATCGTGCTCATCATTGATAAGCTCTGCGTAGAGTGAAAAGGGGTCAACGCACGCAAGCCCCGTTGCGGCGATGCTTCGATCCGATGCGTCGTCGAGAGGGTATGTCCATTCTTCGATGACGAACGCCGGCTCTTCATTCCAGGCAGTTTCTCTCCATGTGCTTCCCGTCTGTGCCTGTAGCGTTGCGATGTCTTCTTGGTCCATCATGATCGTCATCCGCGACGCGTCATGCGCCAAATCAGAGAAAAACGGCAGCGCGCTCATTCCGGTGAGTTTTGGTTGCAGGGGTTTCAGCTCATCGATGGCAGGCAGGTGTGAAAGTCGAATTACCTTTTTAATGGGGGATTTGAGATATGGCTCAAATATGTCGAGAAGCTCGTCTTTTGAGTACCTAGGGTTTCCGAGCGCACGGACTCGCCACGAGGCTTTCAAAAGGGGAGGGCAGATCGCTTCAATCTCCTTGAGATACTTGGTAACGCTTGCTCTGCTTCTTTTGGTAAGTTCAGCGAGTGCTGATGCGGAATAGCCATCCCACCTGCCTGCGATGAGGTTGAGGACGATGCGCTGCGCCTGCGGAGAGAGCGGCTCCGGCTTGCGTCGCGTTGAGGCCGGGGCTTGCTGTATCTTGAGAAAGGGCAGGTAGGCATTCCCGTCCTCAGAGGCAAACGATATGCCCTCTCGGTGGTATGTGTTTCGAAGGCCTGAGTCGATGGTCTCGAGGCAAATGACGACGGGCTTGGGGTCAATGTTGCCTATTGCCGCCACGAGGCTTCTCGAGTTGATGAGGGAGGGGTAGTCCGTCGCGATGGCCGCGATGAAGGGGTTCTCTTTCTCATCACCGAGCCATGCGTCTCTGAGGCAAAAGTGCTCCAACGTAATGCGCGGGATTTTTGCCGCAAGGGGCGACGGGCCTCCTAGTTCAATAGTATCCCCGAAAACCTCGATCGTAAGGTCGGGCATTATCTTAGTGTCCACGGACCACCTCCATCGTTTCACTCTCATTATACGTATAACATAAAATGAAAGTAAAATGATTGTAGGAATTACGTGTAGCGGGAGAATAGTGGCCTGACATCTAATTGTGGCTGACAAGGCGTTTATGAAGGCTCGTGCTATGCGTCGTCTCGAACGCTGGATTATCGAGGAAGCCTGATTTATTGCATACGAGGTGAACGGGCGGACGCGATGCGGCTATGATAAGAACAGTTTTCATGGCTTCTCGAACGAAAGGCTTCGCATGAAAGGCATCATCCTCGCGGGCGGATCGGGCACGCGCCTGTACCCGCTCACGCTCGTGACCAGCAAGCAGCTGCTGCCGGTCTACGACAAGCCCATGATCTACTACCCGCTGTCGGTCCTCATGATGGCGGGCATCCGCGACATCCTCATTATCTCGACGCCGACGGACTTGCCCAACTTCCAACGCCTGCTGCGCGACGGCTCCGACTTCGGCATCTCGCTCTCCTATGCCGAGCAGCCCTCGCCGGACGGCCTCGCCCAGGCCTTCCTCATCGGCGAGGACTTCATCGCGGGCGAGCCCTGCGCCCTCGTGCTCGGCGACAACATCTTCTTCGGCAACGGCCTCAGCAGGCACCTGCGTCGCGCGGTCGCGAACGCGGGGGAGGGCCTCGCCACCGTTTTCGGTTACCACGTGGACGACCCGGAGCGCTTCGGCGTCGTGGAGTTCGACCAGGGCGGCCGTGCGGTCTCCATCGAGGAGAAGCCGGAGAGCCCCAAGTCAAGCTACGCCGTCACCGGCCTCTACTTCTACCCGGGCGATGTGGCCGAGCGCGCCAAGCGGGTCACGCCCTCCGCGCGCGGCGAGCTCGAGATTACCGACCTCAACCGGATGTACCTCGAGGACGGCTCGCTCAGCGTCGTGACCCTCGGGCGCGGCTACGCCTGGCTCGACACCGGCACCATGGAGTCGCTCTACGAGGCCGGCGAGTTCGTGCGCGCCGTCGAGCGCGCCCAGGACACGCCCGTCTCCATCCTCGAGGAGATCGCGTACGAAAACGGCTGGATCGACCGCGACACGCTCGTGGCCTGCGCGGAGCGCTACGGGAAGAGCGTCTACGGCGCGCATCTGCGCAAGGTGGCTGATGGGGCGTATGTCAAGCAGTCACTCGAATAGCTTTTCGTCGGGCGTGGTACAATAAGGCCACAATGACGAGGAGGTTCCTATGGCTACCTGCGTTCCCGTACGCGACATGAAGGATACGGCAAAGTTCAGCGAGACCGTCCGCAACGCGGACGGTCCCGTAACCGTTACGAAGAACGGCCGAGACGAGTTCGTGGTCATGACGAGTGATGCCTACGAGGGAATCAAGCAGGAGCTGGCCCGTATGAAGTTATACGATATTGTTTTCCAGGCAGAGCGAGAACTGGCTGAGGGTAAGTATAGCGATTACGATACGTTCTCCTGTGAACTCAGGGAGAAGTATGGCCTATAAGCTCGAGATATTGGAATCTGCTCGACGCGATGAAGAAGACATCGTTCGCTATCTTGCTCGAGATGCGGGTTCGCCGGCAGCTGCTTTGAAGTTCATGGACGAACTTGACGCGCGAGCGCATAGCATCCAGCTGTTTCCATTCTCACGGCCACTCTGTCCCGATACCAGTTTGGCTGAGGCGGGCTATCGGTCTTTTGCCATCATGAGCTATGTGGTTCTATATCTGGTGAAGGAAGATACGGTGTACATCGCACGTATATTCCATCAGCGTCGGGATTATGCTGGCTACGTTTATGTAGATGAAAGTAACTAACAGGGGAGAATCATGTCTGAGGATACCTTCGAGCCCAAGAACATCATCGTCACCGGTGGCTGCGGCTTCATCGGCAGCAACTTCGTGCACCATGTCGCCAACAACCACCCCGGCGTGCACGTGACCGTGCTCGACAAGCTCACCTACGCGGGCAACCCGGAGAACATCGCGGGCCTGCCCGAGGACCGAGTCGAGCTCGTGGTGGGCGACATCTGCGACCGCGCTCTCCTGGACGAGCTCGTCCCCGGCCACGACGCGATCGTGCACTACGCGGCGGAGAGCCACAACGACAACTCCATCGCGGACCCCGAGCCCTTCCTGCGCACCAACGTCGAGGGCACCTACGCGCTCCTCGAGGCGGCGCGCAAGTATGACGTCCGCTACCACCATGTCTCGACCGACGAGGTCTACGGCGACCTGGCGCTGGACGACCCGGCGCGCTTCACCGAAGAGACGCCGTACCGCCCGAGCAGCCCCTACAGCTCCACGAAGGCGTCCTCCGACCTGCTGGTCCGCGCGTGGCACCGCACCTTCGGCGTGAGGGCCACGATCTCCAACTGTTCCAACAATTACGGTCCCTACCAGCACGTGGAGAAGTTCATCCCCCGCCAGATCACCAACCTGATCGACGGCGTCCGCCCCAAGCTCTACGGTGACGGCCTGAACGTCCGCGACTGGATCCACACCGAGGACCACAGCTCGGCCGTCTGGACCATCCTGACCCGCGGCCGCATCGGCGAGACCTACCTGATCGGCGCTGACGGCGAGAAGAACAACATCACCGTCCTCCGCGAGATCCTCAAGGCGTTCGGCCGCGACGAGGACGACTTCGACTGGGTGCGCGACCGCCCCGGCCACGACCGCCGCTACGCGATCGACTCAGCCAAGCTCCGCCGCGAGCTCGGCTGGGAGCCGGCCCACACGGACTTCGCCGAGGGCCTCGCCGAGACCATCGCTTGGTACCGTGAGAACGAGGCCTGGTGGCGCCCCGCTAAGGAGGCCACCGAGCGGAAGTACGCCGCTCAGGGCCAGTAGGGAAGACATGAGCCCGCTGCGGATGACCCGCCCGCCGCATCGTGGGGATGAGTGCACGGGCGGGTCGCCCGCAGCGGGCTATGCTTGAGCGATGCGTGCCAGCTTATGGAGGTAGAGAGTTATGGCGAATATCGAGTACGAAAAGGCGCTTCGAGCCGAGGACACGGGCATTGAGGGCCTCAGGGTGCTCGACCTGTCCGTGCATGGCGACAGCCGCGGCTGGTTCAAGGAGAACTGGCAGCGCGAGAAGATGTCGAAGGGCCTGGGGCTCCCGGACCTCCGCTGGGTGCAGAACAACATCAGCTTCAACCTGAGCGCCGGCGCCACGCGCGGCATCCATGCCGAGCCGTGGAACAAGTTCATCTCCGTCGCGACGGGCTCGGTCTTCGGCGCGTGGGTTGACCTGCGCGCGGGCAGCCCCACATACGGCCGCGTCTACACCTGCGTGCTGGATCCCTCCAAGGCGATCTTCGTGCCGCGCGGCGTGGGCAACTCCTACCAGGCGCTCGAGGACGGCACCGCCTACACCTACCTGGTGGACGCGCACTGGTCCGCCGAGCTCAAGAAGACCTACACCTTCGTGAACCTCGCCGACCCCGAGCTTGCCATCGAGTGGCCCATCCCGCTCGATGGGTGCGAGATCTCCGAGGCGGACAGGAACCATCCGTATCTCCGTGACGTGGTTCCCATGCAGCCGAAGCGCACCCTCGTGACGGGAGCGAACGGCCAGCTCGGCCGCGCCGTGCGCGCGCTCGCCGAAGAGCGCGGCCTCGCGGCGACCTTCGACTACTGCGACATCGACACCTTCGACATGTCCGACCCGGCTGCGTACGGCCAGTACGACTGGAGCCTCTACGGGACCGTCATCAACTGCGGTGCTTATACAGCCGTCGATCGCGCCGAGACCGACGAGGGGCGCGTGGCCTGCTGGAAGGCGAACGCGACGGGACCGGCGCTCCTGGCGCGGACCTGCTCCGAGCACGGCATCACGCTCGTGCACGTGAGCTCGGACTACGTCTTCGACGGATCGCATGACATTCACACCGAGGACGAGCCCATGAGCCCGCTGGGCGTGTACGGCCAGTCCAAGGCCGCGGGCGACATCGCCGTGGCCGGCTGCCCCGCGCACTACATCCTCCGCTCGAGCTGGGTGATCGGCGACGGCAGGAACTTCGTGAAGACCATGGCGGCGCTCTCCGACCGCGTGGAGGACCCCGAGGACGCGCTGGAGCGCGTCACGGTGGTCGA
>UMLF01020723.1_pt1 | contig 11475 bp, 4 predicted proteins | sample 1966501 | NCBI WGS metagenome assembly UMLF01 (sample SAMEA4836194, study PRJEB28245) | human gut metagenome | biome: gut microbiome; material: fecal sample | place: Denmark | collected 2008 | reverse complement strand
GGCAGCGGGTAGCCATCTCCCGCCGAACTGTCTGTCTGGTTCTGTGCACGGAGGAAGGAAATGTAGTCCTCTACAGCAACATGCAGGGCTTTTCAGCTTTCCTGGAAACCGCTTATACCAATTGGTGCCGTCAAAAAGGTCTGGATCCCCAGGCTCAGGACTGGCACAATCCCGCAGATCACCGCTGGTTTCCCGACCAGCCCGATGAAACACATTAGGAGGCCGCTATGCAACACATTCCCCAAGGAGAAACCCGGGAGCTGGAGCTGCTCCCCTTTGACGATGCCCTACGCCTGGCACAGGAGCCAGCGCCGGACTATGACGTGAGCCGCTGGCTCTATGTTCCCAAGGTCTACAGCGAATACCGGTACATATTGGGGACCCGAGGGAAAAAGCCCCTCATTTGTATGGGCATCAATCCCTCCACCGCCATCCCGGACCGGTTAGATAATACCCTCAAGTCCGTGGAGCGCATCGCACTGGCCAATGGTTTTGATAGCTTCCTTATGTTCAACGTCTACGCCCAGCGGGCCACCGATCCAGATTCCATGGAGCGCCGCTGCAATGAAAGGCTGCACCAAGAAAACCTACGGGCCTTCCAATACCTTCTGTCCCTGAGCCCGCAGCCTGCCGTGTGGGCGGCCTGGGGAGCCATCATTGAAAAGCGGGATTACTTGGCCGTCTGTTTGTCCGATCAAATTGCCCTAGGTCAGAGGGCAGGCGCCCGGTGGTTCACTGCCGGTCCTATCTCCAAAAAGGGGCACCCCCATCATCCCCTTTACCTTCGGAAAGACGCGCCTTTGAATCCCTTTGACCCGGAGCTCTACTGCCAGAACATCCTAAAGGTCCCTGTCACAGCGAAATAGAGGTCCAAAATGCCAACCACGCCAGAAATGGAGCGCTGTCCTTTCCTGACGTGGTTGCTTTATGAGGTCCCAGCCACTGGAGGTCTGGACAGCGCTTCGCCATGCCCTGGGCATGCCGGCTTATTCTCCTCCCGGTCAGGCGATAGACAAATACCACCCCGCCCCAGCCAAGGGCAGGCGCCCTCCCGTCCCCGGCGGCAATCGTAGCAACGCATAACTCAGCCCCGGCGGTGACACTCGCCCCGGCTCCCGGGAATGGCACTGTGGATAACCGGAGGCTTTGGGTCCTTGGCTTCCCAGGGAATGGTCTCCCGCTTTTCTTCGTCCTTCATACTTCACCCTCCTCGGTACGATACTACTCATAGGTTGCAGAAAACGGCGAAATTTATGCATGGAGATCCTATCATCCCCTTCCATTTCCTGGGAAATTCCAGTCGTGCCGTATAAAAGCTTCCAATTTGTTCCATACTAACAGGCAGAACGCCGCTTATGCGGCTTGGGAGGTATCATTATATGAAGGTAAAGGACGTGATGACCCCACGGGTCATCCGGGTCGGCCCCGAAGAGCCAGCAGCCGTGGCCGCCAGAATGCTGGCCCGGTACAATGTGGGTGCGCTGCCGGTTTGCGACGAAAACGGGAAAATCTGCGGGATGATTACAGACCGGGACATCGTCCTCCGGTGTGTCGCCCCAGACCGGAACCCAGAAAAGGTGCCTGTACGCCACATTATGACCGGACGCGTAGTCACCGTTGGCGCAGACATGAGTTTGGCCGCCGCCGCTGAAAAAATGGCCAGGGAACAAGTCCGCCGCCTGCCGGTGGAGGACCGTGGCAAGCTCTGTGGCATGATCACCCTGGGAGATCTGGCCAACGCCCCGGAGTACGCCATGGAAGCCGCCGAGGCCTTTGGCCAGATTTGCTCCGGCATCAGCAACCGCTGACCTCTTTTCCCAATCGAGTAGGAGGCTAATTCTCCAGCCGACCTCTCACACCACCGTACGTACCGTTCGGTACACGGCGGTTCAATCGCATAAGTGCAGAGACTCGTACCGGTCAAGGATGCTATAGTATCCCGCCTGTGCGAGTCTTTCTTTTGAGGGTGCCCTCTGTACATGACCATTCTTCGCCATGTGCCAGTAGGCTTTCCGGCAATTGCTTACAGCCCACGCCTACCACTCTGGTATCCCCAATTGCATGAGGCTCTTTGCTCTCATCTTGGGTTTCTTCCATTGTTTTCAGAAGTTCTTCCCGGTGTTCTCTCAACCAGGGCAATGCCTGTTCCACAGTCATCCCGTCAATTCCGGCGCTCCCTTGTTGGCTTTGACCCGCTTGTAGACTCTGTTCAGGTTCTCCCTGCTCAGGATCCTTTCAAGCAAATCCGCACCGCCCTGTTCCTTTCCTTCCGAACTGCCAACACTCTGTGCTCCCGCATACCCTTCGTTTCTGCACTATCTCTTTGTGGGCAGCCCGCATCTTTGCGGTATTTCCGTTCATCATGCTGACCTCCTTCTGTAACTTACTTGGGACTAACGATTGTTCGGCCATTCCCAGTTTTTTTCCGGTACTATGGCCTCTGCTGACTTCTTGCGGTTCGTTGTTACTGTGCATTTTTTCCCCAATGCGTCCGCAAGACCTCCCCGGGTACTCACACGTTCTTTTCCTCTTTACCTGCCGCATTTACCGAAAAGCGATTCCGTGTAGCGATTGGGCTTTGTTTTGCTATGCAAACTTACCCTCGCCTCCGGCCTTATATGCGATTTCTGTTCGTCAGGCCAGAGCTTTGCCCATTCGGGGAACTTTCAGCCCCTATTCCGGCTTCCTTCAGATTCCGCCTCACGACGGGCATCCTTGCCTTTGGCTAACCCTTCCCACTGCCGGGCGGATTCGGGACTTTCACCCTATAAAATGTGCGCTCACCGGGCGCACTAGACGACTCCGCGTCCTTTCCGAAGAAAGGGCGCGGAGTAGAGAAAATGAAATTAATATTTCAAAAGATAATCAGAGCACCGCTCCAAAATCTGGCGGATGGCCGCCAGATTGGTGCGGTATTTGAATCTAGCACCTGTGGAGCTGCCGACCAGCAGGAGCCTGGCATTGTTCAGGCTGTTTAGATCCCGTGACACCGTACCGGAGTTCAGATCCAAAGCCTGGGCCAGCTCATGGCCGCTCATGGGTTCATCCCGCATGAGCCGTAGCATCTGAATCCGAGCCGGATTGGCTATGAGCCGCAGGGCTTCCAGCTCTACCTCATTGGGGATGGTCTGGCTCTCGGGCTGCTCTCCAGCAGGATCGATATACACGCCCATGTGAAACCGGGTGCTGCGAAGCTGGTTATCATACCGACCCGGCGAACAAACAGGGGAAAAAAAACGGAAGGCCAGTTCCATCCGCTCAATACGGGTGTCGGACAGACGAACCCGACTGAGAAAGAAGGAATCCGGCGAGTTCTCCCGGAAGGCGCGCTGCCAGTGCTCGGTGAGCTGGGGAATCTGACTGGTCCATGGCTCCAGAAGTCCTGGTAGGGCCTGGGCCATCGGGCTTAAGATCTCCAGTAGCCGATCCAGGTGCAGGTCAAAGGCGGAAAGCACCTCCAAAAGCCGCATCCGATACCACTCCGGAATTGCCAGACCTGCCAGCTCTTCAGCCAGAGACAGGTTCTTCTGACCGTCCTCACGAAAGTCCAGAGTAAACTCGTCAATGCCATCGATCTGGAAGCCGTCGCGCTGGCGTTGAGCCCAGCGCCGGGAAATGTCCTGGGCATAAGCCTGGGGCTCGGAGTGCTCGATGGCTAGATAGCTGTAAAGCATGGTGCAACCCAGGCAGGAGCCGCGGTCGCTGAGCCCTTCCAGGGGCACATCCTCGAAATAGAACCGAACCCGGGGATCCTCCGGATCCATACCGGAACAGGCCGATGCCTGGATGGAGCGGAGCCGGTCCTTGGGAATGCAGTACGGCCCTTCCCCGACCATGGCTCCCGCAGGAGTATGATTGACCAAACCATGCACCAGCTCTGCCGCTTCCAGCAGCCAGCAGGGGTGCTGATAGATAATCAGTTCCACAGGCATCACTCCTTGCTGATGATCTGGCCTCATTATAACAGTTTTTCTTTCCAAACGCAAGTCCTCTGGAACCCCGGCGGAGTGCCTCCGCCGGGGTCTTGCTTTGTCAGAATTGCTCAGGGAGCATCACCAGGGTGTGGATCCGCATCAGAATGGCGGCCAGCTCGGTTCGCAGGGCCTGGGACTGGGGTTTCAATTTCCCGTCGCTGCCCAGGATGATTCCCTGCTCCACAGCCCAAGCCATGGCCTGGCGGGCGTAGGGCTGGATATTCGCGCTGTCGGGGAAGCTGGACAGATCTGCTTCATCGCTCACATCCGCGCCCAGGTATGCCCCACTGAACCGGTAGATCATAGTTGCGGCTTCCTGGCGGGTGATGGCTCTGTTTGGAGCGAACAGTTCTTCCGTTACGCCCTTCACGATGCCGTTCTCGTAGGCCCAGTTTACAGCCTCGGTGTACCAGGTTCCTTCCTTCACGTCGGTGAACGGATTGGAGCCGGTGACCTGGGGAGAGCCAGCCATCCGGTAGAGCACCGTGGCCATGGCGGCCCGGGTGGCACAGCTGTTTGGATCGAAGGTGGTGGCGCTGGTGCCCTTCATGAAGCCGAAGCTCAGGACGTAGTCCACCGAGTCGTGATACCAGGCATCCTGCTTCAGGTCGGTGAAGCCCTTGGAGGGGCAATCCTCCTGACGGCAGAAGATGGTGACGATTTGCTTTTCATCGGAGGCGCCGGGAATCTGCTCCTGCCAGAGAACCGTCACGTTGCTCACAAGGCCGGTCTTCCGGGTGAAGGTCAGCTCCGCTACAGGCGTTCCTGCCGGCAGGCTGGCGTCGTCTGCGTAGCCCAGAACCACAGTGCCATTGCTTTCCTTCCAGGCGAAAGCCTGGACGTTGAGGCCCTTCACGCTCTGAAGCGCCAGAGCATCGGTGTCAAAGGTCAGGGTGAGTTTGCCGTTGGCGGCAGCCCGGTCAGAGGTGAGTTGGAGGGTCACGGTATTGGAGTCGGACTGCTTCTCCGCTTTCTTCTCGGAAACAACGGCGGAGTTCAGAGTGCCGCCAATCGCGTTCTGGGCGTTCTCAGCGGCGGTTTTGCCGGTAAAGCGCTCCAGGGTCTCCAGGGAGGTGTTCAGGCTGATGGGCAGGGACTGCAGAATTTCACTGCCGTTCTGGAAGGCACCCCGGCCATCCAGATCTTCTACCCGCTGGCACAGATCCAGATCGCCGTAGAGGGAGGAAATGCTGCGCACACCCGGCAGGTACCCCAGCTTACCCGAGGGGTAATTACCCCATGCATAGTCGGGACTGTTCAGGTCGATGTAGTACAGGGCGCCGCCATTGGTGCTGTCGGCCAGCACCAGGAAGTTGGTATCCGGGTCGTAGGCCATGGAATAGCTATGGGTATCCTCAAGCTTCAGGGTGGTGTAACCGCAGCCGGTGCCCATGAAGGTGTAGCAGGGATTGCCAAGCTCATCCACCGTATCTACCATAGCAAAGATGATATACAGACCGCCGTCCTTGCCCAGGGACAGGAACGTAAGCACTTCCTCATCACCCCAGTCGAACAAGCCTACAAAGGCCACGGTAGACAGGTTGTAGCCGGTGAAGGACACGTCATCGTCCAGGGCACGGATCTCCAGATCCGGCTCGCCGTTTTCGTCTCTGGCGTTCATGACAATCCGCTGGTTGTTGGTCACATAGAAGGGAGCCCCAAAGGCATCAATGGTCTTGCCTCCGGTGCTGGTGGCCTGGCGGAAGGGCACGCTGGCCACGTCCAGAGGAGCGTCGTCGGCGCTGACCTGCCCCAGGGTCTTCTGGGCATAATCGTTTTCAGGATCTACCACATAGAAGCCCGCTCCGTCAGTCTCGAAGTCGCTGTCGGTGCCGTAGAGCTTGCCCTGAGACATGGCGCCGGCGGTGAAGGAGGTAGCCGCGTCTGCCAGCTTGGTGGTGGCCAGGGAGTTCACATCGATGTCCACCCACTGGGCGGAGCCGTCCTCCAGGGTGATCTGGCCACTGACCCGGACTTCCGTATCCAGGCTGTCCAGGGCCTTCACGGTAATTTCCACGGAGGCGGAGGAGGTGGTGCCGTCGCTGCGCTTGTCCACAGAGGTTGCGGTGATGGTGGCTGTACCGGGGGCCACGCCGGTGACAATGCCGTTTTTGTCCACGGTGGCTACGGTCTCGTCACTGGAGCTCCAAACCACGCCGCCGGTGAAGGCTACGGGCTTGACTTTCACGGAGAGCTGCAGCCGATCCGTGGCGTAAATGGTCGTGTCCTCAGACTTCATCTGCACCGTCACCTCGGTGGGCCGGTCATACTGGTACAGGCACACGGCAGTGCCGTTGGTCTGGCCCAGCTCCTGGGCGTAGGCGTAGGCTGGGTCGAGCAAATAGAGCTTGCCATCCTGCCCGGACTTGCCTGTGGACAGAACCAGCAGCTCTGTCTCCGGATCATAGACCATGGAGGCGAAGGCGGAACCGTCTGTCTTGGACACAGCGCCTAGGTTCAGGCCGGTATCGCCCACCAGGGTCATACGGGCCGCGTAGTCGTAGCCACCGTTGATGGTGAACACCAGACCATAGTAGAGCTTGCCGCTCTCGGTAAGCACATAGTAGTAGGTGGCTGGATTTTGGTTGAAAATGGAGTCATAGTAGTAGGTGCCGGTTTTTACATAGGCGATGGCCGCCGCAGGCTCGTCCAGGTATTGGGTCAGGTCGATGTATTTCAAGGTTCCCGCCTCAGGTCTGACCATTTCCAGAATCGTGCCATTGTTACACAGGCCCATGACAAAGCCGAACACGTCGCCAAAGCTGCTCACGCCGGTCTTGGGCGCGGGAGCCGCGTCGGACCAGAGCCAGTTGGACTCCATAGTACCCAGATTGATCTCCTCCAGGGTGTCAGCGTCCATGGAGTAGATACAGGTGCCGTCGTGATAGTACAGGGTATCGCCCACGGCGGTGCCGCCCAGGATGGTTCTGCCGGAGCCGAAGGAGGAAGCGGTACTCAGGTCGCCGGTGGAGAATTCCGTCCACTGGCTTCCGGTCTCGCCGCGCACCAGGGCGGAGAAGTGAATGTCTTCTGCCTCTGCCACTGTTACCGTACATACCGCCTCCAGATGGGGCTCGGCGTTGGTCACGGCCCGAATGGTGGCGCTACCCTCGGCCAGGGCAGTGACCACACCGTCTTTCACCTGAGCCACGGATTCATTGCTGCTGAACCAGGTGACGGACTTGTCCTCCAGGCCCCAGGGCATGACCTCGGCGGTCAGTTCTGTGGTGCAGCCCGGCAGGAGCTTCATTTCGGACCGGCTCAGGGTGATGCTCACTGCCTGGTCGGTGGCGCCCAGAGGCTTCTGGGCCGGGACGATATACAGACCGTTGAGCCGGGAGTAGGTAATGGAACCACTGACGGCGGGGTTCGCCGTCTCGGATTCTCCGGTATAGGTGGTATTCACCCGGGTCGCCTTGCCGGTGGCGGTGTCCATGGTCCACAGATAGCGGTAGGTTTGGAAATAAGAGGTGTTGTAGCAGCTGGCCCAGTAGAGAACGTCCGCGTCATGATCCCAGGCCATAGTACCGGCCACGCCGGAGCAGCAGCGGTAGGCCGAATCTCCGTCGGTACCGGTGTAGCCGGCTTTCGTGTTGTTCACGGGAGCCAGATCCGTGATAGCGCCGTCCACAGCGTCGGAGGACTTCCAGGTGTACAGGAAGCTGGTGTCATAGCTGTTGGTGTAGTTCACAGCATAGAAGTTACCCTCGTCATCAATAGCCAGGGACGCCAGATTGCCTCGGGTCCCCAGGCTGCCGGAGATGTTGGGGTTGGTGAGGGTCAGGGTGTAGGCCAGGGTCAGCTTGCCGGTGACCAGGTCTACGGTGTACAGGTCGTTACTGCTGCCCAGGGCATACAGCTTGCCATCGGCATAGTTCATGGCCAGGTCGCAGATGGAATCGGTGACAGAGGCGTAGCTGCCCACCTTTTCGTAGTTTACCCAGTCGCCCTGCCCGGTGACATAGAGGTTGCCGTCATCGGCTGCAACAAAGACGCTGCCGTCAACGTACTCCGCCGCCAGAATGTTCAGCGCAGTGGTTTCCAGAGCCTCCAGGCCGTTAAAGTCGGTGGTGGATGCAAAGTAGAGCTCGTCAGAGCGGATTTGCACCCAGGTCTTGGCCGGGACAGGACCTGCGTCGGCGGCAAAGGCGTAGAGATTACCGGAATCGTCCGGCTCCTGGCCGCCGTAGTTCACTTCATAGTAGCTTTGGTTCTTGGCGCAGTCCTCGACTACAACGATGCAGGTTTCCCCAACGGTGATTCCGGTCAGGTCAACGACGGTGCTGACCGATGCGCCAGCCTGGGTTTGCTCCGGCTGGGCCTCCGCCAGAATCCGGGTACCGTTTTTGTTCAGAACGGCCACGGTGGACAGGTACTGGTTATCCCGGGCCGTCACCGTCAGAGCGCCGGTGGTCAGATCCTTGCTCACGGTCTGAATCTCCGGAGCGGTGTCATCCAGGGTCAGGGTGATAGATAGGCCCACACCCTGGCCCAGCTCACCGGAGTCCAGCAGCTCCAGAATCCGGTCTTTGTCCATAAACAGCTCGTCCGAATCATAGTACTCAGGGATACTGACCAGACTGACCGTAAACTGCTCGCCTTCCTCAATTCCCAGGTCAGAGGCAGCAAAGCCCAGATCCATTGTATTTTGGATGTTGGTCCAGTAGCCGGCGTTCGTATAGTAGAAGGCAGGGGACGCCTGGTTATAAACCTCGCTGGTCCAGAGAAGCTGGCCATCCGAATCGGTAACCAGGGCCATGACGGCCGAGGCATTGCGGATCAGGGTGAACACATACTGGTACAGCTCCGTCTGGCTGTTGATGGCGTTGCGCTCCGGGGCGCCGGTGTGCTCCACATACCAGTAGAGGGTGCTGCTGTAGGGATAAAGCACCGCCATGCCGTTGGTGTTGGTGATGCCCGTATGGGTGGCCCGGACCTCCTCACCGTTGTAGGCTTGGGAGAAGGTCACGTCCTCATACATGGAGGGATCGGACCAATTGCCATAGAAGCCAAGGACAGGGATGGAATGCTGCGTACCGGCCACTCCCTCTGGGGTGCCCAAACCGGAGATCAGCACATAGCCCTCCACATAAGCGCCGTTGGGATTGGACTCCTCCAGAGCCTCCTTCTGTGCTTGGGTGAGGGCCACTTCCACGCCAATCTTCACCTTCTGACCGGCCTCCACCGTAACCAGTCCGGTGCTGTACCGGGACAGGAACAGATGTACGTCATAGGTATTGACGGCGCCGTCGCCGTCCAGATCCGCTTTGTCAGCGCAGGAGATGGGCGTGCCGCCTATGACATAGTCCATCAGAGCCTGGCCGTCGGCCACGTTGATTTCCCTATCACCGTTGAAGTCCAGACCGGTCAGAGGCTCCGCTAGAGGCAGAGTCGCGCCGTCCGCAGTCCAGGAAGCGCTGACCTCCAGAGCCTGCGTCTGGGTATCCAGATAGGTTTCTCCATCCTGCCGGAAGGTTCCCTGGGTGAAGAAGTCGGCGCTGAGCCGGTAGGTCAGGGGCTGGTCGGTGATGTTTTGCAGGGTGAAGGAGAAGCTGTAGAGGCCCTGGCGATCCGGATCGTCTCCCAGCTCGGCCTTTACCTTGCCGTCCGACGCCGAGTCGGTAGCATTTTCGTCCATCAGGATCACACTGTCGGCGGCGATGGCGCTATATACATTGGCCAGGCCGGCGCCCTGCTGGAGAACCGGGTAGTAGTAGCCGCCGTTCTCACCATCCCGGATGGGGGTGGCCGTGGACATGATCAGAGATTGGATGAGCTGCCGGGCGTCCAGACCGGTCTTTTCCTCCAGCCCGCTTTCCCGGATGTACTGGGCCAGAACCGCCGAGATACCGGCAACCTGGGGCGAGGCCATGGAGGTGCCGGAGTTGTTGGCATAGCCCTTGCCGCCGTAGGTGACGCCGTCCAGAGAGTAGATGTTGCCGCCGGGAGCTGTGATCTCCGGCTTCAGCTCCAGGGAACTGGGAACGCCCCAACTGGAGAAGTAGCTCATGGATTGGTACTCGTCTCCCCGGAGAGCGTAGTCGATCTCGTCGGTGATGGTTAGCGAGCCCAGGTAGTACAGCACGTTTCCGGCTTGGTCAGTGACCGGCTTGGCGCTGGACTTCATATATTCGCCCTCCGCCTGGGAAATGCTGACGCAGGGAGCCTTGGCCTCATAGCCGTCAAGGGCCAGATTGATGGTTCCGGACGTGTTATTAAAAATTATGGTGCCCACAGCTCCGGCGTTCACGGCGCCCGTGGCCTTCTCCGTAAAGGTCAGCTCACCTCTGGAACACACGGCGATGCGGCCTTCCAGGGCATTGCCCAGGGCGGCGTAATCCTCCACGGAGCCGTAGCCCGTCAGAACCACATACTCATAGGTACCGCTCAGGCTGGTTATGGGCGCGTTTCCGTAGTTGGTGCTCTCGGTGTAGAAAATCTTCTTGTCGCCCACGGCAAAGAAGTGGCCGGTGTTGCCAATGTTGTCTGCCGAGGCCACGGTAAGGGCATTGGTGTAGGTGCCGGGAGCGCCTGCGGTGTGCATACTCACTTCGTCGGCATAGAGGTAGCCTAAGTTGAGGTCGTAGTCCGACCAACCGCCGGAGTTACCGGCGGAGATGCACACCACCACGCCGCTGTCGGTTAGGTTGTCCATAATGGCCTGGGAGGCCTCGCTGCTGGGGTGGGTGGCGCCGGGATTGGCAGAGCCAAGGGACAGGTTCACCGCGTCGGCTCCCAGCACAATGGCATCCTCGATGGCGGCCATGTAGTCTGAGTCATAGGCGCCGCCGTAGTTGCCGAAGACCTTCATGGTCAGAATCTGAGCGTCCGGGGCAACGCCCTGCATCTTGGCGGTATCCAAGGCTGGAGAGAAGCTGCCGTCGGCGTTCTTGATGTAGTCGTTGGCTGCAGCAATACCGGCTACATGGGAGCCATGGCCTCCCTGGGTGTCATGGTCGTGGTTGACAAAGTAGTTGGTGTCTATATAGTTGTAGCCGAAGGGCAGCTTGCTGTTGATGTAGACCCGGGAACTCTTGGCCCGGTCGCTGATGTTCAGCTGATTCCAGACACGGTCGATCTCTGCCTGATCCAGCAGGTTCAGGCCCTCCACATAGGTCTCAAAGTCCACCCCAGCCTCTTTGGCCTGCTGCTGCAGGGAGTACCAGTAGGCATCGGCGTCCATGGACTGATGGTCCGTGTCAATGCCGGTGTCAATGATGGCGACGCGGCTTCCCGCCCCGGTGTAGCCGCTGGCCCAGGCCAGGCCGGAGCCGATCATCTCAGAAGACGTCGCCATGTTGGGATCCGTCTCCAGATCCTGCTCCACCACCGCAGGCTCATATCGGGTTTCGATCACCACATCCTTGACCCCGGAAACATCCAGAATCTGCTGGATCTGTCCGTATTCCACATTGGCGGAGATGGCGTTGGTAGCCAAAGTCATGTTCCAGGCTACCTGCAGCTCCTGGCCGGTGGCAGCTTCAATCCAGGACTGCACCTC
>UMLF01076977.1_pt1 | contig 11479 bp, 10 predicted proteins | sample 1966501 | NCBI WGS metagenome assembly UMLF01 (sample SAMEA4836194, study PRJEB28245) | human gut metagenome | biome: gut microbiome; material: fecal sample | place: Denmark | collected 2008 | reverse complement strand
AAACGCGGTCATAAGAATATGGAGCGCACAACAGGCCCAAGTTTAATGGGAGAGATTTTTGAGATCTCTGCAAAGAAGGGGTATCGCCATTATTTTTATGGCAGCAAAGAAGAAACATTGGAGCTGTTGTATCAAAAACTCACAAGTAATTATCCGGGAATCCAAATTGCTGGAATGTACAGTCCTCCGTTTAGACCTCTGACGGAAGAGGAAGATAAGGCAATTATAGAGAGAATTAATGAAACAAAACCGGACTTTGTCTGGGTTGGGATTGGAGCTCCAAAACAGGAAAAGTGGATGGCAGCACATCAGGGAAAGATTGATGGACTGATGCTTGGTGTTGGAGCCGGATTTGACTATTATGCAGAGAATATTAAGCGTGCCCCGATGTGGATGCAAAAACATAATCTGGAGTGGGTATATCGATTAGTACAAGATCCGAAGAGACTGTTTAAGAGATATTGGAGTACTAACACGAAGTTTATTTGGAATGCAATGATAAGGGGAAAGTGAGGTAATGACTGTGGACAATGCGAAAAAACAGAATATTTTGATTGTACATAATTATTACCAGATTCCAGGTGGAGAAGATACAGTTGTTGCCAATGAAAAGAAAATGCTTGAGAAGCATTGCCATAAAGTAATCTTATACAGCCGTAATAATGCAGAATTGAAGCAAATGTCAAAACTTCAGAAAGTTTTTCTTCCAATTACAACAGTGTTTAATCCAAGAACATACCGAGACATCAAGAAGTTGATAAGAGATGAGAAGATAGAAATCGTTCATGTTCATAACACACTTAATCTGGTGAGTCCAGCGGTCTATTATGCGGCAAGACGCATGAAGGTTCCAGTGGTTCAGACGATACATAATTTTCGGCTACTCTGTCCCGGTGCGACTTTTTATAGAGATGGGCATATTTGTGAAGATTGCGTAGAGTATGGTTTGAAATGCGCAGTAAAACACCGTTGCTATCGAGGAAGTAAAATTCAGACATTGGCATGTGTACTTAGTACTGCATTCCATCGAATGACAGGAATTTACGGAAAAATCAATTATATTTGCTTGACTGATTTTAATAAGCAAAAACTGTTGGGATTAAAGCAAATTAAACTGGAAAGGGTATTTGTAAAGCCTAATTTCGTTGAATGCAAAAATGAATATATTCCAGAAAAGGATAGAAAGAATCAATTTGTTTTTGCAGGAAGATTAGATAAGCTAAAAGGAATTGACCTGCTTTTTGAAGCATGGAAGCGTATGGGAGCACACGCGCCTAAGCTGATTGTTTGTGGTACCGGCCCAATGGAGGATTGGTGTAAGTCGTTCATTAGAGAAAACGATGTGAACATTGAAATGCGTGGATTTGTGCCAAATAATGAGGCTCTAAAGATAATAGCAAACAGCAAAGCACTTGTATTGCCTACTCAGTGGTATGAAGGATTTCCGATGAGCATTGTGGAAGCGTTTAGTGTTGGAACGCCTGTCATTTGTTCTGATTTGGGAAATGCTGGAAGTGTTGTTGAAGAGGGAATAACAGGTTATAAGTTTACAGCTGACTTGGTGGATGAAATCATTCAAGCAGTTAAAAGATGTCATGGATTATGTAGTCAGACAAAGAAAGTATATAAAGATAATTATTCAGTAGAGAAAAACTATGAATTAATCGGTAGGATCTACAAGGCTATACAGATGAAAGGGTTGTAAATGCAAGACTCAAATATTGTTTCACAGGTGATGAAAATTGAAAATACAAATAGGAAATTGGCTACGCATTTTGCACTTTGCAGTGGATTGCATTTGCGATATTTAATTGATTTGGATGGCGGAGCCAAAAGGTTGAGTGAAAATATTTCTACATATTCAAAAAAACTAAGTCTGTTGATGCAGTTTATAAATATTATTCCGTTTCCGATATTGAACCTTATGAAACTGGGATATTTTGCGAAAGTGGAACTTAATAAAGAAGTAGAAACTTGTAGGCAGAACGCTCAAAAAAAGCACTGGAATATGATTGTTGGTACTTATGATGAAAAACAAAAAATAGTTCTTCAGTGTTTCAACGCTTCAGAAAATGCTGATTTTATAAAAATTGGAAATGCAGCAACAGAAAAAGAAATGAATGCAGAGATTTCTTTTTTACAACAAAAGAGAGTATATTCAACTTTTGATATTCCGCAATTATTGGGCAGTATCAGCAGAGCAGACGGGGCAACATTCAATATTCAAATAACGAAGGAATTTGTTGGTGACAAAGTAGAGCCTATATTAACACAAGAAATCGTAGAAATTTACGAAGAACTGTCAAAAGATAAAAAGAACGGTTTGGAGTTTTCACATGGGGATTTTGCTCCATGGAACTTAAAAAGAAATGGTGATAAGTACACGTTATTTGATTGGGAGCATTGCGGTTATAGGATGCCAGGATTTGACCTTATGCATTATGCAACTATTGTGCAAAAGGTATTGAATGGTAAAGAACTTTCGGAAGCATTTGATGAAGGATTGAAGAATATTCATCAGTTTTTACCAGATTTTGCCATAGAAAAAGAAGGCTTTTTAAAAGAATTTGAAAAACTAAGAACGCAGATCAGTTGAGGAGAGTAAAGAAATGAATTGTACAGAGGTTTTTAATTATATATTTGAATCTTTCAATTCGAATAATATTGATTATGCTATTATTCATTCATATCAATATTTGCCGGATAGATTTGACTCTGATATAGATACAGCAATCAATGTTCCGAATATAAAGGACGCTATCAAGTTGCTTGATGATACCTTGGTTGGAACTGGCTGGAGAGTAATTCAATTTTGGCGGCATGAAAACTATGCAGCAGATTGTGTTATTTCGAATGATGATGAGTTTCTTCAAGTTGATTTTTGCACACATTATGAGAGAAATGGTCGAGTTGTAATTTCAGTACAAGAACTCTTAGATGGCAAGAGAATGTACAAAAATTTTTATATACCAAAACCACAAACTGAATTTACATATGTCTTAGTAAAAAAAATACTGAAGAAAGTCTTTTCTGATGGTAGTAAGCAACGGCTGACTGCATTGTGGAAAGCAATGAACGAAAAAGAAAGGCAGGAAACGAAAGCCGGTCTGAAAAGATTCATAGCGGAAGACCAGATTAATGAAATTCTTGAGTGTGTTGATTCATCGCAATATAACTTGATTGATTTAGAACGAGCACATCAGCTATTAAAAAAGAAAACTTCCAATGTTGCGGATAATCTGCATTATAAAGTGTTTGATTTGAAGCGTAGATTTGAGAGAATTGTTCATCCTACAGGTCTTTTCATTGTTTTGCTAGGGGTAGATGGCGCAGGAAAAACAACGATTGCAGAGAATTTAAAAGCTAGATATGTTACGGCATTTAGAAAAATTGATCATTATCATTCAAGAGTGCGTGTTTTAAAAGATATTTCTCAGTTAAAAAAAGATGCCACACCGATTGATGCATCAAATCCTCATGGAAAGAAGCAAAAAGCAGGAAAATTCACTTCAGTAGCTAAGTTTGGCTATTATTTTCTGGATTTTTTAATTGGAAATGTAAAGATTGCTATTGCAAAAATTAAAAGTACACTGGTATTGGTTGAAAGATATTATTATGACTATTCAATAGATAAAGTGCGTTATAACTTGAATTTGTCGGATAAATTTCTTTCGTTTTTTGAACATTTTGTTTTAAAACCAGATGTTATATTTATTTTAACTGGTGATAGTAAGAAACTGCTGGATAGAAAACATGAAATCACAATTGATGAAATTGATGAACAGAAGAGAAAATTGAATGAAAGATTCATTAATAATCCCAAAGCAGTGTTTATTGATACTACAGAAGGAACAGTTGATGAATGTGTTAATAAAATGCTTAAAGAATGCAATGCAATTATGAGGAAACGAAGAAAATGGTAAAAAATAGAATTCGGGTTTTAATATCAGCGTATGCATGTGAACCAAATAAGGGTTCAGAACCTGGTGTGGGTTGGAATTGGGCACTACAAATGGCAAAAATGGACGAGGTTTATGTTATAACCCGCTCTAACAATCGAAAAGTTATCGAAACATTTTTACAGAAACATCCAGTGGAACATCTTCATTTCTATTATCATGATTGTGCTACATGGAAAAGAAAAATGAAGAAATTGCCAAATGGTATATTTGTTTACTATAAAATGTGGCAAAAAGAAATATTACCTATCGCAAGAAAAATTGTTGAAGATGAGAAAATCGATATTGTACACCATATAACATTTAATGAATTTAGAACACCAGGAAAGCTGTATCAACTTCCAGTGCCATTCGTTTGGGGGCCAATTGGAGGCGGGCAGTTTTATAATCCTATTTTCAAAGACGCTTATTTTAGTCGAAAAGATATCAACAAAGAAAAATTAAGGAATTTTATCAATAGATTCTATTTGATATTCTCTAGTGATATTAAAGCAGCTGTTAAAAAGGCAAATACTATTTTAATTGCAGATCAGTCCACAGAAAGTATTATGCCGAAATCAAGAAAGTACGTTCGCTTGCTAGAGACAGGGTATGACCTGAAAAGGAATGAAGTGAAAGATTATGATGAGGATTTAACAATCAACAAAAAGAGGCCGATTAGGCTTTTATGGGTGGGCGGTATTTGGCCACGAAAAGGTTTAAAAGTTCTGATTGATGCCTTGCATAATAGCCAATTTGAAAATTATTCATTAAGCATTGTTGGAGATGGGCAGGATCGTAAAGCGTCTGAAAGACTTGTGCGAGAATATGGAATTGAGGAAAAGGTACGTTTCTTAGGGGCGTTAAGCTATGATGAAGTGAATAGTTTATATGACAACGCAGATGTTTTTGTGTTTACAAGTTTACGAGACACATCTGGAAATGTTGTGTTAGAGGCAATGTCTCATGGTCTGCCAGTCATTGCAATTAATCACCATGGCGTTGGAGAAATTGTTACAGACGAAACGGGTGTTTTAATTGATCCTGTTTCTTATGAATCTGTAAAACAAGGATTTCTAAGGGCAATTGAACAGTATGCACAAAATCCTTATCTAATGGAAAAGCATGGTATAGCTGGTCGAAAACGATTGGAAACACATTATTCTTGGGAGAATAATGCAAAAGTGTTACAAGATATATATGGGAGAATAGTTGCAGAAAAATAAAGAATTGAAGGAGAAAATGAAGTGGCTGAAAAGATTTCTATTATTACAATTTCATACAATTCAAAAAATACTATAGAAAAAACGATTCTTTCGATTTTAGGGCAATCATATCGGCCATTGGAATATGTTTTTGTTGATGGTGGATCAAAAGATGGAACAATAAACTTGATAAAAAAGTATATTCCAGAATTAGAAAAGGCAGGAATAGAAGTAAATTATAAATCGGAACCAGATCATGGTATTTCTGATGCTTTTAACAAAGGAATTCAGAGGAGCAGTGGAGATATCATTGGAATTATAAATTCAGATGATCAACTTATGGATGAAGCATTAGTGAAAATTGCAGATGCTTTTACACCAACAGTTGATATTGTATGTGGGGATTGTCTTTGGATTGATGCTGAGCGTAATCTGCAATATATTAGAAAGTCTAAAATGCAATTGAAAAAATTAAAATATGAAATGGTACTTATGCATCCGACATGTTTTGTAAGAAGAACAGCTTACGAAAAATGGGGAGGCTTTGATATTAATCTTAGATACATAATGGATAAAGATTTAATGGCACGATTTTATAGCAAGGGAGCTAATTTCAAATATACACCAAATGTAATTGTATCAATGTCAGCTGGCGGTGCAAGTGATGCCAATGCAAAAAAAGTCTTTGAAGAAGGTGTTATTGTTGCGACTAGAAATGGAGTTCCAAGGGGAATCGCTGTATTTCGTGGAAAATATAAAGGGATCAGATTAAAACTTATCAATGGCATAAAGAATCAAAAGAAATTATGGGGATTTTTGTATACTTTAAAGAATAAAAGAAATTGTTCAAAAAAATACTTTATATAAATTTTGCTATGAAACAAAAACTATCGGGTATTACTGACTGCCGGTAATACAGTGGAATACTTTAAAAATGCTAGGACTAGGAGTTTGACTAATATAGATATTATGATATCTATCATTCCTGGCTCTGTTTTTAAGGTGAAAAAAATCATTATAGTCAGTAAAATCAATAGATTTAAATCTGCCAGAATAGGAGGGGTGGTCATAACAATGTTTGAATTTGTTATATATTTAAAAGCTCTTGCGACAATATTAATAACTAATTCGCATTTTGATACCATTTATCCAATATCACAATTGTCCATGGGAGGAAGTATTGGTAATAGTATCTTTTTTTGGGTATCTGGGTTTTGTCTTTCGAATATTAAAAGCCGAGGGTCAATTGTCGTGGACGGGGGGGGCTTGGTATTTGCACAGATTGTGGAGAATATATCTTCCATGCGTGGTTGCTGTTTTAATAAATACTTTCTACAGATATATGATACATATAGCAACCCCTAACTTAAAGGAGATATTAGGAAATATTGTGAATCCGACAGTAGGATTCTGGTTCGTTCAAGCAATATTGGTTTTGTATATACTCTATTATATTACAGTTAGATTGCTTGATAATGGAACACTTAGTTTCAAAGTAGTTTTCATAACAATTGGGATAATATATACAATTTCATATGTATTGTGTGTTGATAAATCATATGTATCCATAGAAAGGGATAGCTTATTTAAGTGGATTTATTATTTTGCAGTTATGATGTTGGGTTTTTATTGCAAGAAAAAGAAAAGGAGTAATGCCCAAAATAAAGTCAGTTTATTAATTGTTTGTAGTGCTATGTTCGTGATATTTTATGGCTTGCAATTCGTTATTAAACGATGTACTGTCCTGCTTCCGTTTCAGTTTATTATTCATGTTGAAGAAGTTGTTTTTATTTATTATATTACTTATTTGTTTGAAAACCTTGAGAGCTTTTTTATTAAAATTAAACACAAAACAGCTATTTCAAAAATTGCTGATTCTCTGGCCAAAATCACATTAGAGATTTATCTAGTACAAATGGTAGTAATAGATTTATGTGCGGAACATTTAGCATTTCCTCTATCATTTGTAGTCGCCGTAGTCGGAATATATGTGTATGCTATTATAGTCAACTCTATTTCAACTCAAGTCAGAAGAATAGTAGAAAAAATAGTTATTAGAAAGAAGAAAGCTAAAATATGAAGATAAAGAAAGAAACAATAGTATGGATATTTCTTATAGTGCCTTTTTTTTATCCAAGCAGCATTGCAGATACAAGTTTGTCTTCTATATGGTATTATTGGAAACTTTGTGCAGTAGCCTGTGGCGTAATTTATATCTTTAAACGAATAAAAAAAATAAAATGTTTGGAAAAATCAACGTGGTTTATAATTGTAATGTACATAATGCAGATAATAGCTTCTGCTATAAACAAACTTGATATATTATATGATTTTAAGACTGCGGTTATGATGGGGGTCTTTGTACTTGTAGTATCCTTTCTTTTATATGAATATGGAAACAGAGCGATACTTTTCTTTTATAGATTAGTGAATGTTTTTATTTGGTTGAACTTTTTGTCAGTTATTTTTTTATACGGAAGAGGTATAGCAAGAGATTCCTATGATACTGCCATATATTTTTGGAGTACAAAAAACCATATTATTAGTCTTACAATAGTATATTTAGTGATAATATTTTATTTATATAATGAAAATTACATTCATAAAAAAGGATTTCTGTCAGGGGTTAGTGTGGCAACTATAGCTGTATTTTTGATGGGATCTTCGACTGCAATTACAGCGTTGATAGTTTTGGGTGTGTTTATGTGGTATTGCACTGTCTGCAATAAAAGAAAGAAACCAGCAAATATGAAAGCCGGGATAGTTATTGGTGTTATTGCAGATGTTGCTATTGTTGTGTTTCGAGTACAGGAAAAATTAGGACTATTTATTGGAACAATATTTGGAAAAGATACGACATTGACTGGACGAACAGATTTATGGGATCAAGCGCTTGAATTAATAGGCATACACTTTTTATACGGAAAAGGTGATTCATATGCATTGAATCAATATGGATGGTTGACCAAAACCTACTGGAATGATAAAACGCAGATTCTTGAAGATGTGTATTTTGTTGCACATAATCAGTTCCTGGAGGTTTTAGTAAATGGAGGTATCATATGTCTGATTCCATTTCTGTTATTTTTCTATAGCATGATTAAGTCTGCACGAAAAATACGAAATTACAATTATAAAAATATTATTGCAGCTGCAATTTTGGGTTATTTTATTGCAATGATTACCGATTTAATTACACCGTATGAACCACTTTACTTATTTATATTAATATCTTCATATATATATATGTGTGAAAAACGACCGGTAGGAAGGATGAAGAAAGATGAGTGAATTAAAAATTACAATAGTTACAGCCGTGTATAATGGAGAAAAATACATTGAAGAATGTATAAAATCTATTATGAATCAAACATACCAAAATTTTGAACATATTATTATGGATGGTGGTTCGACCGACAATACGCTTGAAATAGCTAAGAAATATGAAAAATTATATAATGTTAAAATTTATAGTAGAAAAGACAATGGAATGTATGATGCCATAGCAAATGGATTCGAGTTAGCAACAGGGGATATTTTGTGTTGGCTTAATTCGGATGATATGTTAATGCCTTGGGCGTTTGAAGTGATGCAAAAAGTGATAAGTGAAACAAAAGCTCAATGGTGTATGGGATTTCCTACATATTGGAATGATAATAATATAAGCAGATGTCAATTCAGGATTAGTACATATACAAGAATGGCTATTAAAGCAGGATTACATGATGGAAGAATTCTTCCTTTTATTCAGCAGGAGTCAACATTTTGGACAAAAGAATTATGGGAAAAAAGTAAAGGAAGTTTAATTAGAAATTATAAAATGGCAGGAGATTTTCAGTTATGGAAAAATTTTGCGAAATATGAACCTTTATATAAAGTGAATTCAACAATATCAGGCTTTAGACAACATGAAGGTCAAAAAAGCAGTGATAAAGAAAAATATTACTTTGAAGTAGGCAATTTTAATATGCTATATAGATTCTTTGTGAAAACCAAGTTATTAAAAATTTTTGATGCTTTATTAAGTTTGACAAAACGAAAGGATCGTATATTACTTCAGGATTTATATAAGAAATAAGGAAAAAATATGAGCGATAATGAAATAAAAAGCATAAACGGTACAAAAGAAAAAGTTTTAGCAGGATTATTTTGGACATTTGGTGAGAGAATCCTAGCCCAGGGAGTGTCTTTTATATTATCAATAATTTTGGCTAGAATTTTGCTTCCAAGTGAATATGGAATTATTGCAATGGTAATGGTTTTTATTAATATTGCAAATGTCTTTACTAGTACAGGATTTGGAGAGGCTCTTGTACAAAAGAAAGATGCAGATGAATTGGATTTTTCTACCGTATTTTTTTGTACATTAAGTTTGTCTATAGTTATTTATATTATATTATTTATTGGAGCCCCATATATTGCCGAATTTTATCACACAAAGGAAATTATTTTGGTGCTTAGAATTTTATCAATAAAGATTGTATTATCATCAATAGCAACAGTGCAACATGCGTATGTTCAGAAGAGAATGATATTTAAGAAATTTTTCTTTTCAACTTTAGGAGGAACTGTTATTTCAGGAATTTTAGGTATCGTATTGGCATATTCTGGCTTTGGCGTTTGGGCACTTGTGTTTCAATATTTGACAAATACAATTATTGACATATTGGTATTGTTGAAAACTGTGCCATGGCATCCAAGATTAATATTTTCTGTTGAACGTGCAAAACAATTGATGGATTTTGGATGGAAATTGGTTTTTTCCAATTTAATTAATGTAGTATATAATGAATCGAGAAGTCTTATTATTGGACGTTCTTATTCATCAGCAGATCTTGCTTATTATAATAAGGGAAATCAAATACCATCTTTGGCAATTACAAATATTGATACAGCAATTGGCAATGTAGTTTTTCCTGCTATGTCAGCAGCAGAAGATAAAGAAAGACTGAAGGCTATAGGAAGAAGAGCTATGAAAACAACTTCTTATATTATTTTTCCGATAATGATCGGATTAATAGTGGTGTCTAGACCTCTTATTCTATTATTATTGACAGATAAGTGGAGCAATAGCATTATTTACATGCAAATTTTGTGTTTGTATTGGATGACTCAGCCAATACAGACTACAAATTGGCAAATCATTAAAGCTATTGGAAGAAGCGACTTATGTTTAAAGCTTGAAATTTTAAAAAAAGCGATAGGAATTACAATGGTGGTTATTGCGATGTACTTTGGTGTATTTGCTATTGCCGTTTCAGCCGCGATATTTGGAATTATTTCAATGGTAATTAACATTTTGCCAAATAAAAGCTTAATTGATTATTCTATAAAGGAACAGTTATTAGATATCTTTCCGGCTTTGATAAGCGCTGTTATAATGGGAGTCGGTGTTTATTTTATATCATATTTATCCTTGCCTGTTATAATTCAGTTTGCTGTACAGATTATATTTGGTGCTATAATTTATGTAGGAATCTCATATGTATTCAAGGTTGAATCATTTGAATATATTTTATCTATAGTTAAGAAAAAAATAAAATGATTTTACTTTCACAGTTGAGGAACATTGGAATCTGACCGTGCGTCCAGCTAAGGGTATATATCTGAACTTTTCATAAAAGTTACACTAAATAGCTAAAAAGCTTGAAAACAAGTTATTTTCTCCAAATTGGTTTTAGTGTAACTGTTACACTAAAATCATCCATGAAAATCTAGTATTTATACGGCGTAGCGGATTTAGTGTAACTTTTTTGCAGAGTTCACACTAAAAGAAATATGCTGATCAGAATGCTTATAAGATGATTTATTACTCGATTGGAATAAAATTTGCATAAGTTTAATTTCTTAAGCTGGTTGTATATGAATGTAGAATGATGTATAGTATTTGCGAGAGACACCTTCTTTCGTAAATGTTGCAAATGTTTGTTTAGGCACTTTCATTATACAACACACGGAATCAAGGTGTCTTTCTTTTATGCAAAATCACGAACTTGCTCATTTATAGGTAAGTGAATGGATTGCATCTCAAGCCGCATTTATTCAGACTTTATTTAGAGATATTAGCTGGGAAAGTTGAGTAAATAAAATCTGAAAGTAAAAAAATATATCAAAGTATGTATTGGAGAGGGAAACAATAACGTCCCTTTCAGGATATTATGCTGTGAATACTCCGGGGTCAGACTCTATGAAATACCGATAAAATGAGTGAACATATCCTAAAAGCTTTCTAAAAAAAGTATAATATGAATTTTTAGGATAATAAGTGGGAATCCTCGGCAATTCAATTACCGATATGAAAGCGCAAACTGTGCATATCTGCACTCATAATAAATA
>UMLF01034018.1_pt1 | contig 11534 bp, 7 predicted proteins | sample 1966501 | NCBI WGS metagenome assembly UMLF01 (sample SAMEA4836194, study PRJEB28245) | human gut metagenome | biome: gut microbiome; material: fecal sample | place: Denmark | collected 2008 | reverse complement strand
CTCGTTTGAAGTTGTAACCGCCGATGTTGCCAATGCGCTGAGCGAAAGCGGGACCGAAGATGGCGTGACGGCAATGACGATTGATGAAGACGGAGAGCTTAAAGCGGCTGCATCGGTGGAGGATGCCATCGAGACCGCTGATGCTTCGGGGGTTCAGGAGAGCCAAGATAACGCGACCGCGTCGAGCGTTTCTACTACGCGGTCTCGTTCTGCCGTGTCTGCGACTCGCGAAGACTATCTGATTGTCGCCATAGACCCCGGACATGGTGGAAGCGATGTTGGCGCCGTTGGCAATGGGCTACAGGAGGCCTCGGTTAATTGGGGAATTTCTCAGAACCTGAAGGACGAGCTTGACTCTTATACGGGGGTCACCGCCTATCTTACTAGATCGGAAAACGAGCGCGTGAGCCTGCAGGCACGTGCCGACCGGGCAAAAACAGTCGGCGCGGATGTTTTCGTGAGCGTGCATTGCAATTCTGCCACCGCAAGCGCCAATGGGGCAGAGGTCTGGGCGCCTAACAGCAGCTCCTATAACAGCGACGCTCATACCGTGGGAACGGACCTGGGTAACAAGATTTTGGCCCAACTCTCTTCGCTCGGGTTGAATAACCGCGGAGTCAAGTTTAGAGACTATCCCGCCGGCGAGGGGGATTCCGTATATCCCGATGGTAGCAGGTCAGATTACTATGGAGTAATTAGAAATTGCCGAAAGTACGGCATCCCTGCCATTATTGTCGAGCATGCGTTTATTACCAATTCGAGCGACGCCAGCTATCTTGCGAATCGTCAGCATGACTTGGGTGTGGCGGATGCAACAGGTATTGCACAGCAGTACAATCTAGGTAAGGACTCGACGGCGCGCACTCAGGCATCCGTCGCGGTTCAAGCCCATGTTTCCGATCTTGGGTGGGAGGATACCGTTTATGACCGCAAGGTTGCGGGAACGACGGGTAAAGGCAAGAATCTTGAAGCGTTTAAGCTTAACCTGCTGAACGGTGCTGCATCTTCTGGTGGCGTTGAATACCAGTCGTATGTCAATGGATCTTGGCAGGGCTGGGTGAAAGATGGCGCGCAAAGCGGCACCACGGGTCAGGGTGCTGCCGTCCAGGCAATTCAGATCAGGCTGACAGGTGAAGCTGCGAATACATACGATGTCTACTATCGCGTTCATTCGGCTGAAGTCGGCTGGCTTGGCTGGGCAAAGGACGGCGAGAGCGCTGGCACCGTAGGCTATGGCTATGGTGCTCAGGCAATCGAGGTTGTGTTGGTTGCCAAGGGTGCCGCTGCCCCTGGTTCCACATCGGATGCCTTCCGGGACAAGACTAACGCTGAACCCGTGATTACGTATCAGGCCCATGTTCAAGATATTGGATGGCAAAGTGCGGTAAACGGTGGTGTTACTGCCGGAACTACGGCGCAGAGCAAGCATATGGAGGCATTGAGGCTTAATCTCGACTTGGGCAAGTATGCAGACAGCGATAGCGGAGTTGCAGTTGAGGCCCATTGCCAAGACTATGGTTGGCGAGATGCTGTCTCAAGCGGCGCCGTTGCCGGAACAACGGGTGAGAAAAAGGAGCTCGAGGCTGTAAAGATCTCACTGACTGGCACCATTGCCGGCTCCTACGATATCTATTACCGCGTCCATGTTTCTGACATCGGTTGGATGAATTGGGCCAAGAACGGAGAGCCAGCGGGAACTGAGGGATATGCCAAGGGGATTGAGGCTATCCAGATTGTCTTGCAGAAAAAGGGGGAGGAAGCTCCTGCAGCGAGTCCAGATAACGCAACGGCGGATGCGTTTAGGAAGAAGCCAACCAATGTTTCTTATCGCGCCCACGTAGCGGAGCTTGGATGGCAGAGTGCCGTAACCGGTGGTGCCACTGCGGGAACCACCGGCCGCGGCCCGTCCATTGAGGCGTTGAGCGTGTCGCTTACGAATCAGAACGCCGATGAACCAGGAACCATCCAGACGCGCGTCTTTTATTCGTCTGGCGGATGGCAAGGTTGGACAGTCGGGCAAGCGGGGACCACAGGCCAGTCTAAACAGATTGAAGCCGTCCAAATTAAGCTGACTGACCGTATGGCTGAAAACTATGATATCTACTACCGCATGCATTCAGCCGAGGTGGGCTGGCTTGACTGGGCGAAGAATGGCGAGAGCGCAGGTACCGAAGGTTTTGGGTATGGTATCCAGGCTATCCAGATTGAACTGGTGAAGAAGGGAGAAGACGGAACGACGGAGGCACCCGGTGCAACCGATGAACCCTTCATGTCCGCTCAGATTTCTTATCGAGCCCATGTCGCAGAGATTGGCTGGCAAAGCTTTGTGGGCGATGGTGCCATGGCGGGTACCACGGGTCAGAGCCATTCGATCCAGGCCATCGAGGCATACATACCGGGCGGCGACAGCACGTTGAAGATTACGGCCCATATTCAGGACTACGGTTGGGTCGATCCCGTTGAGGTCTCGCGGGAAACGTACGCGGGGACTGTCGGCAAAAACAAGCAGATGGAAGCGTTGTGCATTGAGCTTGGAGGCGATGTAGCGGAAGAGTACGACGTTTACTACCGTGTCCATTCTTCCGAGATTGGATGGCTCGATTGGGCGAAGAACGGAGAGCGTGCCGGAACGCAAGGCTTTGGCTACGGTATCGAGGCTGTTCAAATTAAGCTGGTAAAGAAGGGGTCCGAGGCACCGGGCTCTACCGATGTGGCATTTAGAACCCCTTCTGACATCATGGGGCGCTCGCTCGCTTCAGCAAGCCAGATGGTTGCTTACTTCCAGCGGTCGGGACACGATTACCCCGCTGCGGTGTATGCCGAGAAAGGTGCCCCCACCATCGAGGCTTTTTGCAACCTGGTCGTACAGGCTGCGAATGCCGAGGGGGTCAGGGCTGACGTGCTCTTCTGCCAAGCGATGAAAGAGACTGGATGGCTGCAGTTTGGCGGTTCCGTTAAGCCCGAGCAATGCAACTTTGGTGGTCTTGGATCAACGGGCGGGGGAGTAGCCGGCGCGTCGTTTGATGATGTATATACCGGGCTGTTGGCGCAAGCACAGCATCTCAAGGCTTATGCGTCTGCTAAGCCGCTTAATACAACGTGCGTTGATCCTCGTTTTGATTTGGTGAAGCGGGGTTGTGCGCCCAAGCTGGAAGATCTTGATGGCCGATGGGCGGTCCCCGGTGTTGGATACGGGGAAAGCATCCTTTCCATGATTGAGGATATGATTTCATAGGTTAGCTTGCTCGTCTATCATTCACGTCGGTAAAGCAACAGCCAGGCGTCGAGCTGAGCGTAGCACTCAGCTCGACGCCTGGCTTAGTCGGTCGAGAAAAGACGCAAGCCCAACGTTGGTCCTACCACTTGATGTCGATATGCAGTTTATCAATAACAAATCGGTATACAGCAAGGAATGGGCGCATAAGGTGGGCTCTGTAGAATAGTCGGACAATCCAAAGTTTCAGGAAAGCGCCCCTTTCCTGTAAGGCATAGCGCAGTCCTGTGTACGAAGAATGGTTCCATGTCGGGAAAGTCTGATTGAGGAAGGCCGTGCACCGTGTTATATAGGCACCGAGGTCCGCTGAAGAATCGTAAGAGAGTCGAAATAGGAGCGACACCCCGAGGTGAAGAAAGGCGATTGAGCTCAGCGCTTCCTTCATTTTCTCGCTCACGCCTGCTTCTTTGTAATACGAAGCAACAGTAGAAAAGGCATTGAAAATCGAGTCAACCTGCTGCGATTTCACCGTGTTGATGATTGACCCCTCGCGGACCATATAGTTAATGAGTGGCTTGGAAGAGAACGCAACACTTCCCTTGCAATCTAGATAGACAAGGAGGTGAAAAACAAGATCATCGAGAACAGAAGGAGGCTTATCGAGATCGCGCATATTCTTGAGTAGGGATGATTTAAATGCCTTGTTCCAAGGTGCGCCGTTCAGCTCTATGAGACGGCCGGGCTCCTCTGCAATATTAAAGTTCGGTCGTTCTGTACACATTTCATGTGTAAGAATCTTCCCTGATTTTAGATCAACGCGCTGAAATCCGCAGACAGAAATATCCGCATCATTATTCTTGGCAGTTCGATACAGCGTTTCGGCAAAATCAGGCGCAACGGTGTCATCGCTGTCGACAAAGCCGATGTATTCGCCTCGAGCAAGACGTATACCATCAAATCTTCCGCGCCAGACGCCCTCGTTTTTCTTGTCTATGGTGACGATTTTGCCAAGATATTGCCGTTCATATCTGTGAAGGATATCGATGCACGAATCGGGAGATCCATCGTTGATGCAAATGACCTCAATATTGTCCAGTGTTTGAGCCATAAGAGAATCTAGACAAGCAGGGAGGTACTGCTCAACTTTGTAGCAAGGGACAATGATGCTCAATGCGATATCCGACATAGGTGTCCTTAATCCTTAGAAATGAATGCCCGACAAAAGATACTATACATTGCAGTTTATGAAGAGTAATAAGCAACAGAAAAACTCGGGACATGTAAACTGGAAGAATGGCAAAATCTATCCTCGTATTCTAGATGATTTCAATTATTTCATTTTAGGAGAAGGAATGAGCCAAAAAATATTGAATGTGCTCTATCAATCCGATGATAACTATGCGATGGTAACTGGTGTCTCCATAGTATCGATGTGTGAGAACAATCAGCATCTAGACGAAATCAATTTTTACCTCATTGATGATGGTATCGCGCCGTCAAACAAGAAGAAGATTGAAAGCATTTGCAATCGGTATGGGCGTACTCTCATATATGTGGATTCCGCTCCGATACGAAATAAGCTGATAGAGCTGAATGTGCAGCCGTGGCGAGGAACGTACACTACATATTACAAGTTGTTTGCTGCTGCTGGGTTGGATATGCCCACAGATCGCGTCCTGCAGATTGATGGGGACACGATTATTAACGGCCCTTTGGACGAGCTAATCGAGATGGACCTCGGTGAATCGGTCTGTGCCGCAACATATGATTGCGTGTTGACCGATTATAAGAGTACGTTGGGTATTCCAAAGGATGATTATTACTACAACTGTGGTGTGATGCTGATAAGTAAGACGAACTGGCTGAAATATCATTGCACGGAAAAGATAATTAAGCATTTGTCGAGTGTCAGAAGTCGTTATTTTGTTGTCGATCAGGATATCGTCAATCTGCTCTTTCGCCACAACATCAAATATATGAGTCCCACATATAACTTCAATAGCTGTTTTTATATTTATGGCATCGATTATGTGTATAAAATCTACGACTTAACTGATGATATCTATATTCCTAGAGACGAAGTTACGGACGTGATGGAAAAGGGCCCGCTTATTAACCACTGCATGAGTGCAATGACCGGTCGTCCTTGGGAACATAACAGCATCCATCCTCAAAATGGGCTGTTTGATCGGTATCTTGCGCTTACCGAATGGGATGATAGCGACAAATTAAATGTGAGGCGCACTTTCGTATTCCGTGCCCAAAGAATTGCCTACGAGCATCTTCCGATGAGTATTTATTGGCATATTCACAAGTTCGTTCTTACTCTTTGGATGAGGGAGCAGGATAGAAAGTGCCAAAAAGCGTGAAAAGCAAGACAAGCCCCCTGAGCATCCAGCAAAATATAATCTGGAATTCTCTGGGTAATTTTGTTTATCTTGTTAGCCAGTGGTTGCTGACATATGTGGTGGTTCGAGTCCAAGGATATGGTCCTGCTGGCATCTTCTCGCTTGCTATGTCAGTTGGCAACTCACTAAATGCGGTTGCCACTTATACAATGCGAAACTATCAGGTTTCAGATATCGAGGGCGAATATTCCGACAGACAGTACATATTATCAAGATATGTGACATCAGTCATATCATTCATAGCTTGTTTAGTGTTCTGCAGTTTTAACGAGTATCCGAGCAACACCTTCCTTTGTATTACTTTCTATATGATTTTTAAAATATCCGAGGCTCTATCGGATGTATATCAGGCTATATATCAACGTGTTTCTCGGATGGATTATATCGGCAAGGCCTATATTGCTAAGTCAATACTGAACTTCTGCTTTTTCTTCGGCGTATTATGCGCCACGTCGAATCTGCTGGCCGCTATAGTCGCCCTGTGCTGCGCCTCGTATATTGTGGTCATCTTTTATGAACGCCATGAAGTTGGCAGCTTCGCCTCGCATCCAGCGACGGTGCTTTCGTTTGACCAGGATATGCGACAGGTCAAGAAGCTTCTCCTTGTATGTCTCCCTGTTGCGTTATATGGTTTGTTTTTTAACACAATGGGTCAGGTGCCACGTTATGTTCTCGAGCTCCTTAAAGGCGAAGATGCCCTAGGGGTCTACACTTCGGTTGCAATGCCTGTCACCCTTGTGCAGGTTTCGGCCAATTATCTGTTTGCTCCACTAACCGCACCTTTAGCTTCGTGTTTTACACGACACGATGTGAGGGGGTTCTACCGATTGTTCTGGAAGGCAATAGGTGCTATTGCCATCATATCTATAGCAGCTTTTGTCGGTTTTGGGGTAGCTGGGAAACCCGTGATGATTTTGCTGTTTGGCGAGTCAATCGAGCCCCATCTCTATCTGTTGAATCCACTTATTCTTTGCAGTATTTTGGTAGCGCTATCTTGGTTTTTATCGGCGGCTTTGACGGTCGTTCGCAAGCTGGTTGCTCAGTTGGTTTTGAGCGTCGTCTCATTTTCGGTCTCATGCGTGACGAGTTTCCTATTTATCATTGTGTTTGGAATGAATGGCGTCACGTTCTCTTACATTGCTGCACTGCTTGTGTTCGCTGTTGGTGGATTTTGCATTCTGTTGAGCAGTATTAAGGGCGGAAAATAAAGAAGGTCCGAGCTGCTTGTGGTGTACAGCGCGGACCTTCTGGATAAGCCATAAAGTTATAACTTGCCCAAAAGAAAGAGGAGTCGATAAGCGACTTCATCTGGAATAGATTCACGGAAGCGCTTTTTCCAGAATAGCTTCCCGAGCTTCTTGGAAAATGAGTTTGGGCGTATATATAGGGAGACGAGTTCTCTGTTTTCTTCTGACAGGTTGTCGGCAAATAATGCGTAATACTCTTCTGCCATTGTTCTAATCAGCTCAAGTTGTGTACCGAGAATGAACGTTTTAAAACGAAATGCAAACAGTTTGAGTGGAGAAAGGTTGCCAGCCGATACATTGCCTTGATGACGTCTGTACCTAAGCACCACGGCGTCATCGCGAATGGTCTTTCCGAAGCCCGTGGCTATCATCGCAGCGAACCAATCGTGGCCTGCAAGATGCTGTGGATCGGCGCGTAGCAAGGCTTCTTTCATAGCTGCATTGAACACCATGACCATTCCTGGTATGGATGCTTCAGCAAGTGCGTTCTCGAAAGTCTGATCGATGGAGCGCTTCTGCGGCGCATCTATAGGCTTAAGTTCGTCGTCGCAGGATACAAATTGCCCATAGTAAAGGAATGGCGTCTCAGACGAATATGCACTGGATTGGTCGAGCAAATCAACGGCTCGCTCCAGCTTATTGGGCTCCCAGTAATCATCTTGATCGGAAAAAGCGTAATAATCGTGGGGAGGGGCAGCACGGAGCGCGTCCATAAAGCTCGCAACAAAACCTTCATTTTTACCATATATTATCTGTACAGAAGAATCCGATTTCTCCTTAATGTCATGGAGGTAGTTTAGAGTATCTGAATCGCTCGATCCATCGTCCCTAATGGTAATAAACGGTTTACAGGTTTGAGCTAAAAGGCTGTCAATCTGTTGAGCCAAATAGTCGGTATTCGAATTGTAGGTAGATAAGACAATCGCAACGCGTGTGGGTGAACTCACAATAACCTCCATGGTGCATCATCGTGCAAGCCAACTGCTTACGCTATTTTGCTATAAAACGCTTGCCATGTTAGCCAAGCTGATGTTTCAAAATCAAAACTGTATATGGGAGACGCGCGTTAATTGCTGTTGACGTGTCGATCGGAGAATACCCTCCCCGCAAGCTACATCAAATAAGGATGTTTATTTCGGCTGCTTGTGTCGCGGTCTCCGTTGCATCGTATAATTTTCTGGATTGATTCCGCCTACGAGGGGTGAACAGCATTGTCGTTGCAAAGGGTCTTGGCTATTATTCCTGCCTATAATGAGGAAAGTAGTCTCCAACAAACTGTTGAGGAGCTCAGTATTGTTGCTCCAGATGTTGACTTCGTCGTCGTTAATGACGGCTCGACGGACGACACGCGCGGTATTTGCATCCGTAACGGCTATCCCATGCTTGATATGCCGGTAAACTGTGGCCTGACTGTTGGCTTTCGGACGGGCATGAAATACGCTCTCCGTCGTGGCTATGATTATGCTGTTCAGTTTGATGCCGATGGGCAGCATCGTCCCGAGTACATTAAATGCATGCTTGATTGTATGAAGAAAACCGATGCAGACATTGTAATCGGCTCGCGTTTTGTAACTGGGAAGAAAGAGCATTCCGCTCGTATGATGGGGTCAAGGCTCATCACTTCGCTCATCAAGATAACGACGGGGAGCACCATAAAAGACCCGACTTCCGGTATGCGACTGTACAACCATGCCATGATCGAGCGATTTGCTCAGGATAATGCGCTTAACCCCGAGCCCGAATCGATAGCATATCTAGTTCGTAAAGGTGCTAAGGTCCGTGAGGTCCAAGTATCTATGCGCGAGCGTCAGGCGGGGGAGAGCTATCTTAATATCACAAAGTCTATTGCGTACATGGTTCGTGCCTTTACATCCATTATGTTCGTTCAGTGGTTTAGGAGGTAGTCGCAGTGAACACATCGCTTCGCGTCCTTCTGGTCGTTTGCGCCGTCGTCGTGCTCTTTTTTATCGCGCGTAAGCTAAGCAGGGCTCAGATTCAGGTCATGGACTCGGTCTTTTGGTTGCTCTTCTCGTTGAGTTTAGTTATTTTGGCGGTTTTCCCAGAAATTGCTTATGCACTTGCCGACCTCTTGGGCTTTCAGGCACCGGTCAATTTTGTCTTTCTATACGTAATTGCCGTTCTTCTTGTACGCGATTTTTCGTCAACAGTAAAGAACGCCCAGCAACGAGAGAAATTGACTTCGCTGATTCAAGAGATGGCACTACGAGATTGTGAGCAAAATCAGGGGCAACTGAAGTCATAAAGCGTTCTCATGGCGACCTGTGCTGCTCGCTCGGCGTCCCTGGTTTTCACGGTTCTCCTCTTCCCCGCGTAATCCCTGTCTCTCAATGAGTGATTGGGTTCCGCGTTCGTGGGTTGGTGATTCCGCTTCCTCTTAGTTGTCGTCTAGCTTTATCTTGGTGCCACTTACAATTTATTGCGCTTATGTGGGCCGCTTTCCTCTTTTCGCTGCTCACATAGAATTGCAATTGATGAGGGGATTGATATATTCAGGCTGATCCAGCTTTGTGGTTGACTTCTGGGAAGATCGGGCCCTGTTCCAGTAATGCTAGCGACTAATGATGTAGTATTCTCTTTGTTCATTAAGATGGGGTTTTAGAAGATGATGTTATTGATAAAGGAATGGGGAGCGCGTGAACATTAGCGGTGATGGCAAGTTGCAATTGGCCGAGGAACGCCCTTCCGTTCGTAAATCATATATTTTTGCGTTGTTGGCCTTCATGGCAGCAGCTCTTTACTCGCTGTACTGTTTCGCGACGTGTCGTTCTAGAGTGCTTCTGGTCTGTTCATTAGTTGGCTCTATTGGAATAGGGTTTTTGGTTTTCCTGTATTATCGTGGTCTAATTAACAGAATGAACCCAAAGAAGTTTTCTTTATTTCTTGCCGGGTCCTGCATTGTTTTTTCGTTCGCATTTCCACCTATGTCCGTACCCGATGAGACTCATCATTATTTGGCATCTTACTGGCTGGCTGATTGCATACAAGGCGAATCCTCATTTGGCAACTCTTTGGGCTTTCCTGTCAGGCAAGATGATTGGCAAATGGCCCTCGAATGGTCATCAAACGCCATAACTTATGATAGTTATAAAAACGTTGCAGCTCACTTTCAAATATTCTCCTCAGCGTCTTCAACTAACGAAGTCTCCGGCTTCTCCTTTTCCATCGGGGGAGAAAATGTTGTCACTAAAGTTCCCACAGTGTTAGCAATATTGCTCGGCAAGGTGATGCATCTTGGTTCCTATCCAACTTTTTACCTAGGAAGGTTGCTCAATTCAGCATTCTTTATTGCGCTAGCGGTTGCAGCATATTACTATATGCCCTATGCAAAAAATGTAATAGTCTGCATTTCCTTGTTGCCTATGACCTTACATCTTGCAGCTTCATACTCATATGATTCAGGAATAATTGGCTTAGCTCTGCTGCTACTCGCCTTCTTGTGTCGTTCGATTGAGGCAATGGGCAGGTTGTCACGAGGAGAGGTGGCATCGATTGTGGTCTGTGCTGCCTGCCTTGCACCCTGTAAACTTATATATACACCGATATGTTTGTTTGCTTTCTTGATTCCGGAAAGCAGATTCGGGTCAAGGAAAAACAAGGTTGTATTTCTAATCACGCTCTTTGTTGTCGTGATTGCTTCCATAGTGTTGTTGCGCTTGTCCGGTGTAGCCTCCTTGGCTGGCTCATCAGGCGGGAGTGACTATAGGGGCGGCGAAGAAGGGGAGTTTTATTCTCTGTCTGATGCTTTGGGGAATCCGGTAGGAACGCTCCTCCTTTTTATGAGGTCCCTTTTTGTAAACGGCGATTTTTATTTGAGCACTATGATTGGCGGGTCTCTAGGCTGGTTCCAAGCGAATATAAGAGCACCGTACTTCTTTGTTTACATTTATCTGGTCATTCTGTTTATTGCGGCGCAGAAAACGGTCTTAGATTCGTTTGATTTTTCTCCGAAATTCAAGGTGGTTGCTCTTGTTGTATTTTTATGCTCACTTTTCGGATCGATGCTGTCGATGTATCTTGGGTGGACATTTACAACGGAGAGTGTGATACAGGGAGTGCAGGGTAGGTATTTATTGCCCTCGCTGTTGGCAGGATTGATGGTTTTACGTTGGAAGCCTCTTTCAATTAGCGTTCATTTATCCGGACTGCTCGCAATGACAGTCAGTGTGCTCAACTGTCTCTATCTAATTGGACTTATTACTGCGGCTTTCGCGTTTCCCATGTAACACTGAGAGAGGGGGGGGCGTCGATATTGACCCCCCCCCTGCGCTATTACAGATGATCGCTATTACAGATGATAATAGCAATTGAATGGTTCGTCGTTTGTGACGTTGACGTTGATGTAGGGATCGCCCCTTACGAAGTAATCCGCCCATCGATAGTTTATGTAAGAAACTTCTCGGTGAAAGCGGATTTGCTTTTCAACGCTCGTTTCGTATCCACGTGAAAGCGACTCGTAGTGATAGAGCTCTGCTTCTGGTGTATACACAACAAGCAAGCCGATTTCTCGAACTTTAAGACAGTAATCAATGTCATTAAATGCGACAGATAACTCTTCTGTGAAGCCATTTACAGCCTCAAATACGCTGCGTTTAGTTAGCATGCACGCCGCAGTGACGGCGCTGAGATTTTGCGCAGCGTCGGCAA
>UMLF01056220.1_pt1 | contig 11546 bp, 5 predicted proteins | sample 1966501 | NCBI WGS metagenome assembly UMLF01 (sample SAMEA4836194, study PRJEB28245) | human gut metagenome | biome: gut microbiome; material: fecal sample | place: Denmark | collected 2008 | reverse complement strand
TTAATATTTTCTCTGCATTTCTTTATCATATTCTGACTGTGAAAAAGCCTGGTAAGCACTTCTAAACGATACTTTACATCGATGTCAGACTCTGTGGAAAGAGGCTTCACTGTGTAGTTGAGCTGTTCCAGCTGCTCCTCTACTTTTCTTAATTCCTCCTCCAGAAGAGCCTTTTTCTTTTTGGCCTGTTCTAACTGTACCTTAAAGGCATTTTTCCCAATAAAAGGCATGCTGAAAACTTCCGGTTTAATGGCGCTGGCTACCTTGTTCTGGTATTTCATACATTCTCTGGTAATGGAAGTGGGATACTTCTTTAATTCCTCATACCGACTGCACATACGCACTTTACCCAAAACCATATTGGCAAACCTGCGGGCATATTTATTTTTAGAGCTGACAGCCTGTGCAAGGGTTCCCTCAGGAGTCTGGTCATATTCCTCCAGGTTCTGGGCATTTATCAGTCCCACGCCATAGGCCTTTTTTTCTTTTCGCAGTCTGTCATAAATTCCCAGGGCAATATCGAAATTTTCCGGCTCCACAAGCACATAAAAACGCTGGGTATTCAAATAGCCTTCCACTGCGTTTCTCCAGCTTTCATCTGCGATTTCCAAAACCTCACAGAGAACATGGGGCTCTGCTTTGCGGCCGATTCTGGCAAACTCTTCCTGGACAGCTTCCATAACCCGGTTTACTGCCGGAGGATAAGACAGCTTCTTTCGCTCCAGCCGCTTAATCTCCTCTTCCAGCTCCAGCTTTTGGCTCTCCTTTTCCCTCTGTTTAATCTGCACCTCTGCCAGTTTTCTCTGGACCTTCTCGTACATTTCCGTCTTGTAGCGAATCACCTTATCTACAAGACTGCGAGTCTCTGCCACATCCTGGATTTTATCTATTTTTTCCAAAACCACTCTGGCTTCCCTGACAAAATCCACATCCTTGATTTCCAACAGCTGGTCTAACTGGGCCAGGCTTCTTTTTACACTTTTTTTCAGGTCCTTTTTCTCTTCCAAAAAGCCCCGTTCTTCCTCCAGATAATGTTCCAGTTCTTTCTTCTGTTCTTCCAGGGCAATAAAATCCTTGTTCTGCTTCAGTTCAACTCTAAGGTTAGTCTCGATTTCCTGCTTCTGATTTTTCTCCGCTTCTGCAGCCTCCAGCTCCTGGATTGCCTGATTTTTCCTGTACTCTTCTGTACTGATTTCCGCCTTCAGCCTTTCCATCTGTTCCCCGGCAATATCCGCCTCTGCCCGGCAGAGAAAGAACTGATACATACCATCTCTGTCTATACAGCCCTTTGCCTCCTGGTAAAAGCCTTCTATCTTCTCCAGCTTTTCCATTCTCCGCTTCACAGACTCCAGGGTCCTTCCCAAATCCTGATAACTGCGTACATTTTCCCTGAGAACGTCAATGCTGACCTCTTTTTCGTCTAATACATAGGAATACACAAAGTCTTTAATATTATCAATAGGTTTAAAAGCCAGTGCCTTGGGAATCAGGCTGAAAAATTTGTCCTCGATTCTCCCCAGCCTTGCCTTTACCATTTTCTTGGCCTCCACCTGTGTCTTGCACCATTGGCGGATTCCCTTGTTTGCGGCACGAAATTCCGAAATGGACCGAGGGGTATTCCCTGCTTTGAAAAACATTTCGTCATTTAGTCTTTTGTCATCTATCAGGTATCGGACCGTTGTTTCCTGGCCTTCTGTGGCAGAATCCACCACAGCCCCTATAATAAAATACCGGTTCCGGCTTTCCTCATAAAATTCCAGGGCTATGTGGGCGCTAATCTCCCCGGTTCTCTCATAAGTCTTATTTTCCCTTCCTGTTTTATACCGCACATAACCGCTGAGCTTTCTCTTTCCATTCTCATGAGCCGCTTTATTAAAAGCCGCTGCAGAACAGGTTATGACAAACTGAATGGCATCCAAAAGTGTGGTTTTTCCTGCTCCGTTTTCCCCGGAAAGCAGCGTAGAATCTCCGAATTCAATGGTACAGTTTTCAAAGCGGTGCCAGTTAATCAGCTTCATTCTCTTCAGTTTTTTCATCTGCAGCTTTCCCCTTTCTGTACAATTCCAGCTTCTCATAAGCCTGCTTAATATCCTCAATCCGCACAGCCATCATAATGGAATTATAAATCAGGATTCTGGAGTCCTCATTTCCCAAATCCTTGTCCAGCAGTTCAATAAGCTGGAATCTGCGGAACAGATGCAGCGCATTCCGCATGGTGGTCTTATCAATCATCTTCTCCCGAATCTGAAGACTTAAAAACTTATCCTGAATATCCCCCAGATTCACAATTACCTCATCACTGACGGAAAGCTCCCGTTTCTTCTCATCATAGAGAACTCTGAGAATCAACAGTATCACCGACTCAAAGAGCTTCAGATTAAGCCGGTTGTAATTCTGCGGATTTGTAAGCTGTATAACCCCTTCATCCTCATTGATTTCCAGGCGATAGCCCAGCACAGACAAATATTCCTGAAATTCCCTCTTATATTTGGAAACAAAATAAAAATCCGCCCTGCCTGCCCCACTGGCTCTGCAAAGAAAGCATTGGCTTAACAGCTTATTGCAGATTCTCTTAAACTCATCTTTATCCCTTTGCAGCATATTTTCCAATAATTCCACGTCTATTTCCTCCAAACCCGGAAATCCTTAAACCGGTATCCCTTTATCTCTTTCACGTCCAATGGCTCTATTTTGTAATTCACATTTTTCCTCTGGCCATACAGCCGAATATAAATAACCTTTATAAAATCTTCTGTGTTTTCCAACGGAAACTGGACTGCCCGCATTTCCCTCTGTTCTCCCAGGCATTTATCCACATATTTCTCTATTTTCTCCACGCTTAACACCCGGCTCATTTTCTCCGCCAGCTTTCGCAGCTTCTCCTGGCGCAGGGCCAAATCCGGCTTGTGATTAGCTATCTGCTGGGGAACAAATTCCTTCCTGCCTTCCACCGGTGAATAAAAAGAAGCTTCATCCAAAAAGGAGCTGCTGTAAATCCGGATAAGATTTTCCAGAAATTCAATTTCATAAATCCCTCCCAAATCCATCTGCTCCCGGTTAATGGCCTCGTTGATTCCCATGAGAATTTCTTTCAGCTGCCCTCTTACATCATCATTCCCAGATAAGAGAAACTTCGCCCGATTTATGGCCGCCCGCTGGTACTGAGTATTTTTTTGATTGATTTCATTGAGTATTTCGTCCATATTCCGGAAGGCTTCAATGATTTCATGAAGATACCGGTACACATTTTCCTTTGCCGTTTCTTTATCTGTCTCCTGGAGAGCGGCCAGCTCCGCCGCCGTCTTTTCCACATAGCTTTTGCTCCTGCTTCTGCTCTCCAGCCTCTCTATAATTTCCGGCCGGAACTTGGATACATTATCCGATGTAAGAAGCCTGTGATAGGCCTTATCTACAATATTTGTAATATAGTCATTAAACAGCGCATCCATAATCTCCGCCACTGTACTGTGCCTGGTCAGTTCATCGATATAATGCTTAATATTAGAATTAAGATTTTTAAGCCCTGTAATAAGCAAATCCGTATTCTCCAAAACCTGCAGAAGGACCACTCCTGGATTCTCCGTATTTCCCCGGACCAGGCTGTAAATCGTATAGATATAGCCCTGATATTCAATCTGCTTTCCTTCTTCAATCTCCAGAAGGGTTTTCATAAGCTTGACAGCATATTCCTTAAAATTCACTCTCTGCACGTAGCTTTTATCCGTTTCCACCTCAATCCATCCATAGAACTCCAGCCTTCTGAGAATACCGTTTGCCTTTCCCCTGCTGTCCGAAGCCGCAAAGTCCTCCTCTACTATCTCCGCAGCTGCAGACTGCTCAAAATAATACTGCAGCTCATCCACCAGCACATCTCTTTCCACACCAAAAGAAAGCTGATGTTCCATAACAGAAAACAGCTTACAGATACATTCCCAATATACCGTTTTATTTTGTGAAGACAAAGGGACAAAGAAATTCCCCGGTAAGACCTGAAACATAGAATACCCCCGGCTCCCTGAATGGTTTACTTGTTATCTGGGAGTATTATAAGATATTTGGAAAAAATTGTCATTAGGTTTTTCCAAACTAAAGCAAATAGGGCGTAACAGTTCAGCCTAGGTCTGCGCACTTGCTGCGCTGACCGTAAGAACATGATTCAGGAGGCAAAATCCCATCGCCATAGGCGATTTTGCATGGATTTTGCCTGTAACGGTTCAGCAAAGCTGAACTGTTACAATAGGGCTGTCCCATTAAGCTAAAATTTGAGAATATTTATAAATTTACTGCAAGTCTACGTGGCTTTGAGCCTGAGGCCTTAAAGCTATACTCGGCAAATTCACATAAAATGTATAAATATTCTTCATATCTGCTTAATGCGGCAGCCTCCTTCTCCAGCTTATTATTTTTTCAACAGACTTTTCTCATTCATCTTCTCTATAACTGCCTGGATTTCCTCCTCTGTACTTTCCAGTTCCTCTGCTATCTGGGAAATCGACTTTCCTCTTTCTATTTTTTTCTGTATCAACCGAGCTCGGCCAATTTCAAGGCCTTCCTGTATTCCCTGTCTGCGACCTTCCCGCATGCCCTTATTCCAAAACTGCTCCCTCTCCTGTCTCATGTGTTCCTCTTCATCGTATTCAAAGATACTCACACTCTTCGCCTCCGCTCTATTCTTCTCCAGAAAATCTTTCAGAATCCCCTCACGGATACACTCAGCGATAGCACGCTCCACTGCTTCCTCCAGGGTTGTCTCTTCTGCATACTGCCTCACACGATACACATACTCTGCATAGTCCTTCAACGTCCTGCAGGCCTCCATCAATGCCCTGTTATGGCTGCGGTTCACATTGTACATCACTGCCGTAAGCTCCAGCCCTTTCTCCAGGTCCTCTCTGTCACCGCCGCCCTCCTCTGGCCTTGTCTGGTACAAATCCGAAAGCCGCAGCACCTTTCTCTCCGGCTGTTCCTCTACTCCGTTGTAAAACACCACAAACTGTGGTTCCGGTATCTCTACCTTTTCAGTTCCATAGATATTCTGCTTCCGGGTCATCCCCATGTATAGCTTAGATATGTACCACAAAAACCGCAGAGGAAGGTTGGGATTTACCGTAGACTGATGTTCATAAAGGGAAAGCCTGGCATCGATGAGGAAAGACAAATCATTCTGCATGTTCATGTAGATAGCATTCTCCAACGTGTTGATTTCCAAAAGCTCTGGGTCTGTATAATTTTTTCCACTTATGGCATTGTATAATTCCAACAGCTTCTCCTTATCCTGAAAAATCATGGTAAAGATTCTGGATTTGTAAACCCGATTCACAGCAAGGGATTTTTCCTTCTGTTGAGCAGGTTCTCCCACTGCATTTCTGCGGATACTCCTGTCTGGCTTATATGCCTCTCCCTCTCCTCCAGCAGGTGGTTCCATATTCTGTTCTGCAAATCCACCATACCCTGTTTCATTTTTCTTGCCTGGCATTTTTCTGATGCTCCCAGACTTTTCATTCCTGCTGTCCTGTATTTCTCCCATAAGATTCCTCCTTTTCCGTTATTTCCTCTGACAGGAGGCCTTTTATAGGACACAGGTTAGAAACGAATATGCCGGTAAACCGCTTTAAGTAAACATCCTGTTCCCTACTAAAAAAGAAACCTCTCTGCCGTTTCCTTATTGGGATAAAAGCATTGAGATTTCTTTCCTTTGATATGTTCTTAGATAATTCAGATACGGCAAGAGCCGCTTAGACGATTCCTCTCCCCATAAACAGGAGGGACAAAAGGCTGTTGAAATATACATGCTTTGTAATTATAATAGCACACTTTGCCCCTCGGAACCACACGGGAATTTATACAAAATCCGGCTGATTTGAAGCCTTGATTTTTGTTATTATGGGATATCTCCAAAAAATTTTTATCTATTCAAAATCCGGGACCTCTGTAATAAAGCAGAATCCCCGGATTGATTACATAATATATTCAACTGCTATATCAAAAAGGCTGATTCCGGTTATATTTTAACATCTCTATAAAAATTCAATCCTTTGAAGTAGAATCTCTGTTTCAAGCTTATTTTCATCACAGAAATCCTCCACATAGGTAGCTAATACAATTTCACCCAAATTGTTTTTGATTTTGTCCGGACAATCTTTCAAGTCAATTCTATACTCCATTGTGTGGTTTCCTGTATTTAAAATATCATATTTCTTTTCATCGTCCGGTTCTGTATGGCCTGCTTTTTTTAATTCCAGTGTAATCTTCCCGATATGGGCATCTAGAAAGGTCATACTCATCTGTAAAATATTTTTACCCATTATATTTACAGGTGGAGTAAACAAATAGAAAATACCGCTGTATCGAGGCGAAATCGGCCGGGTTCTTCTTGGTTCAAAGGATATACTCACCTTGCATCCATTTTCCTGCATTTCATAGCTGTAAACTGTTTTTTCCGAAGAATCATTGGCAAAAAACTGAGGTATTTTCCGGGAAAAATCAACTCTTTCTTCCAATAACATTGCAGCTTCCGGATACTTCTCTATTTCCCTGCTCTCTAAAATCTCCAGAATCCTATCTAAATCACCAATTACTTTATAATCTACCAATTCGGGATACTTCCTTATTTCTTCCTCCAACTCCTTTTTCCACTGGGCTATTGTTTTCGAATCCTGATAAATTTCCATCTGCTCCATAGCTGATTTTATTCCATCTTGCTCAATGCTTCGCCCTCTCAACCAGTTATTACAAAGGATTTCGCATACCGCATACAATTTATCTTCAGATACTCTGGTTCCTAATTTATTTCTGCAAAATGATTTAATTACAGTGTACAGAAGAATATCTGTATTCGAGAGTCTTCCCTCCTCCTTTTTTTCTTCTAATGCTTTCCAAACCATTCCGGTCCCAAGCTTTGTTCCCTCAAAAATTGCCGGATATAAAATGATATTACAAAAAGCTTCCGTAAACATAAGCCGTACTCCTCTCTACCTTATCCTCAGTGTACAAGGGAGTAAACGGTTCTTTGTACACTAAGGGTAAAGTTTATTTATAATATTCCACCATTCATTTTCACCCGTTTTTTCAGCAATTCTGTTTCAAATCTGGCTCCGGTGAAATCACAGCCTATGAGTTCTACCGCACTCATTGCTTCAAAGGTATGTATCGGAACAGGCGCCTTTTCCGGAAGGTTCTGCACGTCCCAGATAATTATTTTTCCATCGCAGGAGGCACTGGCGATATATTTCCCATCTGGAGACCAGGCGACGCCATGTGCATAATTGGTATGCTCCGTCAAATGAAATAACGGCTTCCCGCTTTCCACTTCCCATATCCATAACGTATTATCCGTAGAACCACTGACAATATATTTTCCCTCCGGCTGCCAGGACAGGCAATAAACAAAGTCCTCATGCCCTGTCATTTGCCCTTGCTCTTTCCAGATTCCATTTTCTTCTTCCCAGCATATCAGCGTTTTATCATTTGAAGCACTAAACAAACAGGGAATTTCACGTATCTGAGACCAGGCCACTGCCCGGATAGGCTCTTGATGCCCTCTGTCCTTATCTGGCACAATTCGTATATTTTCTAACTCCTTGCCTGTATGTGTATTCCAGAAACGAATAGTCCGGTCATTAGAACCGCTGGCAGCAATTTCTTCTTCCGGTGATAAGTCGACTCCATACACTCGGTTTTCATGCCCTCTTAGGTACTGCTCTTCCCCTGTCTCCCAATTCCAAATTAAGAGGATACCATCATCGGAGCCGCTGATTACTCTATGCTGATCTGAGAACCATTTTACACAATTCACTGCTCCCCCGCAGTTTTTCACACACAAAGAAGTATTTTTCTGTCCCTCAGTTTCATCTGCCATACCATAGCCTGCATTTTTCCAGATACGAAGAGATTTATCATTGGACCCACTTGCAAGATAAGGTCCTTTCCAGTCTACACATTTTATCCTGTTTTCATGTCCCCGTAATACCTGATAACATATCTCTTCTTCTATATTCCATAGTCTCAGTACATTGTCGTCGTACCCGGCCACAACATTTTTGCTGTCCTCTGACCAGGCTACACACCTCACTGGCAGGCTGGCGCCTTCTATCACTCGTATACAATTCCAGTCTTTATTCCACATAGGATTTCTTGCTTTCCATATCCGTATGCTGCTGTCATCTGAACCGGTCAGCAGGTTTTTTTCCTGTTCAGACCAGGCAATACACTTAATCTGGCTTTTATGTCCCGTAACAGAAGCCGTTTCGTAACTTTCTGACGGGTTCCATAAATAGTGTCCATTATCCGTAGCCTTCCAGTTATGTTCCGACGATAAAATACGAATCTCGCTGTCCATCCCGTAGGCAATAAAATCCCTGGTCCATACGATATCAGAAATTGCATCTCCTGATATTTTCCATTCATCTATCCTTTCCAAATGAAAATCCGGCTCCTGTTTCACTATTTTCCAAACTGAAATTTCTTTTCCGGCTCCCACTACCAGCATTTGACCATCCGGACTAAAGGCCAAGGCATCAATGCCATGGTCAAACTCCATACAGCATTTTTCATCCTGATAAATCCATAGTTTCAGCCGGCCATCTGCAGAGCCGCTGACAAACATTTCTTTTCTGGCTGGTGACCACGCAATGCATTGAATACTGCCCTGATGGGCCTGTAAAATTTTCTTTATAAGAACAGGTTCGTCGCCATAGTTATACTTCCAAACACATAGAATTCCCTGTGAGTCGCCACTGGAAAAATATTCTCCGGAAGCCGACCAGGCCACGCTGTAAATCCATCCTTCATGGGCAATCAGGGGCCACTTTTTCTTCTCCCCACTCCTATTTATCCATGTAGGCACATCCCACACAAAAAGTTCCTTGTCATCGCCTCCGCTTATAATAGTCGAATCATCCGGAGACCATGCAGCACATCTTACATAATGTCGATGCCCGTCCAGAGGAGGTATTGTCTCCTCCTCAAGACTGGTATTCCAAATTTTAAGTGTCTTGTCATAAGATGCACTTACGAATTTTCCACCCGTGTGACTAAATGCAACGCTGCTCACTGGCGCACTATGTCCTTTGGCCGCAAACGTTTCATCACCAATATCTGCTTTTCTAAAACAGGCTTTTCTGTCGCTCTCTGCCAAAATAGTTCCTGTAAGAACAGTTCGGCGTAAATCCAACCCCGAAAAATCCATCCCTGAAAGATTATTTTTATAATTCCGCTTAAATACCTCTACCAGATTTGCAATACCATATTTTCCCGGTTGTATAACCGTCTCTGTCTTATCATTCCCTCCACGGAAAGCATCCCATATTTGCTTTATTTTCTCTAAAGGCATCATATCACTGATTCTTGTGATGACATCATAAGGCAGCCTGGCATCACTAAATGCTCCAGCGTAAAAGGCATCCCCATAAGTCCGGAAACTTTCCTCTATATAAATATAATGTAGTATATCTTGGAATTCCTGATGAGCGAAAGCAAGCTGACTGGCATCGTCTATATAGAGAAGATTCATATAACCTTTCAAAAGCTGCAAAATCTTTACTGCTGATGGCAGATGATATACCTGTTCATCTTCCTCAATCACTTGTATGTTATCCCTACGCTTTTGATAGGCCATACACCCCTCCAGCAATCTGAGTCCTTCTTCTATCCATTGCCGCACCTGTCCAGGTTCCTCGGTATATAAGCCAAGCCCATTCATTTTAGACGCAAGATATGGCGCTATGAACTCGGCGGCCACAATAAAGTCCATACTGCAGTATTGAGACTGCTCCTCCTGATTTTTTTCCCTCATCATTTTTTTAGCTGCAAAAATCTGACATTGAATATAATCCCATAAAAGATTCCCTGGGGACGACAGGTCTGACCTCCAGCTGCAGCAGAAATCCTTCAGTATATTCTGTTTTTCCATAGCACGCACTTTTACATAGATAATCAACATCAGGGGAATTCCCAAAATCTCACTCATTTTGTTCTCATCCGGTATTTGAATTCCCTGTTTATCTAAATATTCAACCGCTGTATCCCAGGACAGCCGCTGCATACAAAGTCTCTGATAGTGACTATCCATACAGTTTTCCTCCTCAAAGGTTCTTCTGGAAGAAACAACAACCATACATCCCCTGGATGCCAAATCTCTGATTTCTGAAAGCACACCAGACTTCAAGTTTTTCTGCACTTCGTTAAAGCCATCCAGCAAAAAATAAGTCACTGCTTCCCCACTCTGACTCACCATAGGATTCCATATTTTTTCAAACAACACCCTATCATTCTGAAGAATCTGGCTTAAAACAAATTGCTCCAGAGACATTTGGGCTCTCATTCTCCGCAAAGGTACATAAACAACGTTTTTCCCCGCTTTCAACAATTGCCAGGCCGTCTGCAGCATAGTTATCGTTTTTCCAATCCCGCCTTCACCTGTCATAAGAAAGGGGAGTACCGGCTTCCTCTTCTCCAGTGCGTCCTCCATCTCCTCCAGCTTCTGCATGAGCGCCGTCTGTTCTTCTGTTGAATGATATGTGAAATTCCGGCTATCTTCGATAATATCCGGCCACAGCGATTTTTCTATGGGGTCCAGTGGAAGAGAATAATGGTCAGCTTGAGCAGACATACGATTCAATGCCTCTGTCAATACTTCCATCAAAGGCCTGCCGGCATCCAATAAAGGTGTGGGGCAGCTTCCTTGGTTTTGTACAATCAGGGCCCATTTTTCTATACCCTCTTCTACTGCTTTTTTCACAGCCTTCTCTGCAGCTTGCGTCGCTGTCCTTGTTACAGCTTCTGTTCCAACCGTATTGAAACCTTTTATTACATCATCTACAATTCTGTTCCCCTCTAAACGCTTATCTTTATCCTGTCCGCTAAATACAAAATCTTTTATAATGTCCAGTATCCCTTGAACAAAGCTTTTTGCTCTGCCATTTTGGTGTATATCATACTGGGACGCCTTATTTAAAATTGTTTCTTCGGCATTCTTTCGTACTTCCTGCCACGTTCCATAGAGATACTGCTCCAGCTCCTTTGACAAATCATTTTTTAGCATGTTACAAAGGCCTTCAAAATCCACCTCTTCATCCCAAGATGCTTCTTTATTCACCTTTTCCTGATGGACAATATATTCTTTCAACCGGGATTCTAATTCCTTAAAATCAATCCAGTTTTTGATATAGTCTTTTATATGGCCTTTTATACCGTTCTTCACCCATTCTATCAGGCTGTCAACGCTATCATTATATTCCATATTTCTCCCTCTTAGGTGTTTTACAAACTCTATACAAGCAGCATTTATTTAACTGTACTTTCAGAACCTATTGTACCATGATTTCTGCCGAAATCATGAGCCTCCGGCGGAATTGAGCGCCCGGCTTTCTGCGGGGCCTCAGAAACCGGTATGCGCAGGTATAATGTCTACTTTGTAGACATTATACCTTATTTCTATTTTCACGCCAATCGGCAATACACCCAATTCTCAAAAATACAGGATACAAATACGAAGCGCCAAAAGTCCCCGGGAGTTTGACAGTTGCATAATAGAAAAATAGCTTGCA
>UMLF01002997.1_pt1 | contig 11566 bp, 7 predicted proteins | sample 1966501 | NCBI WGS metagenome assembly UMLF01 (sample SAMEA4836194, study PRJEB28245) | human gut metagenome | biome: gut microbiome; material: fecal sample | place: Denmark | collected 2008 | reverse complement strand
CAGGAACACCTTTCCAAGCTTTATTCCGGTTCGGGTATCCATAGCCTTCCTGAATTAAATCCCAAATTAATTCCGATACTGTGTATTTTTATTACTGCAGCTGGCTCAGACGGCTGCGGAGTACAGGTCCGACGATAATCGCAATGATAATCTTCACTGCGTCACCGGCAAGATAAGGAATTACTCCGACAGAAAGTGCTGCAACGAATGACATTTTCAACTGGATCGCAAGCCACTCTGTACCGAAGATATAAGTGACTGCCATACCGATGATCATACCGACAACTGCCAGGATTCTGTTCTTTGGAAATTTATCAACGAACAGTCCGGAAATCAGTGCAAGGAAGATGAAACCAATCAGGTATCCGCCGGTAGGACCTGCAAGCTTTCCTAATCCACCGGTAAAACCGGAAAATACAGGGAGACCGACAAGACCAAGTAACAGATATACGATGTAACTGATGGTTGCATCTTTAAAACCGAGTACATAGATACTGATCATGATCACCAGGTTGGTAAGACTGATCGGTACCGGGCTGACCGGAATCGGAATCGCCATAGGAGCGAAGATACAGGTGATTGCAGTCATCAAAGCAATCAGAACCAGTTTGCGGGTGGAAAGCTTTTTCGTTGTTGTGCTATTTACTGTGTTGTTCATAGTGGTAATTGTCTGCCGTATGACATGGCAGAACTCCTTTCCTTTAGTTTTATATCAAAAATATAACAGAAGTATAAAATAAACAGAGGGGAATGTCAACTGTAAAAGATAGAAGGTTAACAATCGAATGTAGGAAAGCGTATGCTGTTAACAAAAACATACGATTTGAAAATGTATAGTATTGTGTAAACATTAAAATAAATAAAGAAAAATCAGATAATTCAATTGCTAAAATGAAATAATGAAAAATAAATAAAATAAATTGCAAAAAGTATTGACAAAATAAAAGCCGAATGATATTATATAATCAATCCAAAAGAAATCCAAAATAAACAAAAAGAATTCCTGACGAGAAAGGGAATCTTGAAAATTGAATATCACATATTTTATAAGATGTATTTTTATTATAAATTCTCAATTCGTTTAAGAATCGAAAAATACAGGATATAGATATGAAATATCTGGTAAGGCATCGGATATCAAATATCGTAAAGTATATTGTAGAGAAAGAGAATGGATGAATAACGATTATAGAATGGTATCAAGGGGATATGGATCATAATCGTAGAAGAGATGAGATAATAAATTCCAACTTATATCTTAAGTGATAAAAGAAAAGTTTATCAAGGATGAAGAATATTTCATATGTCGGTGAGATATCGTTGATTGGAAATTTATGAAAAGGAGGCTTAATCCAATGGACACAGTAGAATCATCGAATCAATATGTTAGTGGTATGGCAGGTAGAAGTTCCCAGAGAATAAGCCTTTATTATAATAGATAAAAGGCCGGTAGAGGAGATTCGGAAAAATAGAACAGACGGAGAAAATATACACCGGACGATAAAAAGAACTGCAGACATATTGAACAGAATACCACATATTTAAAGATATTATTAATATGTGTAAAGAAACATGAATAGTAGATTTGAATGAATGTGCAAAGAAGATGAGTAAAAGATCATTGGAAAGCATACAAAGGCGACAGGGAATAAGAAATAAAAATTAAAAATCATTCTCCGATATAAAAATTAAATATGATAAAATTGAATATGTAACAGCCATCATAGGAAAGAATATGATGGCTGTTTTTTATGTTGATATCAGAGAGCAGCCGGCAGACATTTTACAGGGATAAAAAAATTGTAATTTTTGTAATATTTTTTTAACATATTTGGCGGGATATTTTGACAATAAACAGGTCATATGATAAACTTATATAAGTAAAATTGTAGGGAAATACGCTTTTTTAAAATAAACATTTGAGGTGAGAAATATTGGATAAATATGAATATAGGGTGAAGACCGAGCAAATGCTTGATCATCTGGAAAAGAAGGAGTACCAGCAGGCAAAGGAAATTGCTGATGGTATAGACTGGCGAAGAGTAAAGAATGCGTCAATGCTCAATACAGTCAGTGAGATTTATGAATATAACGGTGAGTTTAAGAAGGGGAGAGATATACTGTTCCTGGCATTTGACAGAGCACCGGGAAGCAGAAAAATTGTATATCGTTTAGGCACACTGGCATTGAAGATTAAAGATATCAGAGAAGCAACGGATTGTTATGAAGAATTCGTAAAGCTGGCACCAAAAGATCCGAATCAGTATATTTTAAAATATAAGATTCTGAGAACACAGGGGGCATCGCTGACAGATCAGATTACAGCACTGGAAGAATTTAAAAAAGCGGAATATATTGAAAAGTGGGCATATGAACTTGCCAAATTGTATGATGAAGCCGGAATGACAGCAGAATGTCTGGAAGAATGTGATGATCTGATCTTGTGGTTCAGTGAAGGAAAATATGTATACCTTGCAATGGAACTGAAGATGAAGTATAAGCCACTGACACCACTTCAGCAGGAGAAATATGACAGCCGTCCGGGAGCGGTTAAGAAGAAACCGGAACCGGAGAAACAACCGGAATCAACACTGGAAGAAGTGGATGACGAGAATGAATATAATGAAAGTACAGAAGAGACTGTTGACGTACAAGAAGAGCCGGTCAGAGAGCCAGTGACAGAAAGAGTTGATGAATCTGAAGTTCAGGAAATTCCTCCGCAGGAAGTACCGATGCAGGAAACTGTTGTACAGGAAGAGATTCCACAGGAAGTGCCGATGCAGGAAACTGTTGTACAAGAAGAGATTCCGCAGGAAGAAATTGTAGAAGAAGCTGCAGAAGAAGTCGTGGAAGAAGAACCGGTATATACTGAACCGGAAGAGGCTGCGGAAGAACATGGATCAACGATCAAACAGGTTGTGACGGGAGCTACTTTGGAGGAAGCTTTAGCGCAGGGCATGGCGGTTGCCAATGGCATTACAATTGAAGAAGAAGCAATGAAGGAGCGTGAAGATGAGATTCTGGCGAATGGTCAGATGATGATCGATGATATTCTTCAGAAATGGGAAGAAAAACAGAAAGACCACGAAGCAGCAATCGAGAAGCAGAAAGCAAAAGATGAAGAGCGTCTTCAGAAAGAAAGAGAACAGGCTCGTATCCGCCAGGAAGAAGAACGCAGAGAAGTTGAGAGAAAAGCGGCGGAAGCTGAGGCAAGAAGAAAAGCCGAGGAAGAAGAGGCAGCAAGAAAGGCGGCCGAAGAAGAGGCAAGAAGAAAAGCCGAGGAAGAAGCAGCAAGAAAGGCAGCCGAAGAAGAAGCAAGAAGAAAAGCTGAGGAAGAAGCAGCAAGAAAAGCGGCCGAAGAAGAAGCAAGAAGAAAAGCCGAGGAAGAAGCAGCAAGAAAAGCGGCCGAAGAAGAGGCAAGAAGAAAGGCCGAGGAAGAAGCAGCAAGAAAGGCGGCCGAGGAAGAGGCAGAACCGATAAGCAAGACGCAGAGAATTCCGGATGATATTGTACGTCTGATGGAAGAAATGGGAAATGAAGAGTCGGAAGAAGAACTCTATGAAGAGGATTTTGAAGATGGTTCGGAAACGGAAGAAGACTTCATTGAAGGAATCGAAGAAGAACTTAGCGGAATCGATATGAGCGGAAGCAGTTTTGAAGAAGCCGATTTCGGTGATGAAGATTTTGAAGAAGCTGATTTCGAAGAGGAAGACTTTGAGGATGAAGACTTTGAAGAGGCTGATTTCGAAGAGGAAGACTTTGAGGATGAAGACTTTGAAGATGAGGACTTTGAAGAAGCTGATTTTGAAGAGGAAGACTTTGAGGATGAAGACTTTGAAGAAGCTGATTTCGAGGATGAAGACTTCGAAGAAGAGGACGAAGAAGAAGCTGATTTCGAAGAGGAAGACTTTGAAGAGGCTGATTTCGAAGAGGAAGACTTTGAGGATGAAGACTTTGAGGATGAAGACTTTGAAGAAGCCGATTTTGAAGAAGAAGACTTCGATGCTGATTTTGCGGATGTAGAGGACGAAGAAGAAGACTTCGACGATGATTTTGCAGATGTAGATGATGAAGAGACAGATTTTGATGACGAAGACTTAGAGATTGAAGACGACGAAGAAGCGGATGAAGAGTTAGAAATCGAAGAGCCATCAGAGGAAGAGATTCAGGCAAGAATCAAGAAATCTAAAGGCGGTGTTCCGTTCGATACAGGATTTGTTGTAACCGGAAGATATGATCTGAGTGCTACGAGTGAGATCGGTCTGAAAGCTGGACTTACAGAAGAACAGAAGAAGTTGTTCTCATATTTTGTACCGGTGAGAGGAATGAGCGAACAGATCGTTGAAGTACTTGATAACGACAGAAGGGCACAGAGAGAAGGAACATCCAAGACAGGTAACCTTCTTGTGATTGGTAGAAAAGGATCTGGTAAGACAGTCCTTGCGGTTGATATTGTAAAAGCAATTCAGAAACAGAGAAGTCTGAAACAGGGTAAAGTAGCAATCGTTACAGGTGAATCTCTTAATAAGAAAGAGCTTACGAATATTATTCAGAAGCTGCGCGGCGGAGCGATCATCATCGAGCATGCAGGAAAATTGAATGCGAGAACTGTAAAAGAGTTAAATTATCTGATGGAGAAGAAGACAGGAGAATTGCTCTTTGTACTGGAAGATCAGAGAAAACCTCTGGAGCGTCTGATGACAGCAAATCCGGAATTCAAGAAGAAGTTCAGTTCTAAGCTGGAGCTTCCGGTATTCATCAATGATGAGCTGGTAACATTCGGTCAGACATATGCGAAAGAGAATGGATACAAATTGGATGAGATGGGAATCCTTGCACTGTACAGCCGTATCGATGTAATGCAGAGAGAAGATCATGCAGTATCAGTTGCTGAAGTAAAAGAGATCATGGATGAAGCAATCTCACATTCACAGAAAGCAAATGTAAAACATCTTGCACGAAGAGTATTCGGCAAGGGAACCGACGATTCTGACAGAATTATTCTGAAAGAAGAAGACTTTAGAATTTAACAAAAACGAATACCTGTAAGAAGCTGTCGAGAACAGGATTTACAGGTCGGATTTTGAAAGAGTTTTGACAAACTAAACGGTCAAAGCTCTTTCTTTTTGCCTGTTTGTAAAGTATAATGTTCTTATAAATATGCAGCAGAATGCGAGGGGTAATTATGGCTGAAAAAAAGAAAAAACCATATGAAATAGGTGAATTGGATCAATACCTTTTCGGACAGGGCAATCATTATGAGATTTATGAGAAGCTGGGCGCACATCTGGTACAGAACGGAAAACAAAAAGGTGTGTATTTTGCAGTGTGGGCACCGCATGCGCAGGCGGTATCTGTAGTCGGAGAGTTCAATGAATGGGACACAGAGGCAAATCCGATGAAGAGGGAAGAGCCGCTCGGGATCTATACCTGTTTTATACCAGGTGTGAAGAAGGATCAGATGTATAAATATTGTATCGAGACTTATTCGGGAGAACAGATATTTAAGGCAGATCCATATGCCAATTATGCGGAGTTAAGACCGGGAACAGCATCCAGGGTCACAGATATTGAGAATATCAAATGGACAGATACAGAGTGGATGACACGTAGAAAGACCTGGAATCATAAGCACGAGCCAATGTCTGTCTATGAGGCACACATTGGTTCCTGGATGCGTCACCCGGGAAGGGAAGATGAAGGATTCTATACATATAGAGAATTTGCCAGGGCAATTACCAAATACATAAAAGAAATGGGTTACACACACGTGGAACTGATGGGAATTGCCGAGCATCCGTTTGACGGATCCTGGGGATATCAGGTGACCGGATACTATGCACCGACATCCAGATATGGGTCGCCGGAAGATTTTGCATGGATGATCAATTATCTGCATAGAAATAAAATCGGTATCATTCTCGACTGGGTACCGGCACATTTCCCGAAGGATGCACACGGACTGGCAGATTTTGACGGAACACCGACGTACGAATATGCAGATCCAAGATTGGGAGAACATCCGGACTGGGGAACGAAAGTATTTGATTTTGGAAAGAATGAAGTAAGGAACTTCCTGATCTCAAATGCGTTATTCTGGGTTGAGACGTTCCATATAGACGGATTGCGTGTGGATGCGGTTGCTTCGATGCTGTATCTGGATTACGGACGGAAGGACGGAGAATGGGTTGCAAACAAATATGGCGAGAATAAGAATTTGGAGGCGATCGATTTCTTCAGACATCTGAATTCTGTTGTACTTGGAAGAAACCCGGGAGCACTTATGATCGCAGAGGAATCTACGGCATGGCCGCAGGTTACCGGAGATGTAGAAGAAGGTGGATTGGGATTCAGTCTGAAGTGGAATATGGGATGGATGCATGACTTCACAGAATATATGAAACTGGATCCATATTTCCGAAAGGATAACCATCATCTGATGACATTTGCCATGAGTTATGCATACAGTGAGAATTATATTCTGGTATTGTCGCATGATGAGGTGGTACATCTCAAGTGTTCGATGTTGAATAAGATGCCGGGACTTGGATTTGATAAATATGCGAATCTGAAAGCCGGATATGCATTTATGATGGGACACGCAGGAAAGAAACTTCTGTTTATGGGACAGGAATTTGCACAGCTTCGTGAATGGAGTGAAGAACGGGAACTGGACTGGTTCCTGCTGGCCGAACCGGAACATCAGCAGATGAAGATGTGGGTAAAAGACCTTTTACACCTGTATAAGAGGCATAAGGCAATGTATGAGATGGATCAGAGCTGGGAAGGATTCGAATGGATCAATGCGGATGACGGATACAGAAGTATCTACAGCTTTATGAGACATTCGAAAGGTGCAAAGAAGAATCTGTTGTTCGTCTGCAACTTTACGCCGATGGCAAGAGATGATTACAGAGTCGGAGTGCCGAGAAAGAAACAGTATAAACTGATCCTGAACAGTGATGAGGAGAAATACGGCGGAACCGGAGCAGATCGTAAGAAGATATACAAAGCGGAGAAGAAAGAATGTGATGGAAGACCGTATTCATTCGCATACAAATTGCCGCCTTACGGAGTTGCTGTATTCGAGTTTTAATTATATGAAGTCAGTGGCAAAAAACTTTGATGCCTGCGGATAAAAATGCCGGGAAGTGTTGAAACTTCCCGGCATTTTTCGTTTTACTAGACATCTTTATTAATGACTGTATTTAGTTGGAAGAACTGTCGGCTGAGGAATCAGAAGTATCGGAACCAGAGGCATCGGATTCACTGCTGTTTTGTGTGTTGCTCTGGTTATCAGACTGGTTATCTGTACTGTCATTCGATGAAGAATCATCAGCAGAGTTGTCTGTTGTGCCGTCATCTGAAGAATCAGCATCGTTGTTCAGAGAATCGTTCTGTGTGTCGCCAGACGGCTCATCAGTGTTATCAGAGTTATCTTCTGTAATGGCATCATCGTTACTCTTGTCTGTGTCGTCTTTCTTAGAATTGCTTCCACCGAACAGATCTTTGAAGAACTTCTTGATCTTGCCCCAGAATCCGCTGTCATCACTGTTGTCATCCGAAGTATCATCCGAAGCGGCATCTGAACTGTCTGTGCTGTTGGAAGAATTGTCGGAAGAATCCAGTGTACTGTTAGTTACGACATCATCACCGAGTGCGCTGTCATCCGTGCCGTTAATGATTCCGCCATCGGAACTGTCATCGCCGCCGAAGATACCTTTGATAGAACTCCAGAGGTTGGAGAAGAATCCGCGACTCTTTCCGTCAATGTTATCTAATGTATTCTTCAGAGCTTTGACATCATAGTCATACTGGGAAATGTTTTTCATCAGATCGGAGATCTTGTCGATCTGTTCCTGTGTCAGCGTGACGTTGTTATCCTTGGCAGCGTTTTCAACTGCATTCTGAATGTCATCTGCATCCGTTAATCCGCCCTCGATCACATCTTTTTTTACATCGTTCATGACACTTTCCGCTTTGTCCTGGCCGATGTTATTGGCCAGATCTCCTGTGGTGACAAGTTCATCGGTCGCAGCTGCTTTCTGATCGTCATTCAGAGTTGTTCCGGTGGCTTTCTCATAAGCCATCATGATACCTGTCAGTGCACCGGTTCCGGATACTTCGATCGGAGAAGCGGCAACGACATTACAGTTTTCAACACCGGATGTCAGAAGCGTACTGGAGATCATAGAGCTTGTAACATAAGTTAAGTTGGAAACCTTTACCTGGATTCCGCCGCTTGTGGTCGGTTCTACATAAGAACAGCTGTAGGTACGGGTACCGATTTGTTCGTCGGGAGCGACTCCTTCCAGATATTTTCTTTCATCTGCATTGGTAACTTCGATGACTTCTGCTTTGTCAGATGAAGTTCCGAAATACTCATACATAGAATTCTTCTGTGAATCAGTCAGATTGGCGCCAAGTGTTACGACTTTGGATGAATCTGCTCTTACAACCAGTGGTGCCGCAGTAGATCCAAGTACGATTGCCATGGCAACTGGTAATGCTCTTTTAAATTTTTTCATAATGCGTGGTGTGTTCACCATGCCCCCTTTTTATTAAATATTTTTATCCCTGTTACTTTTTTAATATAACATAAAACAGTGTGTTTTCCTAGAAAATATAAATTAACTATTTCTAAAGATTTTCTGTAGATTGCGTCCGCATCTGCACAGTCAACAACTTCTGCAGGCGTGAGTCCAGCTCCTTTTGCGGTATCATTCCCTGCATGGTGGCAATCAGTTCTCGGTCTTTGAAAATGAGAAATGACGGAAGAAGATCGGTCTGATATTGCGCAGCAAGAAGTGCGGATTCAGAGGTCTCTACTTCAAAAAAGCAGATGCTGCCGAAATATTTCTTCTGATATTTCTTTTCCAGATCTTCTATGACAGGGCGCATCATTGCACATTTTCCACACCAGACAGCGTAGAACATGACTACAGCCAGTGTGGGATGCTCCGGTCCAGCCTTTGCCGGTGTATCGGAAGAAAACTGCCAGTGGTTCATCCGGCAGATATCAAAGTTCTGTGTCGTCAGATGTAACATAAGCTTCCACCCTTTCCCATAAGAAACAGGAGCATAAGATATGCTTTCTATTAATATATGAAAGGAAAGGGAAGAAGTGCAGGCAGACAGGATTGGTATATAAGTCCGGATATTGCAGCATGTTATCTGCGCTTTGCGATCAGTTTACAGATCGGATTGCCCATAGAAGAGAACTTGGCTTCATATTCAGTCATAATATTGCCTTGATTCATCGTACTGTCGTTATGAAGATCATAGGATAGCTGATCCAGAACGAAAAGTTCGGAAGTTTCAAGTTCTTCTACTGAAAAGTCAAAGAGCGGCCGGTTGTCGGTCTTGAATTCTACCGTTCCATCTGCGGTCAGGACCTGGTCATAAAGCTTGAAGAATTCATTGGAAGTCAGTCTTCTTCTTGCATGGCGGGCTTTCGGCCACGGATCGGAGAAGTTCAGGTAGATACGTGATACTTCTGCCGGGGCGAATACGGTTGGCAGGTCATTTGCATCCATACAGATGAACCGGATGTTGGCAGGAGCTTTCCCCTCTGCTTCCAGTTCCTGGAATTTCTCAACGGCACGCAGCAGAACGCTGGAATAACGCTCAATGCCGATGTAGTTGATCTGTGGTTTTTTGGCTGCCAGGGTCAGAAGAAACTGACCTTTTCCCATGCCGATCTCGATATGCAGGGGCTGCTCTTTTTTAAACGTCTGGTTCCAGTCTCCGCGTAAGCTTTCCGGATCTTTCACAACTTCTTTGCAGGCTTCGAGAACGCTCTCTGCACGTGGTATATTTCTAAGACGCATACGTGTATTCCTCCTTATAATCACTGGATTTGCAAATCGTTCTTAGTTTAGCGTCTGTGCAGGAAAAAGTCAATGGAAGCAGAAATTGTCAGAAGAATTGAGAAGAAATAATACAATATATACAAAATAATTGTGGTAATTTTAAAAAATAGGTGTATTATTATAACATGGATAAAAAAATAACAATTATTTGTTGTGAAATGTGCGAAAAGGAGGGCGGCTTATGAACTCTGTAATTGAAAAATTGGCTGAAGTAGAGACGACGGCGGAGACGATCGTAGAGCATGCCAGACAGCAGAAGAGTGAAATTGAAAGACAGATACAGGAAGAAAGAGATCAATTTGACCGGGATCTGGAAGAAGAGACACAGAAAAAACTGGAGAAGATAAAAGAAAAGTCGCAGCAGGAAGTAGAGAAGGTCCTGGACCGGGAACGGAAGAAGAACCAGACTGCAATTGATGCGCTGAAGCAGGAATATGAAGAAAATCACGAGATTTATGCAGAGGAAATCGTAAGACATATGATCGAGGTGTAGTGTATGGGAAATGTGATGGCTTACAGTGGGATTACGACAAAGGTACGTGCAATGTCGGCAAAGCTTTTGACAGCGGAGGATTATGACATAATTGCCGGACTTGGGACAGTAACGGAAGCAATTGAATATCTGAAAGACAAGACGGCATATGCACCTTATGTGAACCGGATGGACATTTCTCTGTATCACAGGGGAAATGTGGAGAAGATCCTGTATCAGTCTCTGTTCGATGATTATTCGAGACTCTTCCGTTTTGCCGGAATGAAACAGAAGACATTTTTAAAATTATACTGGAAACGTTATGAGATTGATCTGATCAATTATTGTCTGAGAATTGTGTTCAATCATTATGACAAGCCGTTTGACCTGGAATATAAGAAAGAGTTTTTTGACAGATATTCACAGATTTCCATTGACCGGTTGATAACTTCGAAAAATATTGATGAGCTTGTGGATAACTTACGGGATACGGAGTATTATGATGCACTTGCCAGAATTAAAGATTCCGGAGCGGGAACGCTTTTTGATTATGATCTGGCACTGGATCTGTATTATTTTTCCACCATGTGGAAAAAGGGAAAAAGAGTTCTGAAAGGACATGAACAGAAGATATTTTTAAAAGATTACGGGACGAAGATCGACCTTCTGAATCTACAGTGGATCTACCGTGCGAAGAAGTATTATCATATGCTTCCGCCGGACATTTATTCGATGACGATCCCGATTCATTACCGGGTTCGTGTGGAAGAGTTCAAGAGCCTGGTAGAGACTCCGACACTGGAACAGTTCGAAACCGAAGTGGGAAAAACGTACTATGCGGGAAAGTATGATTATATGCAGGCAGATAAGACACTGGAACAGATGTACCGTGACTGTCTGCGGAAACTGTACCTGACCGATAAAAGAAATGATCCGTATTCGATCGCAATCATCAATACGTATCTGTTTCTGAAAGAAGAAGAAATCTATAAACTAACGACAGCCCTTGAGTGTATCCGTTACGGTTTGACAAAGGGAGAGACATTAGGATACTTAGGAGGTGTGAATCAATGATTGTTAAGATGAAGTTCTTAAGCATCAGCGGACCGAAGAATGACATCGACCGTGTCTGCGAGGTGTATCTGTCCAAATACGAGATGCAGCTTGAAAATGCAGCGGCGGAGCTTAAGACGACCGACAACCTGCAGCCTTTTGTGGAAGT
>UMLF01011580.1_pt1 | contig 11569 bp, 8 predicted proteins | sample 1966501 | NCBI WGS metagenome assembly UMLF01 (sample SAMEA4836194, study PRJEB28245) | human gut metagenome | biome: gut microbiome; material: fecal sample | place: Denmark | collected 2008 | reverse complement strand
GCATCCCGGCCGCGACGTAGTCAAAGGCGCGGACGCTTCGGCAAGGGGGCGTAAGACTAAGTGCTATTTCTATCCCGCTTGTTGACCAATTCAATCCATGCAGAGAGAGTTGCCTCTTGTAGCAGCATCCTTGACGTAACCACTCCCCTTGCATTCGAGTCCTGAAGTGCCCAGACAGCTGTTCCGTCCGGCTTCTCTATCCGCAGACACTGACCATGAGCTAGCGAATTTCGCAGATGCCTAAACAGGGAGTCCAGTCGATAGAAATCTGACTTGTTTTGTCTTTTCGAACCCGACTTGCGCTTTGCTCCTTTTTTAAACTCAGCCAATTCGTTAACCCGCTTAGAGACAGCAGCGTGCCCCGCAAAAAGAATGAATACAAACTCTATTTTGTGTTCAACAAAGTCGTTATCGGAAAGACCCTCGTTCCTGAGTGCTTGGCCCAAATCGTCTGGACTAGTAAACGCTCGAAAATGAACTCTTCCATCTTGCTCAAACTTGTTAAATAAACTTCGTGCCCTCTCAGACCTGTCCACATGAAGGTCCTTGATGAAACCCTCTCGACATTTTGTGACGCCGTGGGCTTCCGAAAGATAAACGAAGCGCACCAGTAATCTCGGAAGGAGAGGGGACTCAACCATGGACGCAGAGAGCTTTAGCCATCCGGTCGACCCATCAGCCCGCAATGCTGAATGGACAGATTTTGCGGAAGCCTTCTTTGAAGCCATGCCCCACCTATCTCACAATCTTGAGGAGGCTATCATAGCCATCTACTACGTCATAGTGCACGTCGGCATCGCCAATCTCATTGAAGAGCTTCTTCGCGCACGCAATCTTCGCCTGCTCAATGGGACGCAGATCCAACGTGCTCATCGACCCCTTCGTCTCCGCGACAAAGAACACGTGCTTCACGCTCCCTTGCTTGAAGGCGATTGCCCAGTCAGGAGCGTAATTTCCAACCGGCGTCGGTATCTGGAACGAACGCGGCAGCTTGGCGTAGACAACCACCTCGTGAGCCGCGTCCAAATCCTCGGCAAACCGCCGCTCCACTGACTTCACTGCGGTCCCGTCCGGGAACACGTAGTCCTGCACGTTCTTCTTGGAACGGTAGGCACGCGCCATGCTCTCAGGCATGGTCTCCGTAAAGATGGCGGCGTCGTAGCGCTCCTCAAGCCGGTTGTAGCTGATGTGCTCCACGATCATCGTCGCTTTCTCGTCGACGATGGCATCCCCCACCTTGGCGATAAACTCCTCGGGGTTCTCCTTGAAGAGCGCAAACTTCACAGGGCTCATCTCAGAGAGAATCCTCGCCGCGCTTCGACGGGTGATCTTCGCCCGCCTTGCGACCTCGCCCACTAGGTCATATTTGACGTGAATGGGAGACGCTTCGGAAAGGTTATGCGTCTCTGTATGCCTCATCTCGAAGTGACTCTTCGAGTCAAGTTGCTCGGCACTCCCCTCCTCGGCCTGCTCACCCGTGGCGATGCGATACGTCACCTTGGAGACCATAAGGTTGCGATCGATGTTGTCCACCGCCTTGCGGCGCAGCTCGTCGTCGTCAAAGTGAACGGTATAGGCCTGCTTGAAGTTGATCTTGTTCCAGAGCTCCTGGAACTCCCTCTTTCCGAAGTTCTCGTTAAGGGGATTGGAGATAACCTTCGTCTCGAGGCCGTTGCTCACCATGTCATCAAGCACCGAACTGTCAAAGACACTCGTCAGAGCGGTCTCGATAAGCGGAAGCTTCTGCTCAATCACCGTACGCGCGGCATCGGGTAGTGTCTCGATCTCCTCACACCTGATGCCCTCGGTCTTGAACTTGTCGGTGACGCTGCCGTCGAGGCCAACGTACTCAAGCTTCACCAGCACGTTGTGCACGAGCTCGGCCTGCTCGCCGCCCAGCTCGAGCTTCACGCCGCCCGAGCTGACAAAGTGAAAGTCCCGGAGGAACTCTCTCGTGACCTTCTTCGGTCGATCGCGCAGCTCGGAACGGATGTCTCTCTGTAGGTCGTTCACGAAGCTCGAGTAGCTCTCGGACGCGATGACCGTGAGCAGGTTAACCTTCTGGACCATGTCCTCGCCAAGCGCTCCAACGTCCTGACGGTCGCCCTCCTGGTTCACGCACAGGCGCATGCCGCGCCCGACCTCCTGTCGCTTGCTCGTCTCGGATCCAGACTCTTTGAGCGTGCAGATCTGGAAGACGTTGGGGTTGTCCCATCCCTCGCGAAGCGCCGAGTGGGAGAAGATGAAACGAGTGGGCTCGTCGAAGGAAAGCAGGCGCTCCTTGTTCTTGAGTATGAGGTCGTAGGCGTTCTCATCGTCGGAGTATTCCGACCCGCGCTTCGTGGCGCTATCGACCGCATGGCCCTTCTTGTCTATCGAGAAGTATCCCTTGTGCACCTGGTTCGGCTCAAACTGCTTGAGATACGAGGCATAGGAGCCAGGCGCGTCGTCCCCAATACGGGGTGAGTCGAGGCGCTCTGCCACAGCGGCAGCGTACTCCTCCTCGAATACCTTGCCATAGCCGACCGTCAGCTCCTCCCCGTCATCCGAGTAGGCACGGTACTTCGCCACCTCGTCGATAAAGAAGAGCGAGAGGCACTTGATTCCCCGTGAGTAGAGCTGCTCCTCCTTCTGAAGGTGACTCTTGATGGTCTCCCGAATCTGAACGCGACGGATGTCCTCGCCGGCCGAGTCGCCAACAACCTCGCCGCAACGCAGTTCCTCACCATTGCGGAAGCGCACGTAGCCAAGGGTGCCATCCTGATCGGCGCGAATCTCAGAGACGACGAAGTCGTTGCGATATGCCTCGAGCTCGCCCGAGGCAACGTAGATGTCGTCACCCTCGTTGAACGAACCAATGATCTTCTTAACGCTACCGTTGGCCATAAGCTTCTTGAACTCGATCCGCGCGACGGGAGCGGCCTTGCTCACCTTGATCTCCTGCAGGCAGAGGTAGCCGTCCGTACCACGCATGCCGCGCACCTCAAAGCCCTTTACCTCGATGCGCTTCACAAGGCGCATGTTGTAGGCGTCGAGCGCGTCAAGCGCGTAGACCTCGTTATGGTGCTCCGTGTGCGTGGCCGAATAGTTGAGCGAGAAGAGCGGGTGGAACTGCTGCATCGCCTTGCGCGTGGCGCTGTTCTTCTTCCCCATTTTCTGAGGCTCATCGAGGATGAGGATGGGGTTGGTGGCTGCAAGAACGTCAATGGGGCGCCGGCTGCCAAAGTCGTCGCGTTCGGAGAACATGATGCGGGCGGTCTTGTCTCCCCCGCGCCCCTCCTTGCTCTTGGACTCGTCAAAGGCGTTGAACGCCTGCATGTTGATGACCATGACGGAGATGTCGCTCCGGCTGGCAAACGCATCGAGCTCGTTCAGGCGCGAGCTGTTGTAGACGAACCACCAAATGCGCTTCCCGTAACGGTCGGCGAAGTGCCGCTCGGTGATAGCGAGCGACTTCGCCACACCCTCGCGAATGGCGACGCTCGGCACCACGATGATGAACTTCGACCAGCCGTAGCGCTTGTTAAGCTCGAAGATGGTCTCGGTATAGACGTAGGTCTTACCGGTACCCGTCTCCATCTCGACGTCCAGCTCGCAGGCGCCAAGTGAGTGGCTGAGCTTGCCCGAACGCTCGATGCCGTTGCGGTCCTGGACCTTCTTAATGTTGTCGAGAAGGACGTCGGGCCCCATCGTCAACGGAGCGTTCTTGTAGCCATCGGAAGCACCGACATCAAGGCCATCGAAGTTGCCAATGAACGCCTGGCCCTTCTTGTTGTAGAACCCAGCTCCCAGGTCGCGGACAAACTGCTGGCCGTCGACTTTGGGCTGGCCCTCGAAGACATCGGCAACCGCGTCTGCAGCCAAAGTCTGGTACTGCTGGACCTTGAACTTGAACTCCATAACCTAGATCACCTCGACCTCGGTAATGGAGCTGTAGTTCTTGAAGATCTCGGCAAAGTTCGAGACGGCATCGTCACCGGCGAAGGAGGCGTCGCGCATGACCGCGTAGTCGGGCTCCATCTTGGCCATTGCCGTCATAACCTCGACGGAGACGTCTCTGTCGAAGCAGGCAATCAGGCGGCCTCCGTCGACCAAGAAGACCGTGCAGCCGTCAACGTCGAGCTTCTCGATGGACGCTGAGAGCTCGATTTGCTTCTTGAGCATCACCTGAATGATAAGGTCGTCTGGTGTGCGGTCGAGCTTGAGGTTGTCCGCGAACGCAAGCATCGCATCCTGGGAGAATCCGTCCGGTTCCGCAGAAACGTCCTCGAAGTTCGAGGAGTCGATCTTGAGCACACGGAAGCCGATGTCCGGAACCTTCTTTGGCTCCTCGCCGAGCCTGAGCTGGTGGTTGGATTCCTCCACCTCGGCGGCAATCTTCTTGCCCGCTCGGCGGATGCGCTCTTTACCTATCTCGCAGATGTTCTTGTAGCCAGCCTTGGCAGCCTCCGACTTCTCATCACAGACCTCTGGCAGCTGAACCATGATGAATCTACGACTGCCATCTCCATCAATATTCGCCTGCATTACGGCATGCGCTGCCGTTGCAGAACCTGAGAAGAAATCCATCACTATATCGGAATCTTCAGTACAGGCGCATATTATTTGGAATAAGAGTCTAACGGGCTTCTTTCCATCAGGGAATGACACTCCCCCCTCTTTAGAAATATTGCCCATATCCAAGTAAAAGCCTGGCCACCAGTCCCCCCTAATTTTGGAGGGTCCAAAGGTACTGAAGAAGTCACCACACCTTCTCAGTTTCTCTGAAAGTAAGATTCTTTGAGTCGGCTTCTTTCCGTCAAAGGAAACAAGGTAACCCCTACCTCCAGATTCGACTTTATATACATGTCCTGATCGGCATTCATTAGAAGGCCTCTCGATTTCTATGCTGTCGTGAACCCTACAAATGTGATCAGAATTTAGGTTCACCCAGTTTCTAACTTGCTCAGACTTGCCATACGCCTTGCTTAACAGGCTAGAACTAAGCCTATTCTCTCCTGTCTTAATTAATCCAATAGCAGATAGTTCCTGCATTATTTCTTTATGCTTGCTCAGCTCATCAGAAAGCTGAGTTTCTATATACGAGTCTCCGTCTTCTACCAAGAAGAGAGAATAATGACTGTCATAGGTGACGGGGTCGTAGATTGGACTAGAAAACAGATTCTTTCTTCCGCTTCGTGAATAAACAACTATGAATTCACCGTTTTTTACGATATTCCCCTGCTTTGCCGCTTTTACTTTCATTCCTTGAGTTGTGGACATCTCAACATGAAGCACGGTAACGAATGAAGATCGGCCGAAAATGCTATCACAGAGAGCAATGAGATTTGAGATTTCATTATTGTCAATACTGATAAAAATAGCTCCATCCGCAGTCAACAAATCCCTTGCAATCAGCAAGCGCGGGTACATCATGCTGCACCAGTCGGAGTGAAAGCGGCCGTTGGACTCGGGATTAGCGACGAGGCGGCCTCCTTCCTCGTCGTAGTCGCCGCTCCCGGCGTCGTAGTCCGCCTTCGTCTGCGCGAAGTCGTCGTCGTAGATGAAGTCATGACCCGTGTTGTAGGGCGGGTCGATGTAGATCATCTTGACCTTGCCGGCGTAGGTGTTGCGCAGGAGCTTGAGCGCGTCGAGGTTGTCGCCCTCGATGTAGAGGTTGCCGGTCGTGTCCCAGTTCACGCTCTCCTCGGGGCACGGGCGCAGGCACTTGTCTATCTGCCGGTACGCCTCCTGCTTGGCCTCGCGCTTGCCCGGCCAGGTGAACTGGTAGCGCTCGCGCTGGCCCTCGGCGACGTCGCCCACGCGCTCCCTCAGCGCGTCTACGTCGATGGTGTGGCGCAGCCTCCCGTCGGGCTCGCGGACCTCGGTCACGACCTCGGGGAAGAGCTCGGCGAGCCTCTCGACGTTCTCGTCGATTATGCTCTCGGTGGCGTGGGACAGCTTCTCCATCAGGACTCCCCCTCCAGACGGGAAAGCTCCTCCTCAATCGTGCGCTTACGATCGAAGAGAGCGTTCCTCTTGGCAATTTGCTTTTCTGATTTGCGCTTCCGCTCAACCTGTTCGAGCTCAAGCCGCAGCGCCTCGCTCCGCCTCTTTCGCTCGAGTCGTCCGGCAAGGTCCATGTAGCTTGCGTCGCCGAAAACAACCTGAGACGCGATGGAATCCCAGAGCTCTCTTAAAGTCGATCCTGCCAACTCGAGCCTGGTGTCATCGGTCGGCTTCCACCCCGTCTCATAGAGGCGGTCTCGCCTGACAAGCAGCTTGCAGGACTCGTCCGTTAGACAAACGAAGAGCAGCTTGTTAGGTATCGAACGGGCAACCAGCTCGATTGCCTCGTAGGGAACGTTGGCACCCTTGAGGTGGAGCGCGAGAACGTCTATCTCCGCCACGTCCTTGTCACCAGGGATGTGAATGCTGGCCTCCTTGATGGAGGCGACCATCTCGATGCGCTCGATCTGCTGGACGAACTGCTCCTTGATGGCAGCCGTCGTCTTAAGGTGCTCGTAGAACACCTTCTTGGGCATCACGCGGTTGACGAGCACCGTGGTCGGCAGGTTAAGCACGAGGCCTCACCACCAGGAAGCAGACGAGCTCGAAGTCGTCGAGGCCGGCGACGTCGTTCTCGAGGAAGCTTGTGGTGCCGCCGGAGAAGAAGCTGTCGAGGTCGGCCTCGGCCTTTTCCTCCACGATCGACTCGATGGCACTACGCAACAGGCCCGATGCGGTGCGCATGTCTCGCCCGTTCTTCGTGGCTTTGTTGTAGGCGCGGCAAAGTGCTGCGTCAGGCTCGGACTTGCCCTTGCACAGGCGTCTCATGGCGTCGAGAGACTCCTTGGGATCGAGGTAGCCATGCACGACCTCGCCCTCATCGCTCACGTACACCAGGTAGAACGGGTGAATCTGGTTGCGCGTCTTGGCGTCGAGCTCCTGGTTCACGTTGCGGAGCACGAAGATGATGCCTGGCGCGTCACCCTCCACCACGGCATCGATGCCCGTGGGAACGCTGTCGATGTTCGGGTTCTCCTGGTAATAGGAGACCAGGTCCATACGGAAGTCGTTGAGGCCAAGGTCGGTGATGGAGACGCCGCCCGAGACGTCCTCGAGGTCCACGACCTCGTGCTTCATCTGCTCGAGCTGCTGCTTGCGATATTCGAGGTCACCCTTCTCGTCCTCGTTGATGTAGTCGTCGTCACCGGTCGAGGTCATGACGACGGCGTGCATGCGGTTCTCGACGCGCGCCTTTAGGTTGATGTAGTTATCCAAATCATCATCGGGCCAGAAGTTGACAAGCTGAATAACGTCGTTCTTGGAACCGATGCGGTCAACGCGACCGAAGCGCTGGACGATGCGCACCGGGTTCCAGTGAATGTCATAGTTCACGAGATAGTCGCAGTCCTGGAGGTTCTGGCCCTCGGAGATGCAGTCGGTGGCGATGAGGATGTCGATGTCCTTGCCGCGCAGGCGCGGGTAGACCTTGTCGCGGTCCTTGGAGACGGGCGAGAAGCAGGTGAGGATCTCGGAGAGGTCACCACGAACGCCCTCGACGTTGGTCTTGCCGCCGCCCGATCCCGTGGCCTCAGCAACGCCCAACCCCAGCTCGCGAGATGCGAACTCCGAGATGTGCTCATAGAGGTAGTTCGCGGTGTCAGCGAAGGCGGTGAAGACGATGACCTTCTTGTTGCCCGGGTTAATGGGGTTCTCGACCTTCTCGGCAATGAGCCGCTCAAGACGCAGGAGCTTGTCGTCATGCTCGGCATCGATGCCGCGAATCATCTCGAGCAGGCCCTCGATGGTCTGGGCGTCGTCCCGGACGTCTTTCTCCCAGCTCTTCCAATCGAGGTCGCGAAGGTCGAACTGCGTCTTGCCTCCTACAGAGAAGTCCATGAAGTCGGCATCCTCGTAGTCAAGATCAAAGTCTTTGCCAAAAGAAGAGGTATCTACCTTTGCCGTAACCGCGCCCTCCGCCTTGAACACCTCAATGGTGTTGAGGCACTGGTTCATTACGGAGAAGACGCGCTCGAGCGTGAGCCTGAACGACGAGACGGAGCTTTCGAGACGCTTGAGCAGGTTGGCAGCCATGAGCTTGCGGACAGCCGTCTCGCGACCCCTCGTGGTGAGGTTGCCGTTCTTGTCCTCGTACTTGCCTCGAGCCGAAGCCAACAGATAGTGCGAGGGAATGTAAACCGCAAGCTTGAGCAGGTCAAGTGAGTTGGCGATCTCGCTGTATGTAGTGCTGTTAGGGAGCGTTGAAAGCTTGGGATAGATCGAGATGGGGTCGTTGCGTCGCGGGAACGGACCGATGGCGCTCACGTCGTAGTAGCGCTGAATGTGCTTGCGCGAACGGGCAACCGTCACCTGATCGAGGACCTTGAAGAAGTCAAAGTCGAGCGAGTCGGTAAGCGCCTCGGTGCTGCGCTCCTCAGCGGGAAGCTTGGACCAGACCGTGAAGGCGCCCTGGGCGCTCTTGAACACGTCCTCAATGTTGGAAGAGAGCCCCAGCTTCTCCGACCACCCAGCCGGATCTCCCTGATAGGCAAGTCTCAGCTGGTTTCGCAGGTCACGGAAGCGGTTGTTGACGGGAGTCGCGGAGAGCATGAGCACCTTTGTGGGGACTCCGCCGCGAATGACGTGGTTGATCAGACGCTGATAGCGGTTCTCGGTACCACCTGTCCCGTCGTCCTTTGCCGCAGTTGCCGTGTCTTCACCGTTGCGGAAGTTGTGAGACTCATCGATGACGACAAGGTCATACCCGCCCCAGTTGATTGTCTCCAAGTCCATCCCCGTGACGGTCTTGCCCCGCTTGCGCGAGAGGTCAGTGTGATAGAGCACGTCATAGCGGAGACGATCGCTGGCTATGGGATTGTTGACCTGGTTGTTGCGGTACATCGTCCAGTTGTCCGAAAGCTTCTTGGGGCAAAGGACGAGCACATTTCGGTTGAGCGACTCGTAGTACTTGATGACAGCGAGCGCCGTGAACGTCTTGCCAAGACCTACGCTGTCGGCAAGGATGCAGCCATCGTAGGTCTGGAGCTTGTTGATGATGGCAAGAACCGCATCCCTCTGGAAGTCATAGAGGAGGTTCCAAATGGCACTTTCACGAAAACCCGCTCCCTCCTTGGGAAGGTTGTCCGCCGATACGTCGTCGAGAAACTCGTGGAAGATTCGATAGAGCGCCGCATAGTAGATAAGCTCGGGTGCGTTCTCCCGATACATTGCCTGGATGTTGTCCACGACTGTATCCGTGACGTCTTCCAGCCCTCCGTTTTCCCATGCCTGATCGAACATGGAAAGGAACTGTCGAGACGTCGAGGTGTCGAGACGCGACACGCCCGTCACGGTGGGATGATCGCCCACCCCAAACTCTCCTACCGTAAAGCGCTGGAAGGGCATGTAGGTAGAAGCATCTTCCTTTCCGCTCACAGTCAGAGCGGGCGCCACGGGTGCCTGACCGGCTGTTGCGGACCTGAAACGAGCCTTCTCTCTAATCCAGCTCGCACATTCAGACGCAACGGCCTTTTGCGTGAGCTCGTTGCGAAGCTTTATCTCGAACTCCGTGCCGTAGAGGCCCTGCTCGCGCGAGAGGCGCGGGATATAGAACTCGCGCTGCTCCTTCTTGGCGCGTTCCTTGGCAAAGGTCGGCTCGGTGTATATGAAACGGAACCCGTCGAGCGACTCAAGCTGCTCACGGAGCTCGTTGAAGGCGTACATGGAGAACACCGATGCCGCCACGGAGACGGTATCTCCCTCTCGTATGACCCTGACGAGGTCATCTTTGAGAACGCTGGTCTTGTTGTCGAAAAAGGTGTTATCCATTCGCTACGCCACCCCCTCGGGATGGCGCGGCAGGGCATGCGGGACTAGGTGGGCCCTCCTCCTCGGAGAACCCCCCCCCCGCTAGGTTTTTGCAGCTCACAAGCGCGTTCATGTGCTCGCTCCCGTTACGACCGGCACCGTCCCCATCGTAGCGAGGGCACCGGACAATAATTCAACACTCCTATGATACCGGGAGTCGCGGACGTTGGCACATGCTCGCGGGCGGACGGTCAGTCCTCGACCTCTATCTCTCCCACGATGCGCTTTAGGTAGCCGGGGAGCGTCTCGTAGCGCTGCCCGTAGAGGTCGAGCAGCGCCTCCACGCGGCGGCGGTCCACCGGCGCACGTCGACTCTCGCGCAGCAGCGCCTCCGCCTCGCCCGCGAGCTGTTCCTCGGCGAGGCTCCCCCACGCGGCCCATTCGGGCATGCCGTCACTCATGCGAGCTCTCCGTTCTTCTCGCCTAACAATAGAAGCGAGCGGAGCCAAAGTATGAGTTCCAGAGCTCAACGATCTCTGAGCTGCGGGCCTCTATGACGCGCATGATGTTGCGCAAGGTCTTCGGGGCGATTTTAGAGTTGTTGTTGCACAGGTAGGCCTTGCCCGCTCTCGTGATCCAGATCTTTGTGGCATTTGCCGTTGGTGACCCCTCCGCCACGTGAACGTGGACAGGTTCGAGAGGGTCGTTTTCGTTCGTCCAAAAGTAGACCCAGTACGAGCCAATCCTAAAAACCTGAGGCATTCTCGAACCCCCCATCGGCGGCGAACTCGAGAATCAGGTTAGCCGTTGAGGAAATGATGTCCTTGAGGTGGGCAAGTTCCTCGTCGGTGAAGCCGTACTGGTCCTCCCAAGAATAGTCGGGAAGATAGCAGGTGACATGATGGAAGCAGTCCTTGGCGTCGGGCTTCTCGATGTAGACCTTCACCCTGCCATCGGGAAGGGTCTCTGAGTGGACGATCTCCGTTCCGTCGTTCAGGGTCATGAACGGATACATCATGACGACCACCTCCTTTGCGCATGTCTCCCTGATTGTATACCCCAAGGCCGCTACAGCAGACCCGCAAGGTCGCCGCGGTCGCGCGCCTCGTCCAGCAGGTGGCTGAACACGCGGTCGCCGTGCAGGCCGTCGTGCTCGAACTCGTTGGTGACCCAGGCGTGACTCGCACCCACGCGGGAGAGCGTGTCGAGCTGGAGGCCAGAGTCAACGTAAAGATCGTCGAAGTAGACGGCTGCTTGGAGCGGGGTCTCGTTTGCCGCGAGCTGCGCCTCGTCGTAGAGTCGGCCGAACCTCGTGTCCTCCATGAGCTCACCCATCGCGGCCGCAAAGGGGCGGAGCTCCGGCATCTCCTCGAACATCCACGGGAAGCATGCCTCGCCCGTGAGCATGAGCGGGCGAGCGTCCGTCGAGAACTCGGGGTGGGCCTGCCACGCGCGCTCGGCTGCCCACGCAATCGGGCGCTCGAGCTCGCCGTCGGCGTAGATGAGCTCCTGAAGAACCCAGTAGAGGGGGTTCTCGACCACGTTGGTGGCAGACCAAGCCCCAGCGAGAAACGCGGGAGAGACCTCCACCTTCCCAGCGTCCCCGCCAGCAGCGCCGAGCGCTGCTCCCGTGGAGCCGTCACCGGCAGTAAAGGCCAGGTCGAGCAGGTTGTGCAGCCGCTCATGTCCCGGCTTCATGCCCAGGCCCTGGCCGAGTGCCTGCAGTCGGCGTGGCGAGAGCGGGGAGCCGTCCGGCAGCCGCACGTCGCTCGCAGAG
>UMLF01027707.1_pt1 | contig 11576 bp, 9 predicted proteins | sample 1966501 | NCBI WGS metagenome assembly UMLF01 (sample SAMEA4836194, study PRJEB28245) | human gut metagenome | biome: gut microbiome; material: fecal sample | place: Denmark | collected 2008 | reverse complement strand
TTGAGGGGGATTTCGAGGTCGCCTGCAAGAAGGCAAAAAACGGTGATTTTATCTTTATAGACAGCCCGTATGCGCCGCTGAATCCCACTTCTTTTGAAGCCTACACAAAAGAGGGATTTGATATAGAAAGCCATAAGCGATTGGCCAAGCTGTTTGATGACTTAACGTCCAGAGGCTGTTACTGTATGCTGACAAATCATAATACAGCTTTGATAAATGAATTGTATGGGAATAAAGGTTATAAAATAGATGTGGTAAGTGTAAAGCGTATGATTAATTCTGATGCATCCAACAGAGTTGGTGAAGAAGTGATTATATGTAATTATTAGAGGAGCCTGGAGGATGGAGAACTTATTTACAAAGAAAGTGCCATTATATTTCGAGACAAATGAATCGCAATTAGTGTTGGGTGATTCATTCAAAATTCTAACAAAGATGGAACCGGAATCTGTGGATATGATATTTGCAGACCCACCTTATTTTTTAAGTAATGATGGTATTACCTGTCAAGGTGGAAAAATGGTTTCAGTGAATAAAGGCTCATGGGATAAACTTTCGGAGAGTGAAACCAGCGTTGAAGAAAAACACAAGTTTAACAGAAAGTGGATTAAGTTATGTAAGAAAGTACTAAAGCCTAATGGCACGATTTGGATATCGGGAACATTACACAATATATATTCAATTGGTATGGCCTTGGAGCAGGAAGGCTTTAAGATAATCAACAACATAACCTGGCAGAAAACAAATCCACCGCCGAACTTAGGATGTCGATGCTTCACACATTCTACGGAGACCGTTTTATGGGCAAAGAAGAATGATAAGAAGTCCCGGCATTTTTTTAATTATGAAAAGATGAAAGCAGAAAATGGCGGCAAGCAGATGAAAGACGTGTGGACTGGTGCGTTAACAAAGCCTTCGGAGAAAACAGAAGGAAAACATCCAACACAGAAACCGGAATATTTGCTTGAAAGGATTGTGTTAGCATCTACAGAGAATGGACAAGTTATTTTAGATCCCTTCTGTGGCTCGGGTACTACCGGGGTGGAGGCTTTGCGATTAGGCAGAAAATTTATTGGGATAGAGATAAGCGAAGAATTTTTACAGATAAGCAAGAAAAGACTGGAGAAGGCGGCAAATGAAAAATAGAGATTTCGATGAGTGGTTGAGCAAGTTCCGGCCCAGCATATCAAGTTATGAGTATTATATCGACTTTGATAAGGTTGTCAGAAATGTAAATGAAATCAAGTTGGAATTGAATATTTTAAATTCATTAATTGGTTCGAAAAATATAGAGGAAGACTTTGAAAAAGTAGTAGCAAAGTATCCGGAAACGCTGAAATGCTTTCCGCTACTACTGGCAGTAAGAGGATATGAAATTTATGCCCAGGATGAGGAAGGAGCGTTTTTGTATAATTTCAAAAACATGAATTACACAGTGGAGCAGTATAAAGTGTTTATGCGTAAAACAGGGTTATTTGATATGATTGAAAACCATTTGGTGAATAACCTTGTGGATTATGCATTGGGCATTGAAACAGGACTGGATTCCAATGGACGTAAGAACCGTGGTGGTCATCAGATGGAAGATTTGGTTGAGAAGTACATAGTGGCAGCCGGATTCAAGAGAGATGTAAATTACTTTAAGGAAATGTACTTAAAGGATATTGAACAAAAGTGGAATATTGACTTATCTGCACTTTCTAATCAGGGAAAAGCAGCTAAGAGATTTGATTTTGTAATCAAGACAGATAGTCAGATTTATGGCATTGAAACAAATTTTTACGGTGGCGGAGGTTCAAAACTGAATGAAACTGCCAGAAGTTATAAAATGCTTTCGCAGGAAGCTGATACCATAGAGGGATTTACATTTGTATGGTTTACAGATGGAATAGGCTGGAAAAGCGCAAGAGGCAATTTGAGAGAAACATTCGAGATTATGGATACCATTTACAGTATTGATGATATGGAAAATGGGGTTATGGGGAAAGTGTTTTTATAAATTTTGATATACGAATAGGAGATTACTTAATGAGTTATAATGCATTACGTCCAATGGAACAGGATTGGAAATTGTTTCGGAAGAAGCTTCCGGGATGGCAGGAAAATTATATGGCCCAATTGAACAGAGAGTATCAAGAAATCCTCGCCCAGGATAAGAATCCATCAGATATTTTCTGGGAGTTGGAGGAGAGAATCTGGAAGGACAAGAAAAAGACAGGGGTTATCATCAGAGGCATGAGCCGGTCAAAAATGTGGGAACATATACTGGATTTGCTGCTGGAAGGAGCCATTACACTGGAGGACCTTTCGGAGTTCAGTGAAGATTTGCAGGAAAGAATGGCATGGATTATGAAGCGTTCAGAAAGGCAGAACGAGTAAGAATATGTGCTATTTTAATGTGTCAAAGGAGAAGGAATAATGAATCTACGGAATTTTCTGCTGCAAGTAGATGAAATAACCGGGCAAATGTCAGCAGGCCAACTGAAAGCGGTTATTCATGAAAATGCGAGGCTATTAGCTGAAGCAAAGCGTTCGGATTATTTGGATAATCTAAAGCTATTTTTAGCGGAACCTCAGCCTGAAGTAATGGATGCAGCTGAGAGTAAACGGAAATTAGATGAGGAGTTTGAAAAGGAATGCGATAGGCTCCTAAAAGAAATCTGTAAAATTGAAGAGGGTGAGCTATACATGGAGTGCCAGCTTAATTATGAATATAATGAGTGGTATGACAGCGATGACGAAGAAGTCCTTTTTTCAGATTTGCATGGAGTTGTTGATGTTATTGCAGATGCATGTAAATATATTCACAGATGTGTTGACTGTGAAGAATATACATACGGGTACAAAATTGCAAAGCGTCTGATTGGAATAGAGGTATATACAGGGGGTGATGAATGGGAGGATTATTATGATTCTCTTTCGATTGAAGATTTGGAGATTAAGGGCCTGCTGAATATTGATTATAAAAAGGTGGTTACAGACGGATTATATTTGGCATACAGGGCGAATGCTCTAGCTGACCGTGCTGAGGCATTATATAGGATGATTGAATATTCCCGGCTTTTAGATATTACCTTGGAAAGGGTAATGCAAAACGGGGAGGAATTGACAGATATTACGGAGTTCCTTCCGGCTTGGATTGCATATCTGGGAAGAATTACTACGCCTTATGCTCAGAATCTTTTAAAGGAGGCCTTGGAGCTTATAGAAAATCCGGGGATTTTGCTGAGCAGTGCAAGACAGTTTTGCGAACAGCATCCGGCGCTGTATGAGCAGTATCTGGACTTTGTGAGGAACACAGAGGATAAAGAGAAGCTTTTTTCTGTTGGCCATGAAGCGTTGGAGAAAATAAATGTGAAATATGTTGTGCGGAGTAAAATTGCCAAACGATTAAGCCTTCTGTCCTTAGAGAAAGGGAAAAGAACGGAGGCAGAGAACTATTGGCTGGGAGCATTCCGCTCAGAAACAACAGTGACTAATTATATGAGATTACTCCTGGAGAGTGTAGACGGAAGTATATTTTCAGAGCAGATTAGGTACATTTATCACAGCATGTATAAAAAAGTGGGAATCAGTATTTCTATGAATGCACAGATGGGAGAATTAAGAATCAATCATCCTTCACCTGGAACGGTATATATGCTGGCCTTTTTAGGCGGTGAATTCCAGTATGTAAAAGAACATGCAATGAATGTTAAAGGCGCTTTGGGATGGAGCTTTACGTTTATGAAATGCGGTTTGGCGGCTTTTCTGCTGCTTTTGCTGGAAAGCGATGAATTGCAGGCAGGGGGAAGGGAGATGTGCAGAAGAGTTGTCTCTGCAGTAAACTTTGACAAGGATGAATATTTGCAGTGGACCGGCAGACAGAATGATTTTACTTCGGAGGAGTGGTTCTGGGAATGTCTAAAAAAGTGGAAGAAAAATATTGAACTGAGTAAAGGGCAGAAGCAGGATTATCTTCAGTGGATTGAAAAACTGATAAAGAAACGTGTAAACGGAATTATGGAAGCCAACAGACGTAATTATTACGGAGAATGTGCATCTTATATTGCGGCATTTGGAGAGGTTGTGGAATCACAGGGGGAGCCGGGGGCAAAACAAAGGATTCTTTTGGATTATAAAGAACAATATTCCAGACGAAGAGCTTTCCACGAAGAACTGAGAAAATATGGAATGCCTGATACAAGAAAGCGGAGATAAAGAATTTTATGAGAAATCCTATTGAGAATGTCAGTTTGCTGCAAAAAAAGTTAAATGATTTACAGTTAGAAAATCAGATATTGAAAGACATTCTGCAGCGAGCAGGCATTTCTTACCATGAAGAAATAAAAAGATTGCAGGAGCCCGAAATAGTAGAGAAATATGATACTGACCAGGGGGCAAGAATCCTTCATCCGGCGGAAATAACTGATGAAATGGCAAATATTTTTTATTCCAGATTTTGGGGAAGACAGGATGTATATGCTAAGCGAAGTGAGAAAAAAGGAACAGGTGAAGTAAGTTACTTTACCCAATGCGATAATTTCTGGAGGGAGATTTGCCCTAAGAAACATAAACAGAAGTTAAACTGTAAGGACTGCCCCCATCGGTCCTATAAGCGATTGACAAAACAGGACATTCTGGCTCATTTACGGGGAAATGCCTATAATGCTTCGGATGTGATTGGAGTCTATCCCCTGCTGCCTAATGGAACCTGTCGGTTTCTGGTTTATGATTTTGATAATCACCAAAAAGGTGCAGAAAAACGTGACTTTGCTAATACAGATGACAGCTGGATAGAAGAAGTTGAGGCTATGCGTACTATATGTCAGTTAAATGGCATTGACCCTTTGGTAGAGCGTTCAAGGTCGGGTAAGGGTGCTCATATTTGGATATTCTTTGACAGGCCTATTGCAGTTTCTCTTGTCAGGCGGTTTGGATTTGCACTGTTAGAGCGGGGCTCAGAGCAGGTGAATCTGAAATCCTTTAGATATTATGACCGTATGCTGCCTGCCCAGGATACTTTGCCAGACGGTAGTTTGGGTAATCTAATTGCATTGCCATTACAGGGAAAAGCATTGAAAGAAGGGAATAGTGCATTTATAGACAGCAGTTGGAATGCATATCCCAATCAATGGAAAGTGCTTTGGAGTAAGCCTAGATTGTCTGTGGAATTTGTAGAAATAAAGTTAAAAGAGTGGAACAGCTGCAATATAGATACGATGGTCGGTGAAGAAACAGATACCAGGGATAAACCATGGGAAAAAGCCAAGGCTTTTAATGGTAATGACGTGGATGGTAAACTGAATATTACTCTGTCTAATGGCATTTATATAGATTGCCTTAATTTAAAACCCGCTATTCAGAATAAAATCAGAAGGATGGCAGCTATACGAAATCCCATTTATTACAAAAATCAGGCCATTGGAACTATGAATTTTGATACTTCTCAATGGATTTATCTGGGGAAAGATTACTTAAACGGATATATCAGGATTCCCAGGGGATTATACAGCCCTCTGCTGGACAATGTGAGAAACGGCGGAATAGATTACGAAGTGAGGGATGAAAGACAAAAAGGGAGAAAGCTTGATATTTTATTCAAGGGGGAATTGAGAGAAGAGCAAAAACCTGCACTGAAAGAAATGATGAAATATGACAATGGTATTTTACATGCAGCAACAGCCTTTGGAAAAACCGTTGTGTGCAGTGCGATGATTGCAGAGAAAAAGGTAAATACGCTGATTTTGCTGGAAGCTTCAGCAATATTGGAACAATGGAAAACAGCCTTAGAACAGTTTCTGGATATACGAGAAGAACTGCCGGAATATAAGACCAAAACAGGCCGAACGAAAGTAAGAAAATGTCTGATCGGGAAGTTACAGGGGGCTCATGATTCTATGACAGGAATTATAGATATTGCTATGGCAGGTTCTCTCCGAAAAAAAGGAGAGTGGCATCCATTGCTACAAGAATATGGCATGGTTATTGTGGATGAATGTCATCATGCTGCTTCCGATACTCTTACAAATGTGCTGCAGGAAGTAAAAGCCAGATATGTCTACGGTGTTACAGCAACACCAAAACGTTCAGATGGACTGGAAAAGGTTAATGATATGCTCCTTGGACCCATTCGGTATAGCTATACGGCCAAAGAGAAAGCAAAAGCCCAGGGGATTGCCCATTTGGTTTATCCTAGATTTACCAGAACAGTGGCCCCAAGAGGGGCTGCAGATAAAATGCATCCAAACGAAGCTTACGCATTAGTTAGAAATAATGAAATGAGAAACGAACAGATTCTTGCAGATATTAAGGAATGTATTGCAGCGGGAAGAACACCTGTTGTTTTGTCAAAATATAAAGACCATTCTGAGAAGTTATATGAAAGGATTAAGAGCTGTGCGGACAAAGTATTTCTTATGACTGGGAATAATTCTAAAAAAGAGCACAGAGAAATCCGTCAACAGATGCAGTTAGTATCACCAGAGGAAACACTAGTTTTGGTAGCCACAGGAAGCCTCGTTGGTGAGGGTTTTGATTTTCCCAGATTGGATACACTTATAATGGCAACGCCTGTTTCTTTTCGGAGTGTGTTAGAACAATATGCAGGAAGATTGAACAGGGATTATGCAGGGAAAAAAGATGTGATTATCTATGATTACGTAGACGGTCATATTTCCATGTTTGATAAAATGTATGGGAAGCGACTGAAAGCGTATAAACAGATTGGATATAAGGTGTGCGGCGGCCTTCATCATAATAAGCAGGAAGCAAATGCCATTTTCGATGGTGAGACTTATCGGGAGGTTTATAGAAAAGATTTATTGGAGGCGGAAAAGAATATTGTAATTTCAAGTCCGGCTATTAGCGGACCGAAAGTATATGAGCTGATTGAGTTATTAAGGGGAAAACAAGCTTCGGGAGTACAAATAACAATTATTACATGGGCTCCGGATTGCTATAGTTACGGAGATTCTGCCTTCTGGATGCAATTACAGGAAGAGATGAGACAGGCCGGATTTTATATGAAAATAGTGGAAGACACCTGTGAACACTTTGCAATTATAGACCAGGAACTGGTGTGGTATGGAAGTATGAATCTTTTAGCTAAAGTAAGAATGGAAGATAGTATGATGCGTGTAAAAGGAAAAAAGATTGCAGCAGAGCTGATGGAGCTGACTTTCAGATAACCCTCCCGGCAAAAACTCCCCCAGGCTACAAGCCCATCTTTTTGGGCATGTAACCTGGGGGAGTTAATTTTTTTCTTGAAACATTTCGGATGAACTTTTTCCTTCAAGCAATTCCAATAGGCATAATTTGCTGACGTTAAGATAAGAGAAAAAAGCCGAATATTTTTATATTTATATGAATATATTTGGATTTATATATGAATAAATTTTGAATATAATTTAAATACAATAAATGTGCGTACATTAAAAGAGAACGAAAGGAGAAGTGAAAAAATAATATTTTATGAAATATGGAATTCATTTTGGACATTGGGGAAGTTTTTATGATATGCAGGATATGGAAAAAACGCTGCTGCAGGTAAAGAGTACCGGGGCTGATGTGTTTGAGTTCTTTCCTACCCAGGCGATGATGGATGCTGATAAGGAGAAAATAGAGGACTTAAAGAAAATGCTGGCAGAAATGGAAATAGAACCGGTGTTTACATTTGGCTATCCTCAGGGCTGGGATATTCTCTCGGAAGAAGAGGAAATCAGCCAAAAAGCAATACAATATCTCCAAAAGGCTATCAAGGGAATCGGCTTACTGGGGGGAAAGCAGATTGGGGGAATTGTATATGGAAATTGGCCAGCAGATTATACCAGAAACCCCATTGAACCGGAAGAGAAAAAAAGAAAAACCCAACGCTGTATCCAGGTGATGAAGCAGGTGGTGAGGACTGCAGAAGCCTGGGATGTGACGGTCAACCTTGAAATTGTCAATCGGTTTGAGCATTTTTTAATCAATACAGTAAAAGAAGGGAAATATATCTGTGATGAAGTGGACAGCAGATACTGTAAACTTTTATTAGATTGCTTCCATATGAATATTGAAGAAGATGACATTCCTGAGGCAATTCAATCTGCAAAGGGATATATAGGCCATTTTCATGTCAGCGAACCAAATCGAAAGGTGCCTAACCGCTGCAGCCATGTTGACTGGACGGGTATCGGGAAAGCATTAAAGGATACGGAATATGACGGAACCGTAGTGCTGGAACCGTTTTACAAGTTTGGGGGCCTTCAGGGACATAATATGCGTATGTGGAGAGACTTAGACGAAGACTTATCTATAGAAAACAGAGTAAAGCTGGCCAGAGAGGGGATAGGATACATAAAAGAGAAATTCGGAGGATAAACAGGATGGGAATAGAGAACAGATTTTCGCTTCAAAAGAAAATCGCCTGGGTTACTGGCGGGGCCCATGGAATTGGAAGAGCGGCCGCAGTGGCTTTGGCGGAAGCGGGAGCGGATGTGGGCCTGATGGATTTGAATCAGGAAGGTCTGAAGCAGACAAAAGAGATGATTAACAAACTGGGAAGAAACTGCCTGACTTATACAGGAGATATAACCAGAGAAGAAGATGTGAAGCTAGCATTGGGCCAGATAGAAGACACATGGGGACGGTTGGACATTGCATTTTGCAATGCGGGAACTTTTCAGGATGTTCCGGCAGAAAAGATGGAGTTGGAGGAATTTCAGCGGGTAGTTGGAGTGAATCTGACAGGAGCTTTTCTTACAGCAAAGGAAGCAGGAAAAATCATGATGAAAGAGAATGGGGGAAAAATCATACTTACTGCCTCCATGTCAGGACATATTGCTAATATTCCCCAGTGTCAATGCGCTTACAATGCCTCAAAAGCAGGAGTTATCATGTTGGGAAAAAGCCTGGCCATAGAATGGGCAAAATACGGAATAAGGGTCAATACCATAAGTCCGGGGTACATCCGGACCTGGTCAGATGAACCTTTAAGCCCGGAAGAAGAGGGTACATCTGACTTTGAACAATGGACGCCCATGAAACGTTTTGGAAAGGCAGAAGAGCTGGGAAGCCTGGTTCTTTACCTGGCCAGTGATGCCAGCAGTTTTGTTACGGGAGCAGATTATCTGATCGACGGAGGATACACTGCTTTTTAAGATATGATGAAATGGAGGGACTTTAGGATGAAAAATAAATCAGTGAAGAGAATGATGGCTTTTGGGCTGGGTATGGCCCTTATCTTAGGCAGTATGGCCGGCTGTTCCGGCGGCGGGAAAGGAGAAGACACAGGGGCAGGGGAAGAGCAGGCCTCTGAAAAGGATGTTCCCACTATAAGGCTCATTAGCTGGACAACACCTTCTGACCCCAAAACAAAGCCCACTTATGATTTGATTGAAACGTTTGCTCAGGAGCACAGCGGAGAATTTAAGCTGGAGCATGAAAATATCCTTGGGGATGAATTAAAGGCCAAAATTAAAACAGATATTGCCAGCGATACCGTACCTGATGTGTTCTTTTATTGGGGCAGCGGCGGAAACTCTACGATGCTGTTGGATGCAGATGTAATCATTCCTTTTGATGAGTATCTGGAGGAGTCAAAAGAAGTGAAACGTGAGCTGTTTCCGGAAGAATCCTTTAGCAGGACTTCATCTAACGATACCTTGGTAACCATTACAACAGGACTCCAATATGGAGTGTGGCTGTGTAATGAGGAATTGTTTCAGCAATGTGGTGTAGAGATTCCAAAGACATTGGATGACATGCTGGCCATGTCCGATGCCTTTAATGAAAACGGGATTATTCCTTTTGCTATGGGTTCAAAGGGAGGAAATCCGTCTCATGAATTTGTAGCAGAAATTTTAGGGCAGATGCCTGACTGCGATAAGGATTTTGAAAATCTGACACAGAATTACACCATTGATACAGAGAACATCAGGAACACTCTGGAGATTATAGATACCATGAGGGAGAATAATTTGTTCCCTTCTGATACGGTTTCTGTGGGAGATTGGGACCAGCAGTTTGCCCTTTACAATGAGGGAAAGGCAGCGATGATATATGCATGGACCTGGCAGATTCCCAACATGTCTCAGGAGATGGCAGATAAAACCGTTATCGTAGATGCACCTGTAATGCCGGGAGGAACCAGAGATACTTCAAACTTTACCCGGGCAGGAGGCGATATGGGATATGTGATTTCTAAAGAAGCCTGGGAAGATGAAAGTAAACATGACGCTATTATTACATTGGTAGATTACCTCTATTCACAGGAAGTGCAGGAAAGCGCTCTTTATAACGAAGGCTCCATTCCGTCAAGAGTGGATATGGAGATAGATGAAAGCAAGGTTACAGTACCTATGCTGGCGGAGATTATAGAGTATGCAAAAGGCAAAGAATCCTGTCCTAATTTCCCGCAGACCTGTCCGAAAACAGAATGCTGGACTGATTTTGCAGACGGATTTGACGAATTACTGGCAGGAATATCCACGCCGGAACAAATCATTGAAAATATAGACAATTCTCTGGCGGCAGCCAAGGAAAATTAAAAGGTTAGGAGGAGCCGTCGCATTAAGCAATATTCCTACTATATGTTTAATGTGGCAGCTCCTTTATTAAGAAAGGGGAGTAATCATGGAGAACAGAAGAAACCGAGAGAGAATCTTCCGCTGTTGCTTTCAGATGCCGTCAGTGTTTTTATACACCGTTTTTTTGATTTTTCCTGCAATATCTTCTTTGTATTATGCACTTTTGAAGTGGGACGGTGTTTCCGGGAAAAAATTTATAGGACTGGATAATTTTGCAGATTTATTTTTTCACGACCGGTATTTCGGCACTGTTTTGGGAAATACCATTATCAGTATGCTTGCAGGAATCTTGATTCAGATACCACTGGCTTTACTTCTGGCCTATATGGTTTTTCGTATAAAGAAAGGTTTTCGCTTTTTTCAGTCTGCCTATTTTGTGCCGGTAGTCATTTCTGCAACCATTATCGGATTGATGTTTTCCTTGTTTTTTAATCCTGTCTTCGGCCCGGTAAATCTTATGCTGCAGAATTTAGGGCTGGAACATTTGACGCAAAATTGGCTGTCTGATCCCAAGGTAGTTTTATTCAGTGTTATCCTACCGGGTGTGTGGCAGTACCTGGGATATTATTTTATTATTTTGCTGGCTGCTATGCAGTCCATTCCCAAGGAACTTATTGAGAGCGCAGTCATTGACGGGGCAAATACCGTAGATATTTTTTTCAGAATTATTATACCCAGTATCAAGGGCATGGTTCAGGTCTGCATTATCATCAACCTGACTGGCTCTATTAAAACCTTTGACATTCCTTACATGATGACTCAGGGAGGGCCGGGAGCTTCCAGTACATTTTTGTCTATTTATATGTATAAAGAAGCATTTGTAGATTCATCTATCGGAAGGGGAACTGCAATTGCAGTTTGTATGCTGCTGCTGGCTATTCTCGTCACAGTGATAGTAAACCTGCTGTTTGCCTGGATAAACAGGAAGGATTAGGAGGAGGAATATGCATAAGAAAAAAGTAAAACCGGGAATTATCATTAAATACATTATTTTAATCATGGTATCAGTTTTGATGCTGTATCCTC
>UMLF01071709.1_pt1 | contig 11594 bp, 12 predicted proteins | sample 1966501 | NCBI WGS metagenome assembly UMLF01 (sample SAMEA4836194, study PRJEB28245) | human gut metagenome | biome: gut microbiome; material: fecal sample | place: Denmark | collected 2008 | reverse complement strand
AGACCGATGATTACGGGACGCCCCAGATGACGGAGCATTATCCAAAGCCGGGAGACAAACTGACGGTGACCTATGTGGACGAGTGGTACTATGCGGACTCCCGGACCGGGGAGCCGGTGACAGACGCCACGCCGGAGGAATATATCCAGTATCACATAGAAAAAAGCCATGACGTGGAATACACCGTCTGCGCGCTGGTCACAGTGCCCTACCAGATTTCCTTCCGCGCAAACCTGATGTACGGCATGGATGCCAGCATGGGGACGGAGCAGCTGAAGGTAGACAGTGGAGCAAAGCTGTATTCGCTCTTCTACATGTTCGATACGCCAGACCGGGAAGCAGAGGAAGCGGCGGAACGCTTTCTGGCAGAGATGACAGAGGGGGAGACGTCCCCTTTGATGTATGAGAGCAAGGCGCTGATCCGCCAGGATTTCCAGGGATTCCGGCAGATGTTCCTGCTCCTTGGAGGCGCGCTTTGCGCCATCGTGGGCGTGGTGGGGATCCTGAATTTCTTCAACGCCATCCTCACCGGGATCCTGGTGAGAAAGCGGGAATTTGCCATGCTGCAGGCAGTGGGCATGACGGGAAAACAGCTAAAGAAAATGCTGGTGACAGAGGGACTTCTCTATGCGGGAGCCACCGTCCTTTTATCACTTGTGCTGGTATTTCTTCTGGAACCGCTGGTCGGGGGCATGCTGGAAGACATGTTCTGGTTCTTTGCTTATCATTTTGATGTGACTGCCCTGTGGGCGGCTGCGCCGGCCTTCCTGCTGCTGGGGGTTGTCCTGCCTCTTGGGGTCTACCGGGGAATCGCGAGGATGACTATTGTGGAGCGGCTGCGGGAAGTGGAGTAGAAGGGTTGACAGAAGGATATCATTTAAGTATACTAACAGTAAGTAAATATAATATTTACTTACTGTTAGGAGAATAAAGATGTTATATGAATATTTGATAAAAAATTATATTCCGGGAGAACCGATTTTTACAGGAGATATTCAGATTCCGGGGATGACAGAAGAAAATCTCAGATATCATTTGAAAAAATATGCAGACAGCGGAACAATATGCCGATTTGAGCCGGGAGTATACTATTTTCCAAAGACAGGTATTCTGGGTGAAAAGTTGTCTCTTTCTGCAGATACAGTAGCTGTTCATAAATATATCATGCGGAGGGGAAGACGAGTTGGATATTATTCCGGGTATACGTTGGCAAACCGTATGGGATTATCTGTGCAGGTTCCATATACACAGGAAATAAGCAGCAATTTTGCCCCTGCATCAGTAAGAAAAATAATGATCAAAAACAGACCGTATATTATCAGAAGGCCTGTGGCAGAAGTAACGGAAGAAAATGTATCGGTATTACAATTCCTTGATTGTCTGAAAGATATTGAGAAAAGTTCAGAAATAGAGTTGGAGACATGTGGAAGGATTCTGACAGAATATGCCAGAAGGAACGGCATTACCAAGAAGAGGATCGATCAGTTTATAGCAAAGTATCCTGTTAAGATCTATAAGGCTATTTATGAGACGGGGGTAGAGTATGTATCTTCATGAAGACAGAGAAATGTTTAAAACCATCGTAGAGCAAGTGGCAGAAGAAAGCGGGAAAAATTCTATAGTGATAGAAAAAGATTATTATGTGACAATGATCTTGAGATTACTATCAGAGCAACTTGAACTGTGCGTGTTTAAAGGCGGAACGTCTTTATCCAAGGGGTTTCATGTAATCAATCGTTTTTCGGAGGATATAGATATTACCTTTAATGAACATATTGGGGAGAGTAGAAGGAAAAAACTTAAGCATGTTGTTCTAAAAGGAATCAGCGAAAAACTGGGAATGCCGATCGTCAATTGGGACGAGACACAGAGTGACAGAGATTATAATGCATATTTTTTTTCTTATACCTCGGTGTTTGCATTGGAGGATGAAAGACTGCCACAGTATGTTAAACTGGAAATGGCATTGGGCTCGTATGCATTTCCCACACAATCGGTAGAGATCCATAATTTTATTGGAGATTATCTGGAAAATCGAGATAGAAAAGATATTGCGGAACAATTTTTTCTTGATAGATTTTTCATGAATCTGCAATCTTTAGAAAGAACCTATATTGATAAGATTTTTGCTCTTTGTGATTATTATATGCAGGGAAAATCAAAAAGATATTCCCGACATTTATATGATATTTATAAACTCACGCCTTTCATTGCTTTTGATGATGAATTTGCTTTATTGGTAAAAGAAGTTCGAAACCATAGGGCACAGATGTCGGTGTGTCCGTCTGCAGACGCGAAGATAAATATACCGGCTCTTATTACAGAGTTTTGTGATAACTCTTTTTACGAAGAAGATTACCATTCGATTACAAGTTATTTTACGGAAGATTTTGTGCCATATGAGGATATCATAGATAATATGAAAAAAATAATAAAAAAGATTTCTTTTTAAATAATTAGTATCAATCCAGGCAAGGGAGGTGATCAGAGGTGAGATATTATATTGCGGACCCGCATTTTTTCCACGGGGCGCTGAATACGAAAATGGACCGGCGCGGCTTTGAGAGCGTCGAGGCGATGAACGAATATATGCTGCGGCAATGGAACCGAAAAGTGCGAAAGAATGACGAGGTCGTTATCCTGGGGGATCTGTCGTGGGGAAAGGCGGAAGAAACCAATGAACTGCTGGAGCGGCTCAACGGACGCCTGTATCTGATCCAGGGAAACCACGACCGGTTTCTGAAGAACAAAGACTATAACGCAGGCCGGTTTGTGTGGATCAAGCCCTATGAGGAGCTGCAGGACAATAAGAGAAAGGTGATCCTCTGCCATTATCCCATCATGTGCTACAATGGCCAGTATCGTGTGGATGAAAATGGAAATCCCAAAGTATACATGCTTTACGGCCATGTGCATGACACGCAGGATCAGCGGCTTCTGGAGCGGTTTCAGGCGATCACAAGGGAAACTGCCTCGGTAAGTCCTGACGGGACAGCGAGACAGATCCCCTGCAACATGATCAATTGCTTTTGTATGTATTCCGACTATGTGCCGCTTACGCTGGATGAGTGGATCGCATGTGAGAAAAGAAGGATGGAATAGGACGCCTTTTTACCATATCAATTCCTCCATCATTTCATCAATTGCAGTTTCTATTCTTTCATCTGCCCGGTCCTGCAGGGAACAGGCCAGTGAAACAGGATCTACCTTGCCTGAAACGGCAAAGAAAGAAGGGTTATATTTCCAAAGTTCTATAGTAACCAGAGTGTCGGGCTCCACCCATCTGGGGTCGATTTCGCATAAAGATTTCTTATCTACATCTGCTTTGTAAACAGCCGCTTCTGTAATCCGCGGGGGATTGAGCATAGAATATTCACTGAGAGCTGTCTCGCCGGCATATAAAAGATTACCTTCCAGAGCAGACCTGCAGACGGTAAGTCTTTTCTGAACAGGATTGATCAGATAAGGCTTTGCCATCTGAATCGCTTTCGACGGTATGGATTTTAGATACATGCGGATCTCTTTTCCTGTTTTTTCCTGTCTGATCAGACCCATTGCCGATAATTGGTCAGAGGCTCTTGTAATGGATGTGCGGGTGCACTGCAGATCCTTAGCGGCAAGATATTTTACAGCAGAGTTTTCTTTCTGATAGAGTAGATATAAAAATAACTGCTGTGTGACGGGCATCATTTTTTCTTTGTTGACTTCCCTGGGGAGTCTGAAACGATTGCTGAGAATCATGCCGAGAAAAGGCAGATAAATCTGATCCGGACCGGCAACAAAAGGGATCTGCTTACGGATCAGAGAATCCCGCTGCATTCTGGATATAAAATCAAAGGAGAAGGCGACAGGAGAACGCAGACTGTTTTCGTAGATTTCCATCTGCTTTTTTAACGCAGTTACAGGAAATTTGTCGTCGGGCGCAATTTCAATCAGTATAAAAGAAATGCCGTCTATATTAACCTGGAACATACGGCGCTTAGCCAGGAAAAGTGCAATGTGAGGTTTTTCTTCTATTTCATGAAGCGAAACAATATCCCCAAAATATTTTTTAAATATGTTTTTCATATAAATTACCTTAATTACATTTTTAATCATATAATAACATTTAAAATGTTATTGTCAATAAATAATGTTATTATAGGAAGACTTCCATAATAAAGAAATATTTTTCGTATTTTACCAGTGAGAAAGATTTTGAGCAAATCAGGGGAGCAGATAGTCACAATTCCGTGATAATCTGCGACTCTGATTTTTTTATGTGTATTTCATGATATAATGATTGCACAAAGTGCAATCCAGCCCGGGAACCGGGCTGCCCTGCTGCGCAGGGATTATACCGGCAATCCACGGCTTGGGAAGTAAATGCCGCCTGCGGCGGCGCTTCCTTCCCTGCGCGCGTGGTATAATGATTGCACGAAGCAGCTATTCTGCTGAATTGGGAAAGGAAAGAGATATGTGTCGAATTTTAATCATAGAAGATGACCGGGAAATGAACCAGGGGATTTCTTATGTTCTGGAAAAGGACGGATACCGGACGGCTTCCGTCCATTCTATTGCAGAAGGGAAGAATGCCTTTGAAGAGCAGGGAGCGGATCTGATCCTTTTGGACGTGAATCTGCCGGATGGGGAAGGCTTTGCCTTTTGCCGGTGGGTCCGGGAGCGTTCCCGGGTGCCGGTGCTGTTTCTGACAGCCAGGGATCTGGAAGAGGACGCGCTGAAAGGGTATGAACTTGGCGCGGAAGATTATGTGACAAAGCCATTTTCCATGAAGATCCTGCTAAAAAAGATCGACGTGATCCTGAAGCGGGACAGAGAGAAAGAGAAGATTGCTTTTGACGATGGATTCCTGCAGATTGACCTGGATAAGGCGCAGATCCGGCGGGAGGGCGAACTTTGTACCGTGACGCCCACGGAGTTTCGGATTCTGAAGGAATTTCTCATGCACAAAGGCCAGCTTCTTACCTATGAGATTCTGCTAGATCGCCTGTGGGACGGGGGAAATCAGTTTGTGGACAAGCACGCGCTGGCCGTCAACATGAGCCGACTCCGGGGAAAGATTGAAGATGAGAAACACAAATATATTTCAAATGTATACGGGATGGGATATCAATGGATTGGAAAATGATCATGCTGGCATGCGCCATTGCTCTGGCAGGAATCCTTAGCTGGAAGCTTTGGAAGTTGAAGCAGGATGTCTGTGAATTTGCCGACAGGCTTGACGAGAGTCTGGATGCGGTCCTGCAGGGGAGAAAGCCGGAGGAGTCCGCAGATACGCAGGATTCTCTTTTGGGAAAAGTCAATGAAAAGCTGGGCAGGACGCTGCATGTCCTTGAGACAAAAAATGAAGAAAATCTGCGGGGAAAGCAACAGATGAAGGAGCTGATCTCTGATATCTCTCATCAGACCAGAACCCCCGTTGCGAATCAAAAGATCTATCTGGAGATTTTAAAAGATATGGATCTGCCCGGGGAGGCAATGGAGTTCCTGAATAAGCTGGAACATCAGACAGACCGGCTGGATTTCCTGTTTCAGAGTCTGGTAAAAATGTCCCGGCTGGAGACGGGGGTGATCCAGATCCGCAAAGAAAGAGGAGACCTGTTTGATACTCTTGCCGGCGCCGTGGCGGCGGTGGTACCTGCCGCGTCGAAAAAGGGCATTGCGTTGGAAGTAGAAGGCGGGGGAGAGAAGTTGTCAGGAGAAACCGATAAGAACAGGCTTCTTCTTTCCCATGACAGGAAATGGACAGAAGAAGCGGTCTATAACCTGCTGGATAATGCGGTGAAATACACCCCGGAAGGGGGCCGGGTTACGCTATGCGTAGAGAAAAAGGAGATTTTTACAGAGATCCATGTGAGAGATACGGGAAAGGGGATTGCCCTGGAGCGTCAGGCACAGATCTTTACCCGGTTTTACCGGGAGCCGGAGGTGCAGGATCTGGAGGGCCTTGGAATCGGGCTTTATCTGACACGCAAGATTGCAGAACTTCAGGGCGGTTATGTGGAGGTGCGTTCAGAAGCAGGAAAGGGAGCGGATTTCTGCCTTTTCCTGCCCAATGCCGGAACACTCACAGTTTCGTGATTTTTTGCGATTGAGACCGGTTTGTGATTTTCAGGGGATAGGATGAGATCACAAAGGAGGGAAAAGACATGAAAGACGAGATCGTAAGGACCGTGGGTCTGAAAAAATATTACCGGCTGGGGGAGAATACTGTCAAGGCGCTGGATGGAGTGAACCTTTCTGTAAGGGAGCGGGAATTTATCGCTGTTATCGGGAAATCCGGGAGCGGGAAGAGTACGCTGCTCCATCTGATCGGTGGTCTTGATATTCCCACATCCGGTGAGGTGTATGTGGACGGGAAAAAGCTTTCGGATATGAAGCGGGAGCAACTGGCCGTTTTTCGCAGGAGAAAGGTGGGATTTGTGTTCCAGAATTATAACCTGGTGCCGGATCTCAATGTGTATGAAAATGTAGTGCTGCCCATTGAGCTGGACGGGAAACGGATTGACCGGCCGTTTGTAAGGGAAATCCTGGAACTTCTGCAGATTGCAGATAAGAGGGAAGCGCTGCCGGGCATGCTCTCCGGAGGGCAGCAGCAACGGGTGGCCATTGCGCGGGCCGTGGCTGCAAAACCAGCCATTATCCTGGCGGATGAGCCCACCGGCAACCTGGACACTGCTTCCGGCCACGATGTAATGGGACTTTTGAAGGTGGCGGCAAAGCAATTTCAGCAGACAGTGATCCTGATCACTCATGACCGGGATATTGCGCAGATGGCGGACAGGATCGTCCATATTGAGGATGGGCGGATCGTGGGAGCAGGAGATCCCGATGACAAGGTGTCCGGCGGGGAGGCAGGTGATCCGTATGCTGGCGAATAATAACAGGAAGGTTATTGACCGAATGGCAGCGGGTTCCCTGAAGCATAACCGGGGACGTAACCTGATCATTTTTCTTTCCATTGTGCTGGCGTCCTTTATGTTGTTTTCCATTTTTACGGTGGGGATCACTTATTTTCAGATGCAAAAGGTTCAGAATATCCGGCTGAACGGTGGAGAGTACGATGCTGTCCTGTACGGGATCACACCGGAGCAGCGGGAAAAGTGTGAAAATGATCCGGATATCCGCCGGGCAGGAATCCTGGCCTTAAGCGGGTATCTGGAATCCACTCAGGGAGACGACACAGTGGAGGCGGCTTGTATCTGGTGTGATCCGGTCTTATGGGATGAGATCATGGCCCCTGCCAGGGAGTGGGTGAAAGGAACCTATCCCCCGGAGGAAGATCAGGTTATGGTGACGGAAGAAGGTTTGGAAAAAGCCGGACTGGCCGGCCTGACAGTGGGGGATCATTTCCGGGCCGGGTACAGGGATGGAGACGGAAACCTCATGGATAAGGAATTTGAGATTTCCGGGATATGGGAAGGGTATGGCACCAAGTCGGCGTTTTATGTGTCAGAGGCATTTTACCGGCAATCCGGTTCGGATATCTCCGAGGTGACATGCGGCAGGTATCATCTGGATTTTGATAAAAAGATCATGACAAAGAGCGAGCAGGATGCGTTTATCGAAAGCCTGGATCTGGGAAAGCAGCAGGCGCTGTTTTTTACCAGTGAACTGGGGTATTCTTTGCCAATCTTCTTTGGACTGTGCGGTCTGGCCCTGGTGACCTGCCTGTGCGCCTACCTGCTGATCTACAATATCCTTTATCTGTCAGTGGCGGGAAATGTGCGGTATTATGGCCTGCTTCAGACGGTGGGGATGACAGGGCTGCAGATCCGGCGTCTGATCCGCAGACAGATGATGATCCTTGGGTGCAGCGGGATCCTGTGTGGACTTATAACGGGAAGTCTTGTTTCTTTCCTTTTATTTCCATCGGTGATCCGTGCGCTGGGAATCCGTGCAAGAGAAGCGGGTGAGATACAGATTTCCCTGAATCCGGCGGTTTTGCTTCTCACCGTGGCGCTGACAGGGTTGACCATTTGCCTGGGAAGCTATAAACCTGTGAAACTTGCGATATCCATTTCTCCGCTTGAGGCGGCAGGTTACCGGCCGGCGCAGGGGAAGATGGGCGGACGCAAGACGAAAAAGGGCAGGCTTCTGCGCCGTATGGCATGGGATCAGATCTGGAAGGATAAAAAGAAGTCTCTGGTGATCATGACGTCTCTGGCGGCCGCTCTATCAGTCTTTCTGTGTATCAGTACACTGTTGGAAAGTCAGGCGGCCAGGACCATTGTGACCAATCATATGAATAATGATCTTACGATTACCAATGATTCCCTGCGAAAGGAAGACCCGGAAGATCACCGGGATATTCTGACGGCTTCGTTTATGGAAGATCTGGAACATCTGGATGGGGTTTCAGCGGTGTATCCGCTGCTGTACGGGCAGATCACGGTTCCCTGGGAGCCGGATTTTGCAGAGCAGTGGATGGAGGAATTCTATGCCAAATGGATGATGATTCCCTATGAGGAGGACCGGAGCGAATATCAGCAGCACCCGGAAAATTTCGGATCTGTCATTCTGGGAATCAGCGAAGAGGAGTTCCCCTATTTGCAGGAAGTGGTAGATACGACACTGGACCGGGAAGATTTTCTGTCTGGAAAAAGCTGCGTCCTCTATCGGAACGGGTTGGAACTTACGATGGAAAATCTGGCAGGAACACAGGTGACCTGTGCAGAATACGGAGACAGCGGGAATACGCGTACGTTTGAGATCGCCGGGTTCACTGACGAAGGGTATTATACCGGCCCCATGCTGGGAGATCCGCCGACCATCATCGTAAGCGAGTCCGTAGTCAGGGATTTCCTGGAAAATCCCTGGATCTGCAAGGCTGGCGTGAGATACACGCAGGAATATGATGAAGAAACGGAAAGCAAAGTGCTTGGTCTGATTCAGAACAGTCCGGATGGAAACGCCCTTTCCTGGGAATCTAAACTGGAAACCCTGCATGAAGTGGAACGCGCGCAGGGGAATATGCGGGAAGTGGGGCTTGGCATTGCCCTCGTTCTGGCATTTATTGGGATTCTGAATTACATCAACACCGTGACCGGGAATATCCAGAGCCGGCAGAGGGAGCTTGCTATTCTGGAAAGTATTGGCATGACGGACCGGCAGAGGAACCGGCTTCTTGTGACAGAAGGTCTTTTCTATGCGGCGGGTTCGTTGCTTCTTACCGCCACACTGGGGCTTGGGATCACCTATCTGGTGTACCAGTCCATGAACTATATGATGGTGCCGTTCACAGTGCCGCTTTGGCCGGTGGTGGGGATGACGTTGTTTATTGTCCTGGTGTGCATAGCGATCCCGCTGGCTGCCGGAAGGTATATGTCGGGAAAAGGAAGTGTGATGGAGCGGCTGCGTCTTTCATAACAAAGATATGAATCTTTTATAATGGCTTCGCTTATGGTATACTTAAGTTGCCATAGATGAAAATATTTATGAAAACGAGGTGACTTTGAATGAGTGAACAGAAACAGAAAATAGGATTTACCGTTGCCTGTGTTGATGAATTTGCCCGGCAGCATAATCTGAGCGCCCGGGAAGCATTCCGCTATCTTTTTCAATTCAAAGGCATCGCATTTATTAAAGAAAACTATGATGTAGAGCATACCTTGGATTTTGGTACGATACTGGAAGATTTGAGCGTTTTGTGCCGGAGAAATGGAGGGTTGCTATGAAACTGTATCATGGAAGCAATATTGTGATCGAGCATATTAATCTGGCAATGTGCAGGCCGTTTAAAGATTTTGGCAAAGGATTTTATTTAACAGACATAAAAGAACAGGCAGAGAAAATGGCCAAAAGAGTATCTAAAATTTATGGCGGCGCTCCTGTGGTAAATGCCTTTGAAATTGACGAGAATTTCAAGGACCTTCTGGATATTAGAATTAAGGATTTTGGAACACAGACAACGGAAGAGTGGGCGAAATTGTAATGAATAATCGAAACAGGGCGTTTACAAATGAGCAGGATGCTCTATGCAATAAAGATAACAAATATGACATCGTTATTGGGCCCGTCGCAGATGATAATATGGCATTATTATTTCGTCAATATGAAAATGAGATTATAGATTTTTCTACTCTATTAAAGGGAATGATATACAAGGAAACATCTTCTCAATATTCTTTTCATACGGAAAAGGCAGTCAGACTTTTACGGAAGGTGGATGATCTGAATGGATAAGCAAAAGCAGTTGATGGAATATATTATACAGGATATCGTCGATATGTTTGCGACAGAGCAGGACATAGAGTATGATGTGGCCATGGATAAATTCTATAATTCTGAAGTGTTTGAAAAGCTTCAGGACGAAGAAACAGGATTATATCTGGAGAGTTCTGATTATATATATGATTTATTTAAAGACGAGGTAAATTTTGGCCATATTGTTCAGGCAGAGATATAAGCATATTAGGACTGCCCCGGAAATGTTCACATTTCCGGGGCGCTTTTGTCTTATTTTCTCCCTCTTGTGACCCCGATGGCAATGCACAGGATTCCAAGCAGAATACCCGTCGCCAGGAAGAGAAGATAGGTGTTGGCGTTGATGCTCCGGGTGGAGGTCCAGTCGGAGAAGTCAGCTGCCAGGATGGTGAGCTGCCGTTTATGCTCCGCGATCAGCCCGTAGGCGTCGCTGGAAAATGCCATCCAGATCCCGGTGATCAGGGAGATCAGTCCTGCTTTGATCCAGCGGTTGGCAGGAAGGTATCTGGCGGTCAGGAAGACGAGCCACACGCCGGTCATCAGGATCACGCTGATAAGGGTGCCTGCCCGCAGCCCTTCCATGTCCCCGGAGTAATGGCAGACCGTGAAGATGGTGAGGAACAGCCACGCCGTGTCCCAGACCATGGTAAGCAGCGCTTTTTTATCCGACAGTACGGGCGGCAGCGCAAGCCCCCGGATTACAAAAGGAAACAGCGGCACGGAGAGCCCGAAAATGGTGGGGATGGCGAGCAGCAGGAACTGTCCGCCGCCGTTCATGCGGTCCACGAAAAAGAGGATCAGAAGCAGGGCGAAGATCCCGGCCAGGATACTCTTTGTCAGTTTCTTCTGCTCGGTCATAAGGGGCACCGCAGTCAATGCGGCCACCAGGAGCATGGAGGCGGTTGTCACGGAGAAGACGCCCAGCCCCCCGCCAATGGCTATGGAGAAAAGGAAAGTCAGGATCACCGGGATGAGCAGCAGGACGCTGATGATAAGCCCGGCTTTCCAGGCGGCGGTCCTCTCTTTTCTGGCGTGCCGTTCCAGAACCTGCCGGGACTCCGTTTCTATGGCTCGGTCCACGGAACGGTCTTCCAGCTCCTCATAGAGCGCCCGGCAGGTCACGCAGTGTTCTAGATGGCGCTGCACCAGCTCTTTGCTGGCAGGCGTACACACATCATCATAATATAAGGGAAGCAGATCCTGAACGATCCCGCATTCCGAAAAGTTCTTCTTATCCATGTTTCTCCATCCTTTCCTGAATTTTCATTCTTGCGCGGTGGTAAGTGACCCTGGCCCAGGTCTCCGTTTTCCCGAAGATAAATCCGATCTGTGAGAAGGGCAGTTCCCCGAACACCCGCAGCTGGAAGACTTCCTTGTAAGGCTCCGGC
>UMLF01012852.1_pt1 | contig 11632 bp, 9 predicted proteins | sample 1966501 | NCBI WGS metagenome assembly UMLF01 (sample SAMEA4836194, study PRJEB28245) | human gut metagenome | biome: gut microbiome; material: fecal sample | place: Denmark | collected 2008 | reverse complement strand
AGACGGATACCATCTATGAGGGACTGGAAAAAGGGCTGACCTTTGAGCAGTCGTTAAGAAGCAGAGAATTTGAGCCGGACGCCCCAAACTACACGCCCAGGATTTCCGGCGTGATGTGCGTGGAGAATGGAATCTACAGCTATGCCCTGTCCATTTTAAAGAGCAACAATGGAGATCCATCTGCCTGCAGTCGTTTTACCTTCGATTACGGTACCTGTACAGCAGGAGAGGGACATTTTATTCACACCTACAAAAGCGATGGAAATCCCCTTCCAAGCTTTGAGGGAGAACCCAAGCTTGTGGCCGTATCCGATGATATTGATGAGTATACTAATCTGATTTGGGACAGCCTCAATGAGGATAACAAGGTTTCTCTTTTTGTAAGATACATTGACATTGCCACAGGCAAGGAAGAGACCAGAATCGTAAATAAGAATCAGTAGAAAGCAGCCTTTGTATCTCCGGATCCAAGGCACGAGCATCTGGATCCGGAGAACTTTTTCTTGACAAGGGCTTTAGATAATGTTAGAGTATTGATAGTTGATAATAGACAAATGCAAGGAAGAGGAATAGTATGATAGCTGCCGAATTCAGAAAGCTGCCGGGTGATGCGAGGCAGTGGAGGGAGATATCGGAACTCGCCTCGGAGCGGCTGCCCCAAATTCTAGTCATAGAAAAGTAGACGCAGACGGAGTCCCCACCGTTATCGAGGGGAAGGATATAAGGTCCTAAGACCCGTATCCGATGAGTGTATGAAGAAATTCATAAATGAGAGTGGTACCGCGTAAGACATAAGTCTTTCGTCTCTATATGGCAATTGCCGGGAGATGAAGGTCTTTTTTTTTCCTCAAATTGGCTGGCCGCCGTTTAGGAAACTGGAATTGCAGACGATTATCAACATATATTTTACATAACAATCGGAAAAAGAAAATGCAAGGAAGGTAAAGGAGAAGCAGACTATGAGAAATGTAGAAAAGTACACACGTCAGTATTTTATGCCCCCTGTGGAATGTATGAAATGGGCCAAAAAAGATCATATTGAAAAGGCTCCCATCTGGTGCAGTGTGGATTTAAGGGATGGAAACCAGGCGCTGATCGTGCCCATGACGCTGGAACAGAAGTTAGATTTCTTTAAGCTGCTGGTAAAAGTGGGTTTTAAGGAGATCGAGGTGGGCTTCCCGGCAGCTTCTGAGACAGAGTATCAGTTTTTGAGAGCCTTAATTGAGCAGAACCTGATTCCGGACGATGTAACCATTCAAGTATTGACTCAGGCAAGAGAGCATATCATTCGTAAGACATTTGAGGCCCTGGAGGGAGCCAAGAAAGCGGTAGTTCATGTTTATAATTCTACTTCTCTGGCTCAGAGAGAGCAGGTGTTTAAAAAGTCCAAAGAAGAAATTTTAAAGATTGCAGTGGATGGAGCAGCTTTGCTGAAAAAGCTGGCGCAGGAGACGGAAGGGAACTTTTCCTTTGAGTACAGCCCGGAAAGCTTTACCGGTACGGAAGTGGAATATTCTTTGGAGGTTTGCAACGCTGTCCTGGATGTGTGGCAGCCAACACCGGAGCATAAAGTGATCATTAATCTGCCCAGCACGGTGCAGCATTCCATGCCCCATGTATATGCCAGCCAGATTGAATATATGAATGACAATCTGAAATACAGAGATAGCGTGATTATTTCTCTTCACCCCCACAATGACAGAGGATGCGGAGTCAGCGATGCGGAAATGGGCATTTTGGCGGGCGCGGATCGTATTGAGGGAACTTTATTTGGAAACGGAGAAAGAACAGGAAACGTAGATATTGTAACCTTAGCCATGAATATGTATTCCCAAGGGGTGGATCCGGAGCTGGATTTTTCAGATATGCCTTCTATCTGTGAGGCATATGAGAAATATACCGGTATGAAGATTGACATGAGAAGTCCCTACAGCGGAGCACTGGTATTTGCCGCCTTCTCAGGATCCCATCAGGATGCTATTGCAAAAGGAATGAAGTATCGGGAAGAACACAACTGCGACAAGTGGACGGTTCCGTATCTTCCTATTGATCCTAAGGATGTGGGAAGAGAGTATGAGGCCGATGTAATCCGCATCAACAGTCAGTCCGGTAAGGGTGGCGTGGGATATGTCTTAGAGCATAACTTCGGTTTGAATCTGCCGGCATCGATGAGAGAGGCTATGGGTTATGCTGCCAAGGAAGTATCAGACCATCAGCATAAAGAACTGAAGCCGGAGGAGATCTTTGAACTGTTTAAGAAGAAATTTGAAGATATCACAACGCCCTTTAACATCACGGAGGTACACTTTAAGCAGCATAATGGCATTATCGCAGAAGTGACTGTGAATTATAAGGGCGAAGAGAAGGTGGCCATTGCCGCCGGAAACGGACGTCTCAATGCGGTTTCCAATGCACTGAAGAAACAGTTCCGTCTGGAATATGATCTGGTTACTTATCAGGAGCACGCTTTAGAGCAAAGCTCCAGCTCACGGGCGATCGCTTATGTGGGAATCCGGGATAAACAGGGAAGACTGTATTGGGGAGCTGGGGTGGATCAGGATATTATTCGTGCGTCCATCAATGCGCTGCTGACAGCCATCAACAATAAAGAGGCAGAAAATTAAAATAGGGACAAAAAGAAAGGGGATCTATTGCGGGTCCTCTTTTTTATGCTTAATTATATTTAGCAAAATGGTAAAATTAACAAAAATATTTCAAAAATATTAAATATATCACATTGCACAATTAATAACTGAAAAATATGTCGAAAAACAGAAAAATGCTTAAATGTCGAAAAAAGGCGCAAAAAATATGTACAATCAAAGAAAAAATTGATAGGCAAAATGCATTAAAATAGAGCATATGTTGTTTTGAAAATAGTATAGATTTTATAGTTTAAAAAAGTGGGAAAAAAGTGAAGTTGTAAATTATTACGAAAATATGAATGATATCTTGACAATTTAGAAAGCCAATCAGTATAATGCAGATACAATTAAGAAAAGCTATGGGTGCATAAATACTTTGGAAGGAATAAGGAACATCAGGATGCAATCGAGACAAGCGTTGATCGGAAAAACTTACAATTTCATAAGGTCGCTGACCAGGAGAAATTTCCGGGAATGTGCAATTCTGATGACAGGAGTATGCGTAGTTTCCGGGATTGTATTGGGGGCCGCAGGCTTTGCGGGAAATGGGAAAAATCAGGTGTACGCAGTGCAGCCTCTGGGAGAGAATCAGGAAGGGTATGGAGAAATTGGAAATGAGCTTCAAGCCGGTCTGATGGGAATTGTCAACAGTATGAATACTGTGGAAGAATACACCGTTGCGGCAAGCTCTGTGGATATTGAAAATGCAGGGGAAGATATCCTGATCGGGACCAAGCGGGTTAAGAAGAAAGAGTTGAACCGTAAGACCGTGGCCAGCGGAGTGGAAAAGGCCAGTGGTCTGGGATATTACGCTATTCAGACAGTGGAAAACAATCATATGGCTTCTGAGGACTACTATTCGCTGCTGCAGGTGGTGGAGGCAGAGGCCACCGGTGGAGATATGAAGAGTAAGATTTTGGTGGCTGACGTTGTACTTAATCGAGTGAAAGATGAGCGTTTTCCAGACAAGATTTACGATGTGATCTGGCAGCAGTCCGGAGGGGCACCTCAGTTTTCTCCAACAGCGGATGGAAGGATTCACAGCGTAACTATTACGGAGGAAACCATAGAGGCCGTGGATCGGGCCCTTGCAGGGGAAGATTATTCTCAGGGAGCGCTGTTTTTTGTAGCCAGATCCAGTGCTGATCAAAATAATGTGGAATGGTTTGACGGGAATTTAAAGCCCTTATTTTCTTATGGGGGACATGAATATTTTACGTTTGATGAGTAGAGGAAAAGCAGATGGTTTGCAGGTGCGGCCGTCTGCTTTCTATTTTGCTTGTGGACTCACAAAAGGTATGTTATAATCTTATACCAAGGGTAAAAGCCACTTTAAGATAACGACAATAGAAAAGGATGAAGAAAATGGATCTGTTATACAAAAGTACGAGAAACAGCGATGTAAAAGTCAGAGCTTCCCAGGCTATTTTAAAAGGACTTGCCGATGATGGCGGACTTTTTGTGCCAGAGAGTATTCCAAAGCTGGACATGGATATGGAAACACTATCTAAACTGTCTTATCAGGAGACGGCCTATGCGGTGATGAAACAATTTTTAACAGACTTTACGGAAGAAGAGCTAAAGCAGTGTATTGCCAGAGCCTATGATGAGAAGTTTGATACAAAAGAAATTGTCCCTATAAAAAAAGTGAAAGATACTTATTATTTGGAGTTGTTTCACGGAGCAACCATTGCATTTAAGGACATGGCCCTTTCTATTTTGCCGCATCTGTTGACCACATCGGCAAAGAAAAACCATGTAAAAAATGAGATCGTCATTTTGACGGCTACCTCCGGTGACACCGGTAAGGCGGCACTGGCCGGATTCGCAGATGTACCGGGTACCAGGATCATTGTATTTTATCCGAAAAACGGAGTCAGCCCCATTCAGGAGAAACAGATGGTGACTCAAAAAGGTGCCAATACCTTTGTGGTGGGAATCAAAGGAAATTTTGATGATGCTCAGACCGGAGTAAAACAAATGTTTGGGGACAAAGATCTGGAAACACAGATGCATCAGGCCGGTTTCCAATTCTCTTCTGCCAACTCTATCAATATTGGCCGTCTGGTACCCCAGATTGTCTATTATGTATATGCCTATGCCAAGCTGTTAAAGGGCGGTGAGATTCAAAATGGGGAGCAGATAAACGTGGTGGTTCCCACAGGAAATTTCGGAAATATCCTGGCTGCTTACTATGCCAAAAACATGGGAGTTCCTATCCGCAAGCTGATATGTGCATCTAATGAAAACAAAGTTTTATATGACTTCTTTACAACTGGAACTTATGACAAAAACCGGGATTTCATACTTACATCTTCTCCTTCCATGGATATTTTAATTTCCAGTAATCTGGAGCGTCTTATCTATCGGATTAGCGGTGCAGATTCTGAAAAGAATGCCACCCTTATGGAGGAGTTAAGAAGCCGGGGGACGTATCAGATCACACGCGAGATGCGGGAGCAGCTTGTTGATTTCTACGGTAATTATGCCACAGAAGAGGAGACGGCAAAGGAAATCTCCGCCGTTTATAAAGAAGCCGGTTATGTGATGGATACCCATACAGCAGTGGCTTCTTGTGTTTACCATAAATATGAGAAGGAGACTGGGGATCAGACAAAGACGGTAATCGCTTCCACAGCCAGTCCCTATAAGTTTACGAGAAGTGTGATGGATGCCATTGACCGGGAGGCATACGATAAGATGTCAGATTTTGCTCTGGTAGATGAGCTTTGTAAACTTTCCGGGGTACCGGTACCGCAAGCTATTGAGGAGATCCGCAGCGCCAAAGTGCTGCATGATACTGTGGTGGAAAAAGATGGGATGGAGGCAATCGTGAAAAAAATTCTAAAAATCGACGGAGATCAGAGCTAAGGTTTTCTAAATTCAACATCATTAAACAAAGGATGGGTAAACGGCATGTTTCTTTTGATTGATATACTGATCGCAGGATATGGAGTCTATGCTCTGTATGCGTATTATCTGATGGTATCTAAAGGAGAGGTAAAGGAAAATATCTTATTATCAAAGACAGTAAGCTTTCGCAAGTGCAAGGATCAGGAAGGGTACAAAAGATATATGGCTCCAAAGCTCTTGATCTTTGGCGTTTGTACCTTTCTGTGTGGGGCGCTGGGATTTGCAAACGATTACGCAGGAGTATTAGGCAATCTGTATCTGGTGATTATGCTCTTATTCTGTGTGATACTGGGGTGGTTTGTAGTTGTTACCAAAAAGGCGGTAAAGCGATTCTGGTAAAAGGCAAAACCGCCTTTCCATGTTTTGGAATTTGGACTGTATGGAATTATATATTGAAAATATGGAGAGACTAGAGTATAATAAATAAAAGAAAATCCTGGGATGTGCGACAATCCTATTATTTTGAACCTACATTTACGTTTATGGGATTCTTATATCGCTGTTCTGGATGTCAGGCCGCCTGAGTCAGCGGAAGGCAGAAGGGATGGCTGCGGTTACCCACCTAGCTTTGCTAGGCGTCAAAATATAGGAAACGGCATTTTGGGATTTTATTTTTATGCCAAAAACTTAAAACTCTCCAAAGAAAGATACAAGATTGAAAAAAAATTTGACATGTTGTATAATGAGAAAAACGCTATGAGAGAAGGAGAGAAAAACATGGGCATGAAGACAAGCGCTTACGGAAAGACGGCGGACGGAAAACAAGTGACAATCGTAACGGTTGTGAATGATAAAGGCATGGGAATGGAAGTGATGGACTATGGCGCGACCCTGGTCTCTGTGACTGTGCCTGGCAAAGATGGAAAACTGAGAGATGTGGTTTTGGGTTACGATGATGTGGCAGATTATATGAGACACGGCGGATATCTTGGAGCCACAATTGGAAGGAACGGAAACAGAATTGGCAAATCTGTAGTGACCATTGGGGGAAAAGAATACCAGATGGATAAAAACGAAGGAGAAAATGACCTTCACAGCGGTTTTCATGGTTTTGATAAAAGAATATGGGAGATGGAGTTCAATGAGGACAAGCTTTCTGTAACCTTTAAGCTCCACAGTCCGGATGGAGATCAAGGGCTTCCCGGTAATGTGGATGTGAAGGTGACCTATACACTGACCGAAGAAAACGCTATTCAGATTCATTATGAAGGAAGGCCGGACGCAGACACAATCCTGAATATGACCAATCACAGTTATTTCAATCTGGATGGACATGACAGCGGGGATGTGCTAAAGCAAAAACTGTGGCTGGATGCAGATGCCTATACGGTAGTAGACGCAGAGTCCATTCCGACTGGTGAAAACGCATCGGTAGAGGGAACACCAATGGATTTCCGGATAGAAAAGACTATTGGAAGGGATATCGAAGACGACTTTGAACAGTTAAAGCTGACAGACGGCTATGACCATAACTTTGTCTTAAACCATCAGGGTGAAGGAATTCGGAGAGTAGCCAAGGGAACGGGAGCCCAAAGCGGAATTGTGATGGAAGTGTATACAGATCTTCCGGGAGTACAATTTTACACCGCTAATTTTGTAACGCCGGAGCAGATTGGAAAAGGCGGCTGTGCTTATGATAAAAGGACGGCGTTTTGCCTGGAGACTCAGGTATATCCGGATGCCAACCACCATGAAAACTTCCCCACATCTATTGTAAAAGCGGGAGAGAAGTATGAAACCACAACCATTTATCGGTTCTCCCTTGAACATTAATTGATAAAAACATTGCTACAGGCCGACAATTAGAAAAGTCGGCCTGTTTTTGTGCATATACTGATAAAAAGATATCGGGGAGAGGAGCGTTAACCCGAAATTAGAAAAGAGATTGGGGGAAAAGCGTGAATCATAGAATCAGACAGCAGTTGGTTTTGTTGTGCATGGGAGTGGTTTTTTTGATGCTGGTATTGAGTTTGGATCAAAAGTATATGCCCAGCAAGAAGACTGCCAAGGGTGCAGAGGAGACAGAAACGGAGGGACAGACCAAAACAAAAGAGAATACGGCAGAGAGTCTTCCGGTTGAAAATCCGCAGATTCGCGTGCTGATTTGTGCGGACAATTATGGGGGAAACTTCCACAACCGGGTGGTGTTAAAGTGCTCTGGAGCATACCAGGTGGCTTATGGGGATGTGGTGGAAGAGCACGGTGCGGATGAGTTGGTGACCATAGAACCAGGGGATCCCTGGCTGGCGGCAGGGGCAGTTACCTTGACACCTCTGGATGCTACAGCAACCTTTACGATGCCAGAGCTGAAACGCTCCTATGAGGCTCCGGTATACTCTGGTACCTTTCAGGTGGAGCAGAGAGAAGAGGGACTTCTCGTGGTAAACGAACTGCCCCTGGAGACCTATTTGTGTTCTGTGGTACCCAGCGAGATGCCTTCCAATTATCCCATGGAAGCATTAAAAGCCCAGGCGGTCTGTGCCAGAACGTACGCCAGAAAGCAAATAAGCTCAGGACGTGGTGATGAACTGGGGGTGGATGTGGATGACAGTGTGTCTTATCAGGTCTATAATAATATTCCAGGGGATGAGAGGACAACTCAAGCGGTGCAGGAGACGGCAGGAAAAGTCATAGCAAGTAAGGATGGTTCTCTGATTGATGCCTGGTACTATTCCACCTCCTGTGGATTAGACCTGTCCCAGGACTTTTCCCAGGAAGCGGTTTTTTGCGCGTCCATGGCTTCCGGGAACAGTCAGGCTTATGAGAAGGATGAGCCATGGTATCGGTGGAGCGCCTCCTACACGCTGGAAGAACTCACCAGACTGGTCAGTTTACAAAAGCCGGACTTTGGAATTGTGACAGGAATGTATGTCAAAGACAGGGAGAAAAATGCAGCCATTCATACTCTGGTTCTCCAAAGCGCTCAGGGGGAATATGAAGTAGAAGGAGAGTATGCGGTGCGAAAACTGTTGCAGACGGATTATGCCGGTGTGACACTCCAGGATGGTTCCCAAGCGCCCAATCTGGGCATGCTGCCCAGTGCGTTTTTTTATTTGACACCTATAAACGAAGGAGAGACTTTGACCGGATACCAACTGACCGGAGGTGGCTATGGCCATGGGAACGGGATGAGCCAGAATGGGGCAAAACATATGGCCGAGGCAGGAAAGAATTACCAAGAAATTCTGAAATACTATTATGGAGACGTGTCTGTCCGCTAGGAATGGGGGGAACCGGCCTTGCGGGAAACGGAAAAACATGCTATGATAGCACAAAACGGAAAAAGTGATTGGGAGTGTTATGAAATATTTGAAACATATGTTCCAGACAGTACTTCTGTTTATGAGGAAATTAAAGAGAGACCGGATTGACGCTTACTCTGCCCAGTCTGCATTCTACGTTCTGATGGGATTTATTCCGTTTGCCATGTTGCTTTTGAATCTTTTGCAGTACACACCTCTAAAGCAAAACGATATGATGAGTCTTTTGCTCAGCATTTTGCCGGAAACCTTTATGGATTTGGTTAATGATGTGGTAAATTCTCTGTATATCAAATCCTCCAGTCTGATCTCCGGAAGTGCGGTGGCAGCCATCTGGGCTTGTGGAAAGAGTGTGTTGGCAATTACCAACGGTTTGAATTCTGTACACGGGTTGCTGGAGACGAGAAATTATATTTTTATGCGTCTTCGTTCTGCTATTTATATCTTAGCTTTGATGATTTCTATCATTCTGTCCATGGGACTTCTTGTATTTGGCAATCAGCTGCATGACTTTTTGCTGGCCCATATACCGTTTTTGGAGCGTATTTCCGGGATGCTGATCAGTTTGAGAACAGTCTCCACAATTCTGATTTTGACAATGATATTTACAGCCATGTACATTGTACTACCTAATGAAAAGCGGCGATTTTTTGCACAGATCCCGGGGGCTGTGTTTGCGGCATTGGCGTGGTGTGTATTTTCCTACGGTTTTTCTATTTATATTAAACATGTTCCCAATATGGCCTCAATCTACGGTGGTTTGACTACATTGGTGATGTTGATGCTGTGGCTGTATTTTTGCATGTGGCTTTTGTTTTTGGGAGCTGAGATCAACTGTTATCTGGAGGAGCCGGAAAGATTCCAGTGAATTTTCGCTTGACAGATCATTGGATTGTGATAGAATAAAGAAGAAAAATGACAAAAAGCAAGGAAGGCGTTAGTAGAAGCTTGTTTTCTTACAGAGAGAGGGTGTCGTCGGCTGAGAGCCCCTTAAGTTCAGATAAGCTTTGAAGTTCCCGCCGGAGCTGCATTCCTGAAGTCTGTGGATGGTAGGGAGTGCCGGGTTATGCGCGTTAAGCATACCAAGTGCCTGTATTTACGCAGGAATTAGGGTGGTACCACGGATTTTAGCTTCGTCCCTTTAGGGATGGAGCTTTTTCTTTTACAAGGTAATGAATTTTATGATTTAAAGGAGAACGAAGATGAAAGAAAAATTGCAGGCAATTCGCGAAGAGGCCGTCAGGCAGCTCCAGAGTGCAGAATCTCTGGATCAGCTAAATGAGGTTCGCGTGGCCTTTCTGGGAAAGAAAGGTCAGTTGACAGCCGTTTTAAAAGGCATGAAAGAGGTTGCTCCAGAGGAGCGTCCCGCTGTGGGAGCCATGGTAAACGATACCAGGACTGCCATTGAACAGGTGCTGGAGGAAACTAAGCGCAGCCTGGAAGAGAAGGGGCTGGAGGAACAGCTTGCCAAAGAAGTGATTGATGTGACACTTCCGGCTAAGAAAAACCGGATGGGACACCGCCATCCTAATACCATTGCGCTGGAAGAAGTGGAGAGAATTTTTATCGGTATGGGTTATGAGGTGGTAGAAGGTCCGGAGGTAGAGTATGATCTCTATAACTTTGAAAAGCTGAATATTCCCGAAGGCCATCCGGCAAAGGACGAGCAGGATACCTTTTATATCAATAAGGAAATTGTCCTTCGTACTCAGACTTCTCCGGTTCAGGCCAGGGTGATGGAGCAGGGGAAATTGCCCATTCGGATGATTGCGCCCGGAAGAGTATTTCGCTCTGACGAAGTGGATGCTACTCACTCTCCTTCCTTCCACCAGATTGAAGGCTTGGTAGTGCATAAAAACATTACTTTTGCAGACCTGAAAGGAACCCTGGAGGAATTTGCCAGAGAACTGTTTGGGCCGGAGACAAAGACCAAGTTCCGCCCCCATCACTTTCCATTTACAGAGCCCAGCGCAGAGGTGGATGTATCCTGCTTTAAGTGCGGAGGAAAAGGATGCCGTTTCTGCAAAGGATCCGGTTGGATTGAGATTTTAGGTTGTGGTATGGTACACCCCCACGTATTGGAGATGTGCGGCATAGATCCGGAAGAGTACTCTGGATTCGCATTTGGGGTAGGGCTTGAGAGAATTGCCTTACTGAAATATGAAATCGACGATATGCGTCTTCTGTACGAAAATGATATCAGATTCTTAAAACAATTCTAAGGAGAGAAGAGCAATGAATACATCATTATCATGGATTAAGGCATATGTTCCCGATTTGGACGTGTCTGCTCAGGAGTATACAGACGCAATGACTCTGTCTGGAACAAAAGTAGAGGGATATGAAAAACTGGATGCAGATCTGGATCAGATTGTTATCGGCCAGATTCTGTCTGTGACAAAGCATCCGGATGCGGATAAGCTGGGTATCTGCCAGGTAAATATAGGGACAAAAACGGTTCAGATTGTAACCGGAGCGCCCAATGTAAAAGAGGGAGACAAGGTTCCCGTGGTTCTGGACGGAGGCAGAGTTGCCGGTGGTCATGACGGAAAAAAGACACCCGGAGGAATTCGAATTAAGAAAGGAAAACTGAGGGGAGTAGAGTCAGATGGAATGCTTTGTTCCATAGAAGAGCTTGGCTCCACGCGGGAAATGTATCCGGAGTCCCCGGAATACGGCATCTATATTTTCCAGGAAGATGCCCCTGTAGGAGAAAGCGCTATTCATGAGCTTGGTTTGGATGATGTGATTTTTGAATATGAGATTACTTCAAACAGGGTAGATTGTTTCAGCGTAATCGGAATTGCCAGGGAA